>Ga0224528_1000337_pt1 | contig 37531 bp, 38 predicted proteins | sample CBST25metaG_2_FD_179888 | JGI IMG/M metagenome (GOLD analysis project Ga0224528, IMG submission 179888) | Peat soil microbial communities from Stordalen Mire, Sweden - C.B.S.T25 | ecosystem: Environmental > Terrestrial > Soil > Wetlands > Peat | place: Sweden: Norrbotten County, Stordalen Mire...
GCCGCGCAGACTGGCGGCACGACTCCTGCTGCGCAGTTGTCGCCCGCTACCGAACCGCCTCGCGATCCGGTGGCGGATGCCGAAAAGGCGCTGGCCTTCAAAGCGCGCTTTGCCTCCAATCTCGTTTCTTCTGAGGACGGTGGTTCACGCCCAGCGATACCCCAGGCAGACTCCGCGAATGCGGATGCCGGCTCGCTTGCGGTACGTCCGACGGCACCACCGCAGCAGGCTCCTGCTTCGCAGGCCGCCGCTGCGAACGGGCAGAAGCGTGCGCCGGAGGTGAACGTCAACTCCGCCCACGGCCAGCCCTTTGTGCTGTTTGAAGGCACGACTATTGACACGGCATTGGTGAATCGTCTCGACGGTGAGTTTGCCGGGCCAGTAAAAGTCATGGTCACCAATCCTGTCTACAGCCAGGATCGCCAGCATGTGCTTATCCCGGAGGGTACGTTCATTCTTGGCGATGCGCAGAAGGTCTCCGGTTTCGGTCAGAAGCGCCTTGTCGTCGCCTTCCACCGCTTGCTCATGCCGGATGGATACTCCGTCGATCTCGACCAGTTTCATGGTCTCGATCAGGTGGGCGAGACGGGTCTGAAAGACAAGGTTAACAACCACTACCTCGAAATCTTTGGGGCATCCATCGCTCTGGGTATTATCTCCGGCGCGGCGGAATCCACAACCAATAGTGGCTACAACCAGAACGGCTCCGATATGTACCGGCAGGGAATGGCATCCAGTCTCTCCGCTTCCGGCGCCAATGTGCTCGACAAATTCATCAACATTCCGCCAACCATCACCATCCGCGAAGGCCATCGGATCAAGGTCTACATCACGCAGGACATGCTGCTGCCCGCGTATGAGAACCACGACATGCCGGGGGTGATGTGATGCGTGTCCTCATCCTTGACTTTTTCGTTTGCGCGCTTGTGGTTGGCTGCGCCTCCCACTCGCGCCCGCCGAAGCCTTCGCCCTACCACTATGGCGCGGCTACTGATACGCCGCGCAAAGGCGGTGCTTTTCATCATGCCCCGGTCTCCACAACGAACCCATCGCACGGCAGCTAACGCGCCGTGCCCATCCCCCGAAAAGGAGCTTCCTATGCAACGCAAACTCGCTACGCTCTTTGTTTTCGCCGCACTGCTCGCGCCAATGGCGCACGCGCAGTTCGGCAGTGGCATTGTTTACGACCCCACGCAATCCGCCCATGCCATCCAGCAGATCGAGCAGGGCTCGCAGATTTATACGACCGCGGTTGCCACTCGCAACCAGATCGTCACCATGTACAACCTCGCCTACCAGATGTCGAAGTTGCCGCAGAACCTTGAAGCCCGTTACAAGGCCGATTGGTCGCAGTGGACCAGTTTGCAGGCCCCGGCCAACACTTATGGCAACACCGCCGCGCTGGTGAACGCGCTCAACTACGGCGCGCTCGTCAACGCGCAGCAGGGCTACAACAGCGCCTATGTGCAGGCGCAGAGTTATCCCCCTGGTAATTACTCATCGCTCGATTCCAGAACGCAGGCCACAGTTGCGAATCAGTACGCCACATCGGAGCTGGCGCAGACGACAACCACCAATACACTTGCCACCTTGGGCACCATTCGCACCGACGAGCAGGCATTCGCCACCAAGCTCTCCAATCTCGATTCGGACACCTTTTCCACCGACTCCAGCCAGCAGACCCAGTCTGCACTGCTCGGCAAGATCAACTCCGCCACCCTGCTCCAGATCCATTCGCAGCAGGACACGAATCAGCTTCTCATGGCTTCGATCCAGCAACAGTTGGTTGCACAAAAACGGCAGATCGACGCGCAGAATCGTGCCCTCAACAACGCCATTTACTTCCAGCAGAACTTTCCCACCACCATGCAGAACGTGAACAACGGCGTGAGCGATTCCATGCACTCCATCTCGCTCAGCATCAACGGGAGCAACTGATGGGACAGAACATCATCGCGCAACTTGGGCAGGCAATTACCCAACTGCTCTCTTCGCAGAGCAACACGCTCCAGGCCACGGGACTCGACATCTTCCGTGGCCTGGCAGTGATCCTCATTGTCTGGTTCGGCATCAAAGCCGCCCTGTCTGCTTCACAGGGACTCGGCGGCTTCCACTTTGCCAAGTTCGCGGACCTGATCCTGATGATTGCACTGGGTCTCGGGATGTTGACGTACTATTCGACGCCGATCCCCGGCACCAGCTACAGCTTCAGCGACCTCATCACCAAGGAGGGCCTGAACCTTTCCAATCAGATCGAGTCCAGCCAAACGCAATCTATCGCCAACACCATCACCGCTCAGGAGCAGCAGCTCGGCGCACCTCCGGGCAGCTTCAACATCCTTGAAGACCTCACCTACCTGTTGATTGCCGTCCTCCTCGCTCTGATGGAGGCGGCGGCCTTCGCAGTAATTGCGTATGGCTACGTCGCCTCCGCCGTGTGCGTGTTGATCGGCCCGATCTTCATTCCGTGGTTCATCGTGCCCAAGATGGACTGGTTGTTTTGGGGATGGCTCAAGGCATTTATCGGCTTCAGCTTCTATCAGGTCGTGGCCAGCGCCTTTATCTATGTCTTCTCGAAGGTGCTCACGTCGATGTTCCAGGTTATCGGCAACATCACCATCTCGAACGCTTTTACTGTCCTGCCCGCGCTGCTGATTACGCTCTTCGTCTGCATCTACGGGTTGGTCAAAATCCCGGAGTTGACCTCTGCCATCCTCAGCGGGCGCACCGGCACCTGGGTCAACGTGTGGGGAGATTAGCGATGCCAACCATTCAGAATCCTACGACTACCGACGCTGGTCACAAGTTTCTCGAACTGTACGCCGAGCCGGTCGTCACCAACACTTACCTCAAGGTTGCCATCCTTGTGCTCTCCGTGGTCGCGCTCGCGTTGCTTGCGCTGCTCTATCGAGCGCAGACCGCTGCCTCGCGGCTGAAGCCGCTTGTCATCTCCATCACCGACGCGGGACGCGGACAGGTTTTGAATTATGCCGACTTTTCTCATGTGCCCGTCGAGCGCGTCAGCAAATACTATCTGGCGCGCTGGGCGCAGCTTTACTACGGCCGCAATCACGCCACCTTGCAGCGCGACTTCGCCGAGTCATTGAATTTCTTCTCCAACGAATTGCAGTCCGCGACGTTGGCGCGCGTCACCAAAGCCAAGACCCTTGAGACGTTCCTGCTCGATCCCAGCGCCGCGAATGTGGACATCGAGATCAAGGCCGTCGTGCTCGACGATACCCGGCAAGCCCCATATCGCGCCCACATCGAATTCGAGAAGGTCTTCCATTCGCTTGGTGACCAGCAGGAGCAGCGCCGCGAGCGTTGGACAGCGAACGTCGTGTATGGCTTCCGTGACGAAGTACCCAACGAAATGCTGCTCACCAATCCACTCGGCCTCGTCATCAGCTACATCCACGAGGACCAGGCGTTCGGGAGCTAACCGCCATGATTGCCAATGCCGTTTTCGTCGCTACCCTCATCTTCCTTGCGCTTGGCTTCGGCCTGATGCACGAGTTGCGCTTCTTCATCCCCTGGCGTGACCTGATATTTCACCACTACTGGAAACCTATAGCTGCGTATTGCGCGCTGCTGTTTATGAACATTTTGGGAACCGCCATCTGGATTGAGCGCAAGTTTTTCCTGCGTGATGCGGGCCGCAAACTCACGCATCTCGACCAGGAAATCCATACCGGCCACAACGCGCTTTCAGACGAAATCCTCTCGCAGTTCGGAGACGACGAGGACCAGGAGACCCGCCGATGAGCATTCGCGACAGCGACCACTACGACGATTCCCAGGACATGATCGAACGCATTCGCAAACTGCGCGAAGCCGCGGAGAGAAAAATGAATGCCTTTGGCGATCCAGCGGATTACGACGTGCGAATCATCCGTGGCCGAAAACCTGTAACCGCGGTGGTGAAACAGGCCCCGCCTGCGCAGGATTCTCCCTCTGAGGACAACCAATGAGATTCGACCTTCCCTATGAACCGGAGATTCCACGTCGCCGGGATGTTGAACCGGCGGCCCGCGAGCCGGAGGCCGCGCCTCTGCCGGTGTCAATTGTCGATGAGAATTTGGGACGCTTGCAACGCCCTGTGGGCGCTGGCCCGGTACAGACGCTTCCACGTGCCGACAGGGAACGTGTTCCGGAGCCGGAGCGGTCTGGACGAGGCCGCGGGCCGGAACATCGTCCACGACGGACCAGGGAGGGAGTTGCAGCCGAAATTCGTGGCGTTGCCTTGCGGCCCGAGGAACAGCGATTGCTTGCGGAGACAGGGCGGTTTCGTGTCCTGAACGTCAAGGATGCGGCACGCACGATCTACCAGGGCGATGACCGTGCTTTGCGTACCGATCTTGATTACCTGAGCAAGCACGGTCTCATCTCCGTCGATTCCGTCGCTCCCCGCAATGACGGACGTTGGTTGACAAAACCACGCATCGAAGTTGTGACACTCACGAAAGAAGGCGAGCGGCTTGCTCACGAGACCGGCGGTTTCTCCCTGGACCAAAAGCTCTACCACGGTCTCGTCAAGCCCCGCGAAGCGGAGCACGACTCGCAGATTTATCGTGCTTATCTCAAAGAGGCTGAGCACATCGAAAAGTCTGGTGGCAGCAATCTCCGCGTGGAACTCGACTTCGAGTTGAAGTCGAAAGTGCAGAAGGCCATTCATGCCGCACGAAAGATTGACCCCGATCGCGGCATGGCTGAAATCAAGCGTGAAGTGGCGCAGCAGTTTGAGTTGCCTTACGTCCGCGACAAGATCGAGATTCCCGATGCGCGGATTCACTATGAGATGGATCAAGGCGCGCGCACGGCATTTTCCGACATAGAGGTTGTGACCGCAGCCTATCGTCCAGGCCACATGCAGGCCAAGGCACAAGCTGGTTTCCGCATGTATGCGTCGGCCTCCGACCATTCGCGCCTCAGCAAAATTGAGAACGAGCAACACGTGCTCGATTGGGTGATGGACCTATGAGCCACGCTGCATTGGAATCGCTTATCCGCGCGGGATACACAGACCGCGAGGCGACGTTCGTCTACATGGTCGCCGTTCATTCGGGGTATTTTCTCCGTCGGCAGTTTATCGAATCCGTGCAGCGAGAGCGCGGTGGCGTTGCCACCAGCTTTCTCCGTAAGGCCGCGGAACTCAGTCACGTGACGGAACTGGCCTGCGCAGAAGGCCGCTTCATCTATCACCTGCACGGCAAGCAGGTTTATCGGATGATCGACCGAAGCGATTCTCAGAGTCGCCGCTTGAAATCGACGCTGGAGATCCGGCGCAGATTGATTGCCTTCGATTACGTTCTGTCGCATCTCCGCGATCAGAGATTCATCGAGTCCGAAGAAGCACGAAGCCAGCTCTTCGCGTCACTGAAGGTGAAGCCGGACACTGTGAGCCGTGCATCCAGCTTTGTCCAATCCGTTCCCACTTCGTTCTTTGGACCGGAGGAAGCGCCCACAGTACGCATCGCGTTTATCGACGAAGCCCAGCGGTCCACGTCCAGGTTCACCCGGTTTCTGAAGGCTTACGGCGAACTCATTCGCAGTCTGGATCGAGCCGAGGTGGTGTATGTTTCCACTTCGCCAATGAACTTTTCCCCAGCGCAACGCCTGTTCCAACAGCACATGCCGCTGAGACATTCATCCGCTCCAGCCTGCCCGCTTGGCGTAGAGCATCTTGTTCGTTGGCTTGAAGTGCGGCACAAGTTTCATCACGAGCACGGACCAATCTCTCCGGCGGACCATCAGCTCTTGTTGGAAGGAGAACGCATCTATCGCGCGACAGTTCATCTCGGACTCATCGCGTCGTGGGACAACGGTGCGATGAATGCCGACAAAGTGCGCAGACTTTTTCACGCGGAGACGCGGCAGGTGAAGTTCACTACGGAGTTGATCGATGCCGATTATCCCCGATTTCTAAATTCTGACGTGGGCGGGAGCGCGGGCAGTGTCCGGGGTCAGGTAGCGCAACAGAAGACCCTGTTTGACAACGACATAGAGGAAAGCGTGGGCAAAGGATAAGTGCAACTGAGGGCGGGAACGACCCGCCCGTTCCGGGCTGCCGCTGTCGCTCGTCGTTCCCGCCCTCAGTTGCAGACCGAACAGCGGCGGTCCAGCAAGCGGACAGCCAGAGGACAAACACAGTACAGGAGGAGTACCAAGTCATGACCAAACTCAGGATCGAAAAAGGAGCAAGCCGTGTCCGTCGCGTGCCGCTCAAGACGACCATCGACGGCACGGTTGCGGATGAGATCGAGCTGATGTGCAAGTGGTCTGAGAACGACACCAGCTATGTCGTCAACCAACTGTTGCGGTTTGCGCTGAGCCAGAGCGAAGAGTTCCAGCAGCACAAGCACTCTGCCTGGGGCCGCTTCGTTGAAGCCCGCGAAGCGGCCCCAGGCAGACGGCACTCCAGCCGCATCCCCTGCGGCACGCAGTACGGAGGCTAACCAATGAACGCTCTTCGCTCCTACCTGCAAGGTCTCGCTCACATGCTGGTTGCTTACCGCATAGTAATTACGCTCGGAGTCTCGGCGGCGGCCAGCATCGTGCTTCATTCGGTCTGGCCCTGGCCGGAATCGCAACCGCTGCTGCAATACTTCGCTCTGGAGCGGCCATCTCTATATATGGTTGTCGCGCACAGTTACGACCTGTTCCTGTTCACGACACCGTTTCTCTTCTGTTCCATGCTTCTGTCGCTCATATACGTGCATGTGTACCGCCGGGAGATTGAAACAACAGCCGGACCGCTTCCGCTGCTGGCCGATCCGGCATCGCGGCGCAATCTCACGTTTGTACTCGGCGAAGTCCATCAACAGCTACAGCCTGATCCATCTCCAGCACCGCGATGGTTGGAAATTCCCGAGCACGGCCTCTATACCGGCATCGCCGTCATCGGCTCTATAGGTTCGGGCAAGACCCAGGGCGTTATTTTGCCGGCCATGCGCCAACTCTTCGCATACCACGCGGCAGACGCCGCGCGGAAACTCTCTGGCATCGTTCTGGAGGTAAAAGGCGACCTTTGCCGACAGCTCAAACAGATTCTTGAGTCTCTTGGCAGGACCAACGATTACGTTGAAGTGTCTCTTGATGGACCGATGCGGTACAACCCTCTGAATAACTCGCTGGACGCTTACGCCCAGGCATTCAACATTGCCTCGGTCATTACCGCTATTTGGGGCAAAGGCAAAGAGCCGTTCTGGCAGCAATCGTACACTGATCTTGTCCGCTACGTCATCATCCTTCATCGTGTCCGCGACGGGTACGTGACCATGGTGGACATCTTTCGCACTGTGGTCAGCGCCGGGCAACTGGAAACGATGCTCGTTGAAGCCGGCTCGCGTTTCAGTCATGTTTCCTATGTTGGCGTCAGTCCCGAGGCGTACCGGGACAACGCCGAATTGCTAGCTCCGTTCGGCTTTGAATTGGACCGGCGCACGGATGAATATGTGGCTCCCTGGAGCGACGCGCTGGAAAGCGCGTTGTTGGAGCAGACCTCAATTGAAGCGCGTATTTACAGCCGGAAGTCGTATGATCCTGCACAGCGGGAACACTGGGAGAACGTTCATTACTGGTACTGGGAGCATTGGAAATACTTCCGCGCCGAGGTCAAAACCAGTATCGTCCAGGGTATTGCGGTGTTCCTCTCGCTGTTCGAAACCGACCCCGATGTGCGGCGCGTCTTTTGTCCGCCAAAAGAACTTTATGTAGGCAAACCGTCCGCATCCGATCCACATGGCCGGGTTCTGCCGCCGTTCGATGAACTGATTGAATCGGGCAAGGTCGTAGGTCTCAACTTTCCCGTGGCGCTCAATCCCGCTGTTGCCAAGACGGTGGGTACGCTCATGAAAGTGGACTATCAGCGGGCTGTGCAATTGCGCATCCCGAAGATGAGCGCGGAACCGTCCCGGCATTTCCGCCCGACAGTGTTCATCTGTGACGAGTACCAAAACTTCGCGACCGTTGGCGGCGACAATCCGACCGGCGATGAACGGTTTCTGTCCATCTCCCGGCAACCGAAGTGCATTCCCATTGTCGCCACGCAGAGCGTGTCATCGCTCAAGGAGGCGCTGCCCAACGAAGGCGTGAAGACATTGCTGCAAGCCTTCCGCACAAAAGTTTTTCTCACCACATCCGACCCCGACACGGCCCGCTTTGCATCCGAACTATGCGGCAAGGCCGACCGCACGCGCATCAGCTACACCGTTTCCGAATCCAGCAGCAATGCCAATGTCGGCTGGCTCAGTGGCCGCACGTCGTCCAATAAAGGTTCGGTATCCGCGTCCAAGCAGTACCAGAAACAGAGGGAGCCTCTGTTCGAGGAAAAGGCGTTCTTTGAACTCAAAAATGCTCAGACCATTGTCTCTGCCTTTGACGGCATCAGCCCACTGCCACCGACCTACTGCTATCTGAAGCCCGCCTTCCTGCCGACAAACCTGACATGGTTCGAACAGGAGCGAGTCGGTTTCGATCCCAACCGAGTCGCGGGGAGAGCATGACAGTGAGCTTCGATGTCATCATCCCGTTTCTGCGCCCTATCCAACATTTGCTTGAATCTGAGACCGTCTCGGAGATCATGGTCAATCCCGATTCGTCCGTGTGGATCGAAGAGGACGGCGCGATCCAGCTATTGCCGGGCATTCACTTCGACGATGGAGCCTTGATTGCGGCTCTTGAGGTCGTTGCCAACAAAAGCGGCAAGAAACTCGATGCGGACAGTCCGGTTCTGAATTTGCGTCTGCCCGACGGCAGCCGTCTCGCAGCCATGATTCCGCCCGTGGTGAATCCGCACCCTTTGCTCACCATCCGTAAATTCACATCTCGCGATTTCGTCTTGCGCGATCTGATCGACCGGGAGATGCTGACGCCGGAGCAAGCATCCGCACTGACCGACGCTGTCCGGCGAGGGGACAACATTTTGATTGCGGGCGGGACAGGCTCTGGCAAGACGACGTTGACCGGTGTGCTCGCCGACGCTATTCCTGAACACGAACGCATTCTGATTATCGAAGACACGGCGGAACTGCACATCCGCAAGCCGCATGTGGTTTCAGCCGAATCCCAGACCGATACTCACCGCAATTCCGTCACCTTCGATGACCTGTTAAAAGCCGTGCTCCGGCATCGGCCCGACCGGATTATCGTCGGTGAGGTACGCGGCCCGGAGGCCCGTACCCTGCTCGACGCTATGAATACGGGCCATCGCGGAACATTGGCGACCATCCATGCCAGCAGCGCGGAAGAAGCATTGCGCCGGTTCGCCAATCTGACAATGCGGAACAGTCCCGGCTTGACACTCCCCATCATTGAAGAGGAGATCATGCGGTGTCTCGACATGGTTGTGTTCGTGCAGCGTGTGGACGGCAGCCGAGCCGTTCATGAGATCAGACGCTTACATGAGACGCTTCATTGAGGCAAAGACCAGGCAAGCTGAGGCCCTTGTCCTGTCCATCTCAGACCGTGGGTTCCAGCGTATCGCCGCGTGTGCGAAGCAATTGCATCATGCCGCCGTCATTGCGATAGAGCTTGCCCGCCACCGCTGTCGCCGTTTCCATCACCACGGACAGCAGCGTATCGTCCGAAAACTTGAGGAGGACTTCACGTCCGCTTTGCGGATCGTCGAAGACCACCAGTTCCTCGATGATCTTGCCCTTTACCTCCGGGAAATCGAATGTTGGACGCTTCATAAGCCCTCCAAGTCTGCCCCTTATTAGGGGATTCAAGCAATTGTAACGAAACTTGAGTGCGTGAGGAAGATCGCGCACGCAGAAACCCGCAGATCGAAGAAGGCGCACACCGCGGCATTGCAGGGTGTCTACGATGCCATAGTACAGCGCCTCATCCAAGCGCGGCATGAATCGGGATTAACACAGCGGGAGGTATCGACCAGCATAGGCCGGGCGCACTCCTTTCTCTCAAAATGCGAGACTGGAGAGCGCAGAGTAGATGTGTTGGAACTGCTAGAACTCGCAAGGCTGTATAAGAAGCCGCTTCGATACTTCTTTGGCAACTGGGACGACAAGAATTCATAAACGGGCCTGCTTGATCCTTTCACCAATCAACGCGGCAAAGCTCTGGATCGCCGGATGAAGGTTCTCCTCCCGATAGAAGACGCCGCATTTGCGCGTGAGGATGTTGGTGAAAAGCGGTTTGGTAACGATGTTCCTGCTCAGGGCCGCTGAAGATCGCGCCAGGAAGCAAATGCCGATTTGCTGTTCCACAAGGCAAAGAGCCTCCGGCGGCGCATACGCATCCGCAACGATATTCAATTCGACGCCGAACCCCTGAAAGAATTCGGCGATCTCCTCGTGCAGTGCGGGAAATACTTGCCTTGCTACAGCAATGATCGGTCGCCCTTCCAGATCCTCGGGCCGGATCTTTTCCTGGTTGACGAGTGGGTGTCCGGTCCGCATACAAAGCACGATGGGTTCCTCGATCAACCCCTGCGTTGAAAGCCCCGGAAGGCTCACCGGGAAGAACCCAATTCCGGCGTGCAGGAGACTGTCCGCCACGGCACGCTCGATCTCGTGGCTGAGGCCGCCTGTCTGTTCCACGGTCATACCGGGAATGTCTTCTTTGTTCAGGCGTGCTAGCAGAACAAGCAAACGCGATGGAAGATGGGTGGAATGCCCGACCAACAATCGTCTTTCTCTCAACCGCTTTGTCGCGATTACCTTTTCCTCCGCCAAGACCGCATCCTCAATAGCGCGTATTGCAGCATCCGAGTACACCTTGCCATCCGCTGTCGGCACCATTTTGCCTTGTACCTTACGGAAGAACTTTGTCAGCAACGCGTGCTCTGCCTTTGAAAGGCGCTTCATTACCGCGCTCGGACCGATATTTAGCAGCTCGCCAGCTTTGACGGTGTCGCCCGTTTCCGCCAACGCCACAATCGCCGTTAATCCCTCCATATCGACCCGTGGATAGCGCATATTGCAGCCTCGCCGTCACGATTCTGTTTTTCTCTCTTCCTTCCTGCTTTCTCTAGTGCTCTCTTGCTTGCCTCTCGTCGTGGTACTAGAAAACACAAGCTCGTTGTCATTGAACACACAGGTTCTGGCGTTGCCACTTTACAGAGTTGCTGGTACATCGATCACTATCGTGCCATCAATAATGCCTGCCGCCTTTTTTGTGAGTTGAGCATAGTAGGCTTCATGCGTAATAATCCAGAATCGTTCGCCGAGGACAGCATCAAATACCCGGCCAGCAATTTGTCCCGGTGTCATTGCGCTGGCTGGTAAAGGTTCTGCATCCTCTGTTTCAGCGACATCCTCCGCCGAGTGCTGGGCACCAGGCCGATTGCGTTCGCTGCTTCCAATCCGTGTTGAAGACACAAAACCTGGGCACAAAACCGAGACGCCGATAGATGATTCGACTGCCCTCAGATCGTGATAAAGCGCCTCGGATAATGCCACCACCCCCGCCTTGGCTACGTCGTAGGCAGCAATGCCGCCAAAAGCCAGGAGTCCGGCAATTGAAGAAGTGTTGACGATATGCCCCGGCTCACCTCCAGCAAGCATTTTGGGCACGAACGCATGTATGCCGTGGATGCTTCCCCACAGGTCAACCCCCAGTAACCACCGCCAGTCGTCAAGAGGCTGCTCCCACGCGAGTCCGGCGGTAACCACGCCTGCGTTGTTGCATAATAGATGGACCGCGCCAAAATGCTCGTAGACTTTGGTTGCAAGGCTTTCCACCGAAACCGCATCGGTCACGTCGGTCTGTACGGCGAGTACCTCCGCCCCCTGTATCGTCAAACGCCGCGCCGCTTCAGTCAGTGCCACCTGTTCGACATCTGCCAGCACGATCTTCATTCCTTCGGCACTAAATCGTTCGGCAAGCCCAAATCCGATCCCGCTTGCTCCACCTGTGATAACGCAAACTTTCCCTGCAAGGTCTCTCATGACCGCACCTCCGTGTGCTTTTGAATGCATCTCGTTATCCGCCGCATATGCTCCCTCCGTCCACCGTAAGAGCGGAACCAGTGATCCACGAAGAATCCTCGCTGGCGAGGAACAGCGCTGCGTTGGCAATATCTTCCGGTTTCCCGATTCGCTTAAGTGGCAGGTGTTCCGCTACGGCGATGCGCAACTGTCCTGGGTTGGGAAAACTATTCAGCGTCTTTTGAAGGAGCGGCGTGTCTACTGGCCCAGAAGCAAGCAGATTGATTCTGATGGAAGGACCGTAATCCAGCGCCACCTGTTTAACCAGTGGTATCAAGGCACCTTTCGATGCGCAGTAAGCTGGATGTTCAGGGTCGCCTTTGTAGCCGACGATGGAACCATTCACTACAACGGCTCCACCACCTGACTTTTGCATTTCCGGGATGGATGCTCGAAGCAAATAGAACACAGCGTGAAGATTTGTTCCGATTGTGCGATGCCACATCTCCAGAGGGACAGTGGTCACCGATCCTGTTCCCAATATCCCCGCATTCGAAACTACGATATTCAGTCCGCCGAAGGTCTCTACCGCCAACCGCACTAGCGCCTCATTGTCCTCGAAGGTGGTAATGTCTCCTGACGCAAATATCGCTTTTCCGCCTTCGCGCTCAATGGAAGTGACAACCTCCCGTCCCCGTTCGTAATCACGACCGCCGACTACAACTGCGGCTCCCTCACGCGCGAAACGCTCCGCAATGCCGCGCCCCATGCCGCTCGTCGCTCCAGTCACAATGGCGATCTTCCCTGCAAGTTTCATATACATCTCCCGTCACCAACACAAATATCAACACACGTTGACATTCACGATGCTTGCACTTTATACTCGCCTTGTCAACAAGTGTTGATATTACGAGGCACATCGATGAGCGCAAAAGCCGTATCAAAGACGAAAAGTTCGCCTAAAAAAGAGGTCGCAGCACAATCAGCCGTAAGAGGCGCTAGCGCTACGAAGAAGCGTATCTGGGAAGCAGCGAAAATCCTCTTTTCCAAACACAACTACGACGCTGTAGGAGTTAGAGAGATTGCCAGTGACGCCGGCGTAGATGCTGCGCTTGTCATCCGATATTTCGGCTCCAAAGAACAACTTTTCACAGCAATTGCGGCTGCTGCTTTCGATTCCTCAGACATCATTCAGAACGGTATTGAATCGCTGCCCGATCATGCTCTAAATCTTTTGTTTACGCCAATAAGCGACGATAGTTGGCGACAAGGTTACGACCCTTTCCGCCTACTCCTAAGCTCGGTAAGCAGTACGACTGCTGGCCCTATTGTGGCCCAATACTTTGACCGAGACTTTACAGCGCCAATCGCTGCGGCATTGAAGGGTAAGCAGGCGCAGAATAGAGCACGGCTTCTTGCTTCCTACATCTTGGGATTCGCATTGGTGCGCGTTGCGCTCTCATTTCCGAACATTCAAAATGACGAGCACCAAAGCGTCAAACTGCTCCTGAAGGATGCGCTCCAGGCGTGCCTCCACGACAACGCTCGCACTTCTCACCGTAAGCACAATTAATTAGGTGAGGAACTCAGCCCCATGCCCTACTAGAAGTTCAATTAGGAGTGTCCGAAAGCACCCTGACAAACAGCAATGCAGAAATCACACAAGTTCATGGAAGGGGATGTCTGCCACATCGAGCGTATATGTATTCATCAGAAAAACAGCAACGTACGCTTCGTGGGGAACTGCACATAGCGAAGGTCGCCCTTGAGGTTACCTTCGTTCTTTTGACTGCTATGTGCTCTGCCGCGTGGAGTCAGATTCAACCAACCCCACAAAGTTCTGGAGCCCGCGTTTCGCAACTCCCGCTCTCTGGGAGGCAGCAAGGCGGGACCTTGGTGCAACAATCTGCCACTGCGTCGCCAAGTTTAAGCGTCAATACACTCAATACGCAGGTTTCGGTACAAGGCGCTTATAAGGGTAGCGTACACGGCCCTGATCTACCTTCCGGAACCATCACTTTGACGCTCGCGGATGCGGTGCGGCGAGGACTGGCGACAAACCTCGGCGTCATCGGCGCTGATGCGGCTTCACGTCAAGCCCACGCAGAACGCCAACTTGCGCGCAGTTCTTTGCTTCCCAATATAAGCGCCAACGTTTCTGAGAATGCTGAGAAGGTTAACCTCACCGCAGAAGGTTTCAGCGCTAGCGCACTCGGCAGTTCGCTCCCATTCCACTTTCCCACTACCGTTGGTCCATTCCATTATTACGATCTTCACGCCTCTTTGCAGCAGAGTTTGCTGGACTTTATTGCAATTCATAATTTTCGTTCAGCAGGTCAATTGGCCAACGCCGCAAATCTCGACGCACGGCAGGCACGAGAAGAGGTAGTGCTTGCCGTTGCCGTCACATACCTGCAATTGATGGCGACCACCGCCCTTCTTGACGAGCAGCGAGTGGAAGTGCGATACGCGGAAGCAACCTACAAACAGGCGCGTGCCCAGGCTGACGCTGGTAACAAGGCCCCCATTGATGCCAACCGCAGCCTAGTTGAGTTACAGACGGAACAGCAGCGCCTGCGATCTCAGCTTGGTGACTTTGCAAAGGAGAAGAACGCGCTTGCCCGTCTGATAGGTTTACCCCTGGGGCTAGACGTTCAAATTTCGGAAAAGCTCGCCGTACTCTCTTCCGAGAGCGTTTCTATCGAAGAGGCTGTTCGGAGGGCACGGTCACAGCGGCAGGACCTCAGATCAATGGAAGCGCAATTGCTCGCCGCGGAGGAAGCGCGCAAAGCCGCAGGAGCTGAACGTCTTCCTTCAGTCTCGGTCAACGGTTCCTATGGTCTGCAAGGCGTGAACCCTAACCACGGGTCTGGTATTTTTCAAACCTCAGCGTCACTGAATATCCCAATCTTTCAGGGCGGTCGCATCACGGCTGATATGACACAGGCAGATGCCGTAATAGCGCAACGTAGATCTGAACTTGTTGATGAACGGGATGTAGTCGAACTCGACGTGCGCAATGCTCTTATTGACCTTGGTGTCGCCAACGATCAGATCACCACTGCAGAAAACAATCGTAACCTTGCGCTCGCCACCCTTCAGCAATCGCAGGACCGATTTGCAGTGGGCGTGGCTGATTCGGTCGAGGTCGTTTCTTCTCAGGAAGCACTTGCTGCCGCCAACCGCGATTATGTCAGCAGCTTGTTTTCCCAGCATCTTGCCAGAATCACGCTAGCCCGGGCCATGGGTGAAACAGAAAAAGATCTTCCCGATTTGTTCACAAGGAATTAAGAAATGGATACTGAAATACGGACGGACCGCCAAACCACCGAGCAACGCACCAACGATGAACAGCCAGATTTAGGCACTGATTCCCGTGCGACGGATTCCACTCCACGCCGTCGTATCAACCCGGTCGTGTTTGTCATAGCCGTCTCTGTAATGCTGGCAGTAGGAATCGGCTGGTATCTCTATTCCCGTGGATTCGAGGATACCGATGATGCGCAAGTCGATGGCCACCTCAATCCCATCGCGGCGCGTGTGGACGGAACAATCAGGGCAGTGTACGCAGATGACAATCAAATTATGGAGACCGGCAAACCCCTTATCGAACTCGACCCACGCGATTATCAGGTTGCTTTCGACCAAGCTAAAGCCCAGCATGACCAGGCAAACGCTCAACTTGGCGCTGCACATCCCAATCTGCCAATCACTCGTATCGCCAACCGCACTGACCTGACATCGCAGCAGGCAGAGGTTATAAATGCCGAAGCCAGTCTCGCTGCTGCACGCCATGACCTCGATACCGCGATGGCGAAACTCAAAGAGTCACAGGCAATCGGTGATCGCAATCAGGCAGACTTCCTCCGCTATCGGACACTCTACGAGGAAAACGAGGTTTCTCGCGCGGACTACGACCAGTTCAAAGCTACAGCGTCCGCACAGGCTCAAGCCATTGCTGCCAACAGAGCCACATTAGCATCTGCCCAACAGACCGTAAAGCAGCGGCAGGCCCAACTGGAGCAACAGCGCAGCAAACTTGAGCAAACCCAGGGCAACGCTCCGCTACAGGTTGCCATTCGAGAGGCCAACATCAAGGACCAGCAGGCCAATGCCGAAGCAACAGGGGCTGTTCTCGAAAGGGCCAAACTCAACCTCAGTTACTGCCGCATTGTTGCGCCTGTCTCCGGTGTAGTAACGCAGCGCAGTGCGGAAGTTGGTGCACGTATTTCTGCTGGCCAGCAACTGCTCATGATCGTGCAAACCGATGACTTGTGGGTGACGGCCAACTTCAAAGAGACCCAACTTGCTCGTATGCACCCAGGTCAACGCGTTCGTATTTACGTTGATGCTCTCCATGACAGTTTTAACGGAACTGTGGAGAGTATGCCTGCTATCACCGGCTCTCGTACCAGCGTCCTGCCACCGGAAAATGCCACCGGCAATTACGTAAAGGTCATCCAGCGCATGCCCGTTCGCATACGCTTCAAACCCAACCAAAAGGACCTCGACAAACTACGCCCCGGTATGTCCGTTGAGCCTAAGGTCTACTTGGACTGAATCATGGATGAGACGAACGCAACCCCCGTGATCTCTGTGCGCCCCGCGATCAATCCGTGGATCGTCGCAATGACCGTCACCATGGCAACTTTCATGGAAGTGCTCGACTCGTCTATTGCCAATGTAGCCCTTCCGCACATCGCTGGCACGCTCGGCGCAACTTCGGAAGAAAGCACTTGGGTGCTTACGAGCTATCTCGTAGCAAGCGCCATCGTCTTGCCAATGAGCGGCTGGCTCTCGAATATCATCGGGCGAAAGCGTTTCTACATGATCTGCGTCGCAATGTTTACAGGGAGTTCCATTCTTTGCGGTCTGGCGCCTAGCCTTCCCATGCTAGTCTTCTTTCGCGTCTTGCAAGGCATTGGAGGAGGCGGTCTCCAACCCAGCGAGCAGGCAATCCTTGCAGACACATTTTCTGCGAAGCAGCGCGGCATGGCGTTCGCCGTGTATGGCATGGCCGTCGTGGTAGCGCCTGCGATTGGCCCTACCCTCGGTGGTTGGATTACGGACAACTACAGTTGGCACTGGATTTTCTTCATCAACGTGCCTATCGGCATTCTCTCGCTCATCCTTACACAACGTGTTGTGAGCGATCCCGCCTACATAAAAGAGATTCGCCGTTCCAACCTACGTATCGACTACATCGGCATCAGTCTGATCGTTGTAGGCGTTGGATTCTTGCAGTTCGTGCTCGACAAGGGAGAGGAGAAGGACTGGTTTTCCTCTCACATGATCTTGGTCAGCTTTATTGTCGCCGTGGTTGCGCTGGCAGCGTTGGTCGTTCGCGAGCTTACACACAAGAACCCAATCATGGATCTGCGCATGCTCGGCATCAGAAACTTCGCCACAGCCGTGTCCTTCAGTTTCATCCTCGGGATGGTGCTGAACGGCAGTACGATTCTGCTGCCATTATTTTTGCAGAATGACCTTGGCTACACCGCGGAACGAGCTGGCATGGCGCTCTCACCCGCTGGTGTCGTCCTCGCCTTAGTGATGCCCATCGCCGGAATCCTGGCTAGCAAATTTGATCCGCGCGTCGTCATTTGCATCGGATTTCTCCTCACGTCTTTTGGCCTCTTTTACACCGCCAATATATATCTGGGTGTCAGCTTTAGCACAATGGTGGTCTTTCGTGTCATCCAAGTCATCGGCATCCCACTTATTTTTATTCCCATTAGCACACTTAACTACGTTGGCGTGCCTCGAAGCAAATTTAATCAGGTCTCTGGAATTAGCAACTTCATGCGCAATATTGGTGGTGCGATCGGTACTTCGCTGTTGAACAATTTCATCATCCGCCAGAACCAGATTCACCGCACCATGCTTTCTGCGTACACGAACCATGCGAATCCCTTCTTTGAACGCCAGCTTCGCGGCATGACCCAGGGCTTTATGGCCATGGGTATTGGAGCAACGGAAGCATCGCACCGGGCTCTCGCACAACTCTCCGCTCAGGTAGATCTCCAGTCGAATGTACTCGGTTTCGTCAATTCATTCCGGGTGCTCGGGTTGATTGTTCTACTGCTCGCGCCGGTTCCGTTCATCATGCGCCGTCCAAACCCGGCGGAGACGATGGACTCCACAGCTGTACACTGAGGGCGTTTGCCCGGATACAGCGCATTATATGAGAGCAAGACACAAAATTGACCAAGCTGTCTTGCGCCGATTCATTGGCATTGTCATCAAAATCAAAGGAGGAAATAAATGCAGAAGCGCGAACTTGGAAAAAGCGGCGTCAGTGTTGCCCCAATTGTGCTTGGAGGAAACGTCTTCGGATGGACCGTGGATGAAGCCCGGTCGTTTGAGATTCTGGATGCGTTTATCGATCGGGGCTACAACTTCATCGATACGGCCGATGTCTATTCACGCTGGGTACCGGGACACGTTGGCGGCGAGAGCGAGACAATTCTCGGCAAATGGTTCCACAAGAGCGGGAAACGCGACAAAGTTGTGCTGGCAACCAAGGTTGGCATGGAGATGGGAGAAGGCAAGAGCGGCCTGAAGACTTCCTACATCAAGGAGGCTGTCGAAGCATCGTTGCGACGGCTACAGACCGACCACATCGATCTCTATCAATCGCACTGCGACGATGAAGCAACGCCGCTTGAAGAGACTCTGGACACGTATCAGTCGTTGATCGAAGTGGGCAAGATACGGTTGATAGGTGCTTCGAATTATAAAGGCTCTCGCTTGGCAGCGGCTCTCGATGCGAGCAGGAAGGCGGGGCTACCTGAGTATGTGACGTTGCAGCCGAATTATAATCTGCACACACGCGAAGAATACGAGTCTGACTTGGCTCCGGTTGTGGCGAAGTATGGTTTCAGCGTGATTCCGTATTTCTCGCTCGCCGCCGGTTTTCTGACCGGCAAGTACAAAACCAAGGACGATGCGAAGGGCGCGCAGCGGGAACAAATGGTCGGAAAATACTTCGACGCACGTGGAGAAAATATTCTGAAGGCACTTGCGGCTGTGTCGGCGGAATCGGGGGCATCGCAGGCAAGCATAGCGTTGGCATGGCTGCTTGCACAACCCAATATTGCTGGTCCAATCGCAAGTGCAACCTCTATAAAGCAGCTGGAAAGCCTCTTTGAAGCTTCTGAACTAAAATTGACAAATACTCAACTCAGAATACTGACGGATGCGAGCGCATATTAGAGTCGTACATTTTGGACAGGCGGCAATCTTCCAATGCATCGCATGGGGTATAGCTCGATGCAACTTCAGCGGGCCCGAGGTATGGGACCCGCCGAAGGACGCGGCAAACGCGCGTGCCATGCTCCAACGTGCGGTGGAACTCGGCATCGATTTTACCGATACAGCTCATGTCTATGGCCTCGATGATATGGAACGTCTTATTCGTGGGGCCCTGTCGCCCTAGACCCGTGATCGCGACAGAGGGTGGTATGGTCTGGAGTGAACCGTCCACGCCCAGCAATCTTGGAATATCACGACAGTACTGAGACACATATCCGCCGCGTAGTGGAAGCTAGCATGCGCAACCAGGGCCTTGCGCATACTAGCTTTACCAGCTCTTCGATCCAGCGATGCCAATTGAAGAGAGTAAGCGTGTGTTTCGCAATCTACAAGATGAAGGCATCCGCCACATCGGGCTCTCCGGGGTGAGCGTTGAGGAAATCGAGCGCGCTTGATCGGTAGGAGATTAAGAGCCGTTCAACTTCTGAATGACGGTCAATCTGGAACTCTTGATGCCTGCGACAAGGTTGTTCAACCTATTTCACCCCACATCGTGGCCTTATCGCTTGTAACTGCGGATGTAGTCCGGGAGTTCAACTTCGGGCAAATTCCTTTCGTCGGCAACCGGCGCGCCCGATGTCAGTGAAAGTGGCAGCACTCCGGCCCAGATCGGCAATGCATAGTCTTCCTCATCGTCTTTCGGAGGACCACTGCGCACTTTGGCCGAGGCCTCGGAGATTGAAAACGAGATTACAGATGTCGCCGTCATCTCCTGAGGTGTTGGCTGACGAACTTCTTCCCAGCGGCCTGGCACAAGTCGTTCAGTAATTACGCGTAGCGCCTCCGTCTTGGCCTCTGGTTCGTCGATCAGCATGCCCTTCGCGAGCACAACCACCGAGCGGTAGTTCATCGAATGGTGAAAGGCCGAGCGCGCCAGCACCAATCCATCCACCAGAGAGACGGTAATGCAAGCCTCTGCTCCGCCCCTCAGCGCGCGTATCATGCGGCTGGCTGCCGAGCCGTGAATCAGCAACAGGTCGCCTGCACGCCCATAACCCGTAGGAATCACAAAAGGCGATCCATCATAGATAAAACCAACATGGCAAATCAATCCGTCGTCGAGAATGGCGTGAATGGTTTTCCGTTCATAGGTACCGCGCGTTGGTAGGCGGTATACTTCAGTTCTCTTTGTGCGTAAAGCATCTGTCATGAAGAATTCCCCCGGCTGCTGCTGTGAGAAGGAATATGGCCTAATAGTAGGTCCACTTTATCGTCTTTCCTTCAGTCTACTTGGTGATTCCCGTCTCCCTATCTCAATCCGTCGATCCCAATCGGCCTGCAGCAGCAGATCTACGCCGGATTAGCACCGCGATTCTGAGAAGGCATTTTCACCCAGCCATGCGTCTACTTTCTTAGCGTGCTCTATAGGGTGTGACCGAGCGCGGACAGCGTTCGACAGCACCAATAGTCAGAATTATCCTTCATCATTGCCATGAGGTGCCGCCTCTTTATGCTAGAGCCATGTCTTCGGGGAGTTCTGCTTTTTGGCTCACTCGGCCGAGGTGCTGTCGATGGTGCGGAAAGTGATTTTCACGCGTGGATTATGCTGCGCGCCTGGGAGAACTGTTCGCAAAGCAGGATGTTTATCCGATCAGCGAAGTGAGGACTAGGCAACTGAGGCGGTCCCTTTTCGCTGCCGAAAAGCAGCGATCTTGTGACGATTGCCACATGTCGCCATGCTGCACCATCTTCGGTGGTGAGACTTTGTACGATCAAAGAACCAGAGAATGCACGTCTCGCTTTCGCACTGCTTTACGTTGCTGAAGTCCTCCAAGGCAAGCAACTCTGATACGGACTCGGCAACCGGTGCGAGGAATTGTTGTGGAGTACGCATTCGCCAATTCCGCACGATTTTCAACTGACCGTTTGGCTGTTTAATAAGCTGCAGGTAGCTCTCCGTCTCTGCAAGGAATGTATTGAGCGGCGCAAGGTCCAGCCTCTTGCCGGCTACACGCCTTTCCACGCAAGCCCGGATAATGTCCCGTAGCCCGCGCGCCGACTGCAACAGAGCTGCGGGTCGCCATCGAGGAAGCTCAGAGTTTACTGGCACTTTCATTATCTTCAACCAGCGCAGCACATCATCGTCACTTTTTAGCGAATCTGCCGGTTCCCCATCTGCCAGAGAGATTGTATTCAAAAAATTGAGAGCTAAATGATCCCCGAGCATTTCGATGTCGTGATGGGGAGATGTCTGGCGATTGTTCAACATGCCGTCCTCCTTTTTTATTGTAACCGGAAATGTGGCATTTGACAGGTTATCGTCCAAGTCGTAACCTGTGAAAAGGTACTTATCTGGTGTCCTGTTAAGAGAGAGAAGGAAGAATGCTACGTCGCAATTTCATTGTGAGTGGAACGGCTCTGTTGGCAGGGTCTGGTGGTATACCAGCCAAAACGACAACGAAACAAGGAGGGGATGTGCTTGTACCGCAAATGTCTATTCATCGTGTAGAGGCTGACGGCGTCTCGGTGTTCTATCGAGAGGCCGGCAAACCGGATGCTCCTGTGGTTTTACTGCTGCACGGCTTCCCATCATCTTCGTTCATGTTCCGCGAGTTAATTCCTCGGCTCGCAGACCGGAACCTGGTTATTGCCCCGGATCTCCCAGGCTTCGGGTTTACGGAGGTAGCGAAGGCACGTCAGTACCACTACACCTTCGATGCGCTCGCGCAGACCATGCTGGCGTTTACCGATGCGCTCGGACTCAAACGGTATGCAGTGTACGTTTTCGACTATGGTGCGCCGACCGGATTCCGCATGGCGATGGCCCGACCGGAGAGCATCGCTGGCATCGTTACACAGAATGGCAACGCGTATGAGGAAGGGCTCGGCGACGCGTGGGCTCCCATCCGGCGCTACTGGCAGGAGCCTACTGCTGACAATCGTGAAGAGGTAAGAAAAGCTCTCGATCCCGACGGCCTACGCTGGCAATACACGGTGGGGGCTCCTCGCCCGGAGATAATTGATCCAGTTGAATACACGCTTGACGCTGCGATGATTGCGCGACCCGGAAACATGGACATTCAGTTGGACCTGTTTCTCGACTACGCGAGCAACGTGAAGCTGTATCCGTCCTTCCAGCGTTATTTCCGGACTTCGCAGCCTCCGCTGCTAGCGATCTGGGGCGAACACGATCCGTTTTTTCTTCCCGCAGGTGCAAAAGGATTTCAGCGGGACATACCCGGTGCTACGATCAGGTTTCTTGATGCAGGGCACTTTGCTCTTGAGACGAATGTGGAAGAAATCTCGGCAGCCATGAGAACCTTCCTCGACCGGGTGTTCTAATTCTTCGTTGCATAGAACCAGAGGAGAAGCAGATGACACACACAGTGCAAGCCGCCCTTGTTCCCCCGTTTACTCGTGAAACAGCTACCCTCAAGGTTCGCGCTGCGGAAGATGCCTGGAACTCAGGCGACCCGCAAAGAGTTTCGCTCGCTTACTCCGTCGATAGCAAGTGGCGCAACCGTTCCGAGTTCATTACGGGCAGAGATCGGATTGTCGAATTCCTTGCACGCAAGTGGTACAGAGAACTGGAGTACCGCCTCATCAAGGAGATGTGGGCTTTTGGTGGCAACCGAATCGCGGTGCGCTTTGCTTATGAAGCGCAGGACCCATCGGGACAGTGGTTCCGCGCTTACGGAAATGAGAACTGGCAGTTCGATGAAAATGGACTGACTACTCATCGCTATGCCAGCATCAACGATGTTCCAATCCAGGAGTCTGAGCGACTCTTTCGCTGGCCTCTCGGACGGCGTCCTGACAATCACCCCGGCCTGAGTGAGTTGGAGCTCTAGAGTAGTTCCCGCGCTAATGTAGAGGAGGGATGCGGATATCCGTTCCATTAAAGGAACGGAAGCGCAGGACGAAATCTGGCGTCTGCGGCGGAGCAACATATAAACCGCAATTTGCGCTTGCAGGGTTCCCTGTCATCGCCTTACACGGGCGATGACACTATACTCTGCTCAACACGGATGCCCCCGAAGCACGCAATACGGCCCTCATTGAGTCGATGAATGAATTGTAGGACACGCAGCGAAAAGACAACGAGCATTGGACAGCATGTTGAGCGTGACTAACCTAGGGCTTGCCTACGGCGTGCTAAGGCGAGCACCTTCGGTCGTGCGCCAGATGGCAGACGGAATTCAAGACCGCGTCGAAAAATTTCAGGCATGTAGTAAGCCCCCTCGTCGGCCACGACTACGCCATTCAACTCAAGCAGCAAAAGCTCATTGCTGTCGAGATGGACGTCCTCGGATCTGAATGGTATAGTTCGTTCGGTATCCGGCAATACCCTTAACTTTTCGAAGATCCTTCCGATAGCGGGATTCTCCTGCTTGATCTCAGAAATTTTCTCAATGCTGCAATCTGCAACCGCGTCTCGAATCGCGGTGGGAGCGAGCACACGGTCGGACCACTGGGTAATTCCCAATGATCGCTTTGCCGCTAGACTAAGGAACCTGACGACATCTCTTGCCTGGATTTGCCCGCGGAAATCCGACAGCGCTGCAATAACCCACTCAGCTGAACGTCCTTCACGAGATCGATCTTTACCTAACTTGTTTGCCCATAAAGGAACAAGTCTTTCGACCAGTTCTTCATGGTTCAATTCGCGAATGTCCAGCACCGTCTGTGCGTCAACAATCTTAGCTTTGTCGGAAATCCATAGGACCAGCCGAAGGGCCTCTGCGCTATCCCAGCGTAGCGCATACGGTTCATATCTTGCCATCAGCTGTGCCGAATTCTGTCGCACTGCCACAGTCACCATATCGCGACGGATGAAGACCATGATTCCAAGCATTCGGTCCGGCAGTTGTTCTAACCATGTTGGAACTTCCTGGATCAATGCGCGGACTGAGCTTTGTTGACGAACAGAATCACCGATCTGTTGGAAAAGATCCTCCAGTCCGTCTATCAGAACTAGAACTCGCTTGTTCTGCGCTTTAAGGTGATCAGGGAAAGACCGGCCTGCGCCAGCCTTGTCTTTCTGATACCCAACGCTCCATGCTATAAGATCTAACCATCTGTCTCGCCACTCTCCCTCATGCAAATCCTCACCAAGCCAGTCTCGGAGCTGGTCCTGGACTTCAACATGGGTCATAGGTGAACCTAGATTCAGAGTGGCACTAACATTGCGCCTCTTTTCGTCAAGAAGAGTCGCAGCATAACCGCTTACATTCTTTGGTTGCAATAGAGGAGAAAGAAGCCCATCGATTCCAACTCGTATCGCGCCAGCATCTCTGGCGAATGCTGCCCACCCATCTCGCCTCAGCACTTGCAGATATGTGTACGTCTTGCCTGCACCTTTAGCCCCGACGACTACGGCGCTGGGCAGTTGAGTTCGATGGTCGTCGACAAGCCGCCTCAACGGTGAGATCGGCAAGAAATCTTCGCCGGCACCCGTTTCAGCGAAGATGAACTTTTCCGCAATTTGTGCAAGTCTTTGACGACTTGAAAGCACATCTACGTTCTTCTGGATTACAGGGTCGTCATTACTACGCGCAAAGACGGTTGCGGCCATTGACGCCACGCTTTCATGCATCCGACTGCGCGCCAATGCCTCCATTACGTCGTCCCACTTGGATGGGAGCGTAAGCAATGAGGCGTTAAACCAACTGGGGCCGCGCAACAGATCATCTGGAGAGGGTTCCGGCGAATCCGGCTCCCGAATCACAGCACCAGATACGGCCCTTAGCAAACGCTCTTCAATGGACTGCAAAGTTTCTGTATTGTTTAGGTCAGTGGGAACCTCATTGAGAAGCACACACGGAAGAGGGTGGATATCACTTTGCGACGGCGATCTCTTAGTGAGAATATCAAGAACAACTTCCGTTCCATTCAACGATTGTCCGCCCATAGAAGTTACAAAGATCCGTTGAATTCGAGGATCTAACAGAATACCAGCGGATAGCTCAGAAAGGCCTGCTCTCAGGTCAACCACTATCGCGTCCACTGCCAGCCGTCGACCGAGGGACGCAAGTAAATTCGAGATGACGAATGGATCTTTCCTCCCTTGAATAAGGTACTCTGGTCGTATATCTAGGGTATAGGCCGCACGAGCAGATCGAAACGCAGGTAACACATATATGTTGTTTAGAGATGCGTCCTGTAAGCGATCCGCTACCAAATCAATCGAAACGGATGCGCTAACATCTGCTTCTCCGTGTGCCAGTGCTAGTAAATCTGCGAAAGAGATGGGGGGCGTAGGCAATCGGCTTTCGAGTAACCATGTTATTCCTGGTGCTTCAAAATCAGCATCGACCAACAGAACAGATTTTTTGTTGTTTGCCAACACTTGTGCAAGCGCAAGCGCATGTAGCGTTCGTCCTACGCCCCCCTTGAAAGAATGGAACGCAAAGATGGGCGGTTGCCCGTCGGGGAACGGCGATGGGGTCAGGATAGCCGTAGTCCCCCGTTGAATAATCGATGGGTGAGAGAGAGTCGGCATGGCAATGGCGACTACGGGTTGATCAGAGCTCTCTTCCAGGGAGACTGGGAGCGTTCTAATGTCACCTTTGGTCTCAAGCAGCACTTCCAGTTCATTGGAATCCTGTTCTGTAGGCGTAATGCGCGGCTCAAGCGCTCTACTGAGCCATTTGCGCGCCTCGAACGATTCACCAGGCCGCACACGCATATACAAGCCGTCCCAGTATAAGCGCAAGTCGAGCAGCCAAGCTGGCCACTCCTTCCCCTCTTGCAGTTGACGAACGAGAACATCTTGTACGTCAAGCCAAGAATACAGTCGTGCGTCCGAAGGGATCATAAGCTAAGCTCCTGTCTTGCCCATTCACATATACTCGTGAGCCATTTTACGAGTGCTTCCTCGTCAGTTGCGTGCATCGCTATCCCGTATCGCCATGCCTGATGTGCTGCCGCGATAGTGAATGACTGTGAGTCCTTCCTGATTCGGAAATGGACTCTGCCGGACGCAAGCGTTGCTGGTAACCTCAATTCCATGGCCCAGTACATCAGGTCGTGTCCGCCGCGCTCCATTTGATATGTCTCTATTTGCTCAGTCGTCCGAAGCCTGTTGCGGCGGAGCCAAACGGCCTTGAGTGCGCACTCGGCAGCATAGAACAAGAGCAGGTTCTTTGGTGCTGGGTCTGTACCGACCCAGTTCCGTTGGAAACCCTTGCAGAGTTCGGAGATGCCAGCATGAATCATACTTTGCCTAAACCTATGATACAGAATGCATTGAATATCATACAGAATCTGATGGTAGCGCGCGGCCGAGGCGAGGGAGGCCAAAAGGTTCCTAGCGACACAGGCTGGGCTAAGCAAACCTTAATTGTTGTTTCAAGCTCACTGAGATCGGCGCAACTGGTCGCACGCACGTCACAATGGACATGCCATTGCACACGCCTCGGACATCCACGTGCAGATGACGGGTGAGGAAAGTGTTTCGGAGACGGAACGTAACGGCTTCAAACGCCGTTCCCTTGATGTGATTCCTCGAAGAGCCGCAGATGGGAACGCGGATCATAGAGTTCGGTTTTGGAGCGAACGCCCGGGGCATATAACGCTCCGATCGACCTTTCCGGTTGGCTACATGCCATCGCCCAATGCCCGTTCGGCTTTCTTAACCTCCACCCGATTGATTGCATCCATCAAAGCCCTTTACGATGGCTCGCAGGTTGGCGACACTAGGGTGAGGGCTAGGAGTAGAGTATACCCTTGACAGGATATACTCTAGGGGGTATATTGGAGATGGGATGGACTGTATTCATTGGCGACGAATTCGAGCCAGAGTTCTTTGCTCTGCCGAAGAACGTGCAAGATGAAACGTTGGCGATGACAAGGTTGCTACAGCAATTCGGACCGCAATTGGGAAGGCCACGTGTCGATACGCTCAAAGACTCCCGGCACGCAAACATGAAGGAAATGCGCTTTGATGCCTCCGACGGAGTCTGGCGCGTCGCCTTCGCATTCGACCCCAAGCGCAGAGCCATCCTGCTCGTTGCGGGTGATAAATCGGGCGGTAGTGAGAAGCGCTTTTATCGCGAGCTGATCCGTAAAGCCGATCAGCGGTTCGACGCGCACCTCGATCGCGTTAAGAACGAAAGGAAATAGGTCATGGCTAAAAACGTAAACGATATTATCAATGCCCTGCCCGTCGGCCGCCGTCGCAAGATCGAAAAGCGAACGGCTACGCTTGTTGCAGAGGAGATGACCCTCCAGGAATTGCGGCGCGCCCGCGAGATGACCCAGATTCGCATGGCGAAGAACCTTGGCGTTGCGCAGAAGCAGATTTCCGAGATCGAAAAGCGCACCGACATGCACATTTCGACCCTCCGGCGCTCAATCGAAGCGATGGGTGGCAGGCTATCTCTCATCGCTGAGTTTCCAGACCGCGAACCTGTGATGCTTGCCGGCATTGCGGCCTTGGAAGTCCGAACCTCTTTCAGGCCTGCCGGAAGCGGAAGCATGACGAAAAAATAGAGGAAGCTATTCGGCAATATCGCTTGGCAAAGCGATCTCGATGCCAAATCCTGGGTCGCGTAGGAGCTGAGATTGAAGCACGGACTTGTAGAGCGGATGTGCTTCATTTCCCGAAAAAGGGTGCTGTCGAGGGTGCTGAACGAATTTTTTGGGTGCTGAAGGGTGCTTTTGAGTGCTTTTCATCGCCATCAATGCTCATGTTTTCAATAAGTTACAACCAATTGTTGTTATGGCATGGAAGAGGTCATCGGTTCGATCCCGATCAGGTCCACCAATTAAATCAATAACTTATAGAAATTCGACTGAATTCTCCAACCCGATATTCAACCCGATATTCCCCATTACCTGTAGTTCGCGCACCTGCGAAAGCGATCCGCAATCGCGCTGGCGCATCGTGAGAATCTGGAATTCACTGCGGATTGAGCAGAAATGAAGTGGCAGGTTTCGATTGTCGGAAGTCTGCCGGCGATGAACGGCTTTATAGCTGGATGCTAGGGCTTTTTTCGGGATCTATGCGGTCGGGCGCTCCCGCGCCCACGGCTTTAATTTGGAATTGATCGGGGACGAAGTCACGTTGGTGCTATTCAGTTCGAATCGGAAACCCAAAAGAAGAGTACGTCCGGGTGATCGGCGTCAGCATCGTCACGTTGGTACGGGGCAACAACGGCTTCGAGTCTACCCACAAGGTCAGACCCATTTGGTAGTGGCTCATTTGCGGTCAGGACTCCGCCAAGATCCGCTGCCTGAACGATGATCGATTTGGCATCGAACGACTTGTTCCAGCGAACAATGAGGCGGTCAGGAAAACGGTCAGACATATGGAAGCTCTGACGCCGGTACTTCGGTTCTGGGACATCGGAAGTGATGCGCGTCTGTACGGAAAACAAACTGCGCTGTCCGACAACAATTTGCATCCGTTCAATCGCTCGCTGCTCTTCTTTACGACGCCGGAACTTGAGTAAGCCCGCCGCCGCGGTTCCGGGATAAGCCGACGCAAGCCGAAACAACGTTGCTTCGAATGAACTCCCAAACCGCTGCACAAGCCTTGGCACGCTCGATACTGACCATTCCCGACCGACCTCTGTGCGAAACTCTTCTCGCGGCATCAGTATTTCGGATGCACCCAGATCGCACAGGCGCTCGAGTTCGTTGGCCTCACGCGAGTCGCTGTCGCACATTTCGCGGAACCGCGCGCCGCCGCTCGTCGTGGGGAAGAATGTATGGCTGATTTCGTGGGCGATGGAAAAAGCGACCCTGCCGCTCGGACGGTCGGGGTTATAGAAAATCTGGCCCTTCTTTCCCTTTGACCTGCCGTTCAGCAGAATCACCGCATCCCTCGTTTCACTACGGCGGCGCTCCGCATCCATGGGGAGGATCTCCAGGCCCTTCAAGGACGCCATTTGCACGAGCCGTGCGAATGGAAGTACACCTGACGAGTCGAACATGCGATATTGCTCGTTCAATTTGCTCGCTTGGGTCAGCACAAGCGAACGGGGATCCACGAGCCCGCCGCTCGCGCGAATCAAGGCCACGACATCCGGGTCCGAATATGAGCGTCCGCCTACTCGCACACGTTCCATATCAAGCTCTACTTCTGGTTCGGCCGCTGGCTCAACATTCGCAGCGCTTCCAGCAAGAACCGCCAGCCCTCCATGTCCTTGGGGCGATGGCCCCGAAAATTCACCTGCGCAAGCATCTGAACGTCCTCGTCGGTAAGTCCAGCTTCCTCTTGTAGTTCCAGCAATCCCTGCGGCACGTCTTTCTTCTTCCGCAGGGTCCTTCGCACCGAATTCGGTGCCGCATTCCCGAGAAGTTCGTCGAGCGTCACATCGAGCGCGACCGTGATCGCATAGACGTATTGCACGTTCGGCTTCCCGGCATTCCCGTTTTCCAGATCCGAGATGTACGCCTTCGAGACGCCCGAGCTCTCGCCAAGGTCCGATAGGCTCCAGCCCTTCCCGAGCCGACGTGATCGGATCTCTTCGCCAAGTTTCTTCAAGTCAATAGTGAGGGTGTCTGCCATTCGCAACCAGTCGTAAATTTCCTTTGACTCCGTCGTGAGACGGTTCTAGGCTGGTTGTGAAATGGCAACCAGTCTGCTGTGGACTACAGTAGACCGGCCAAGGGAGAAAGGCAAGAGGAAAAATGGCCAACTACATCGCGAGGGTTGAGTTGCACAACGCCACGTACGAGGACTATGAGAGCTTGCACGCGAGTATGCAAACGCGGGGGTATTCGCGCACCATCGTTGGGGGCAACGGTGCCGTTTATAAGCTACCGACCGGCACCTATGTGGCGCGCAACACGAGTGTCGCGATTGATGTTGCGCTGAATGCCGCAGTCGCTGCCGCTCAAGAGACCGGGAAGAGCTCAGCCGTCATCGTCGCCGATTGGACGCAGGCAAGTTGGCAGGGACTCAGCTCGTGACCGTACATGGTGAAGGCAGATCGCGGTTTGCGCGGGAGGCCATCGCTCACAACTCTAACCGTGGAATGAGAAGTTGAACCCGAAAGGAACCGAATCATGCACAAAATCACATTCTTCCCTCTAGGAAATGCCGACTGCTGCCGTATCGACACTTCGAACGGCAGGAAGTTCCTCTTTGACTACGCGAACCGGCGTGACCCAAAGGATACGCAGGACAAGCGGATCGATCTGTTCGCAGAACTGAAGAAGGATCTTCAGGCAGCCAAACGGGACAGCTACGATGTCGTTGCGTTCACGCATCTCGACGACGATCATATCTGCGGCGCTCCCGACTTTTTCTTCCTGGAGCACGCCGAAAAGTATCAGTCCAAGGATCGTGCAAAGATCGGTCAGATGTGGGTACCGGCGGCGGTGATCGTCGAAAGCAGGCCAGACGGCGATGCTGGCATCGTGCAGGCAGAGGCCCGCTATCGGCTGAAGAACAAGAGAGGCATTCGGGTCTTTTCGCGCCCTGACGTGCTCAGGGAATGGATGACTGAGCAGGGCCTCAACATGGCCGATTACAGCGATTTCATAATCGATGCAGGTCGAGTCGTTCCCGAGTTCAAACTGGACATTGACGGTATCGAGTTCTTTGTGCACTCTCCCTTTGTGGAGCACTGTGACGACGGCACCTACATTGAGAGGAACGACGCATCTCTTGTTTTTCAAGTCCGTTTGGCGGAGGGAAAAACACAGACAAATATCATTTTGGGGGCTGATACAACTCACGAGATTTGGGCCAGCATTGTGAAAGTGACTCGATATCACAAGCGGGAAGACCGATTAGGTTGGAACATCTTTAAACTGCCTCATCATTGCAGCTACCTTTCACTCGGGCCGGAGAAAGGCAAAGACAAGACTGTGCCCGTTGCCGAAGTGCAGTGGCTGTATGAGGAGCAGGGTCAAGAAGGCAGTTTCATCGTCTCGACGAGCAATACCATACCTTCCAAAGATACCGATCAGCCTCCACACCGCCAGGCTGCCGCCTATCTCAAGGGAGTTGCGGCTGGGCACGATGGCGACTTCATGGTCACGATGGAGCACAACCCAGACGCGCCGAAGCCGATTGTCTTTGAAATCGGACCGAACGGCCTTGAGTATCGTCAATCCAGCTCTCAGAAGACAGGTGACAGCAGACTCGGTGCCGCAATAACTACTGCGCGCGGCACATTCGCTCCGCCAACCCAGCGTGTGGGATTTGGCCGTCATGACTGAAGGGCAACAACTGGCGATCGTTCAGCTCCGTGCGATCCATGACAACGCCAAGGGCGCCTTTGAGGTCGTTAAGGTAGCCGAGGAGGCGAACAGTGCTGGATGGTTGCACGCTGATATCAGCCTCGATTGCTCGGCAAAAGTGTGTTCCGAACGCGGGGTCCGGCTAAAGCGGCGGGAGTGGTTCACCATCGCGATTCCTGCGGATTTTCCATACCAGCTACCAGCGGTCTTGACCCGACACACCCGTTTTGCGGGTATGCCTCACGTTCAGCGGAACCGATGGCTGTGCCTCTATCAAGCCCCCGCCACCGAGTGGAACGTCAACGATGGGATGTTCGGATATGTCGGTCGACTTGATGTGTGGCTTGACCATGCCGCTGCCGGCGAACTTAACCCGAGCGGGGAGGCACTGCACCCACCGGTAGCCTATCCAGCCTCGGACCCCATAAGGCTCGTCATACCGCGGACTGATGCGCCTCCCGTTAGCACCGAAAACTGGATAGGTTTCGCGGAACTCGCGAGTGTTTCCGAGACCAGGGCCGACATTGTCGGCTGGATGTCGTTGGACGACCTCGGCAGCAGACCTCCGTTCGCCCCAGCGTTCTTAATCTCAGAGGCCATGCCTTACGAGTTTCCCCGGAAGATGGGGGACCTGTTCTCCGAACTCGAACACCGTAGAGTCTCAGTCAGCCTCCTCATTGCCGTGCTGCGATGCGCCGTACTGCTGAACCGTGAGACCGACCCGCTTTTTGTCGTGCTCGGCACGCCGATGCGCGGCATCGCCGGGAGCGTGGAAAGGAGATTCCACCTTGCGGCATGGTACGTTGACCCTCTCACGTGCGCGGTTTGAGGTTGAGCCTTAGTCAATTTGACCCAGACCCGCGTCTTCAGCAACTTGGCGATGAGGTTGAACGAATCGTGCTGGACTGGTTGAAGATCGCCGATGTGGACTGGTGCCTCGTGCGCGAAGAGCGGCCAGAGATCGTTATCGCGCGGGATCGAGATTCTGCGATGGTCTGGTTCAAAGGAAAGACCATCTCCGTATGGGGCTGCGGGGCGCTCGGTTCTCACGTCTCCGAATTTCTCGCGCGAGCCGGGGTGCGTAGACTCGTTCTGCACGACAGCGGAGTGGTAACCCCTGGGATTCTCACAAGGCAACTCTTCTCTGACAGCGACATCGGTAAGTCCAAGGTCAGTGCTCTGTCTACAAGGCTCAAGGCGATCAGACCTGGTATCGAAATTGAGGAGAACCCTGGAAACCTCCTCGCCGGGCCGCTTTCAGCCGAGGATTGGACGGATTCCGCAGATGTGGTGATCGAAACGACGGCAGCAGGAACAGTGATGAGCAAAACCGAGGCAGTTCGCCGGAAAACCCTAGCGAACTGCCCATTCGTCTCCATGGCGCTCGGGCACTCAGCCCAGAACGCAATGCTGCTGATCGCTGCGGCGGACCACTCCGGCGGTCCGCTCGACATCGACCGTAAGCTCCGCCTGGAATGCTACCGCCGCACTGAGCTACGCGAATTCTCCGAGGAGTTCTGGCCACGGGAGCCTCGAAGCGAGATCTTCCAACCTGAGCCCGGGTGCTCGGACCCAACCTTTATCGGCTCGTGCGCGGATGTTGCGATGCTTGCAGGTGCGATGCTGAATCTGACTGCCCAAGAATTGAATGCACAAAGCGCGCCTGCCGTGGCGCATCTTCTCTCTCAGCCCGTGAGACTTGATGCAGGTCCGTGGACGCACAAGCGTTTCGTTTGGCCAGCCGACCAAGTCCTCGAAGAACCGTCGTCAGGTTATCAAGTGCGTCTCGCTGCGACCGCTTGGAGCGAGATCAAAGGGTGGATCGCCGCCAACGACCGAACTCGCGGTACCGAGGTTGAGACCGGCGGTCTGCTGTTCGGTGAGCGCAACGAACTCCTGAAGATCGTTTGGGTGGATGATCTGAGCGGCCCCCCTCCAGACAGCGGCCACTCGCGCTCTGGATTCATCTGCGGCACAGCAGGAACCACTGAATTGGCCCGCGAGAAGGCTGATCGGACAATGGGATCGGTCAGTTTTCTCGGGATGTGGCATACCCATCCCAACGGCCTGCCGGTTCCTAGCGCTACAGATATCCACGGCATAGAGCAGTTGATACAGGCCACCCACACTCCTCGTGGCAGATCGCTCATGTTGATCGTGGGCGGTGATGCCAGGAGGCAATACTCAATCGCATCCTATCTTTTCAACGGTGAGGATTTCGAGACCATCCGGACGGCCGGGCAGACTCGCACAATATCGATCCACACGTTGCAGGGGCATCATCCACCCCGCAATGTTGGTATCGCGCTTTCAGGCGGCGGCTCGCGCGCCATCGCGTTCCATCTCGGTTGCATGAGAGCACTGCGCGATCGTGGCGTACTGGATCGTGTTCAGGTAATCTCCGCCGTGTCGGGCGGATCAGTGATCGCCGCGATGTATGCTTACAGCCAAGGGGCATTTGAAGAGTTCGATAGATCTGTCGTTGCGTTGCTCAAGCGTGGGATGCAACAAGACATCGTGCGTAAGATGCTAAATCCTGCGGTCGCTGCCCGAACCGCTGGTACGATTGCGCTCTCTGGTTCGGCTGCGGTTGTCGCCGACATTTCCCGTCTGGCATTGAGTTCCGCATCAAATCTGTTCGGATTTCGAAATGGCAATCTCGTTCGCGGTATAAAGAACATCCAACCTCCGCTTCGCAGGCGGGGGAGCACCACGACCGCATTCGAGGCAGTGTTGCGTGACCGAGTATTCGGGGCCACGCTGGTCACCGCCGCGCGGCGCGATGGGCTCGAAGTCGTTCTCAACTCGTGCGAACTCAGGTCTGGATCAGCATTCCGATTTGGTAGCCGCGAATCTGGATGCTGGCGGTATGGCGCCATTGCCGAGAACGCCGTCGAGGTGGCCCACGCGGTCGCCGCTTCTGCTGCTTATCCTATCCTTCTCCCCGCAATCGACGAATTTGTCACTTTCACCGACCGACAAGGCGCTCGATCCAAACGGCGCATTCTGCTAACCGACGGCGGGGTTTTCGACAATCTGGGGGTGAGCTGTTTGGAGCCTGGGTCAGCAGGCGAGGTCGGGTACAACCATTTCGCGCCCGACTATATCATTTGCTGCGATGCGGGCCACGGGCTTTTTCAGGATCATCCGATCCCGTATCTATGGGGTGCGCGAATGGCGCGCGCCTTTGAATCGGTGTTCAGAAAGGCAGAGAACGCGACCCAGAATCGTTTACATCTCCTCGCCGCATCTGGCCGACTTAAGGGATTCGTGCTCTCTTACCTCGGGCAGATTGACAAACGGGTTCCTGATGCTCCTTTTGATCTCGTTCGACAGGATGAAGTATTTGAATACCCGACGGATTTTAGCGCAATGCGGGTTGAGGATATTGACCGCCTTGCAAAACGAGGTGAACAGCTCACCCGGTCGTTGATTACCTACTATTGCCCAGAGCTATAGGGGTTTTTAGAACGCATCTTAAGTGCCTGAGAAGTATAAGGAGACATGCCATCTGCACGAAGCCGAGAAAGTATTCGTTGCAATTGTGCGTTTTCGGATTTTCCATCAGATCTCCAGACAAGACGAGAATAGTGCGTCACTTGCCTTTGGCGGATCACTTCCAAACGGTGTGCAGTACTTTTCGTATTTGTTCGAGTCCTGCGGCGACCTCCCGATCGCTGTTTCCTTGCGACGAATATGTAAAGGGCTGCCGGGACGCCGCTCTCGCTCGCATAGCAGTTGCAAGACTCGAAAGCTTGTCTTGAACTCCCGGATGGCGTACAACCAGGTCGCAGGATCGGTATTGGAAAGTCGCTTTGTGGGTTGTAATCAAGTGCCCTGGTTGACGGGCGATACGGACTCAAGTCATCCCTTCGTGGCCGGAATTGGTGGTTTGCGATGTTCCGATCAACCTGGCCGATGCGGCCTTTAGATTGCTTCGTAATCGGAATTATCTGTCGAACCTGGATCGATCATGCAGCTAATTCGTGCATTGATCTATAGGAATCGGACAAATCAGGAGCATGAGGCGTGATGGTTATGGTGATTGGCTCCATCTGCCGCCACTCCGAGTACATCTCTTCCTCGATCGCTGCGACCAGTTCGGCCAGTTTCTGTTCTGCCGGGACAGAAGTGAGCGCGGTGCGGATCTTCTGTCGGACTGCAAGTCTCCTCCGTTTCTCGGGTGAGAGGAGTGCGGTTGCGTCGTTACTTTTGCCACATTCTGCCTCCTTTGCCACCTTGGAGCCTTGGATAGCGCTCAACACCGCTGCTTCCGGATTCATTTCGGCTGCCTGATCGGGCATCCTGAGTATCTTTGAGATCACGCCGGCATTCTTTCGCGCGGCCGGATCAAAGCCAGCTTGTTGAAGAGCCTTGATGACCACATCGGGAACCTCGGAGACCCGCTCGAAATCGTCAATGGCTCGGCGAATGGTTCGCTCGTCGCATCCTATGGCATCGGCAATCGCCTTCGCGGCGACCATCCATCCCTGTTTGGCTTTGAAGAACCCTTTGTAGACGGACAGTTTTTGGCCAAGACGATACCGGCTACTCCGGAATCCTTCGAGGGCATTGACGAGCGAGAGGCGCGCTGACCCCAAGCCCAGCTCATTCATGTTTACGCATCCGGACTCCAGCTCTTGAAGTCGAACGCTCAGATTGGACGAATTGTCCAAAATCGAATCGCGTATCATCTTGCACTCCCACTCGGTTGGTTGTCTCAGCCTCGGCTCCGTTTGTTGACCGTCGATGCCGAAGCGTTCGCTGTGAGCAAACCGGCCAACTACAGCTTGGCCGGTTCATGTGACAATGACTTGGAGTCGCCCATTCTTCTCGTGAAGGAAAGGTTAATGCGCAGGCCTAGTTGGTTGCGTCAACCCGATTGCTTTGAGAAACTTCTCTTGCGCGGCCATCTGCACAGAATTAACGTGATGAGTGTAAACCTCCATCGTCGTCGACAGTTTCTTGTGCCGCAAGATTGACTGAGTGACGGCTGGATGGATTTCGTTAGCACCGCAAAAGCTTGCGAGGCTATGGCGGCAATTGTGCCATCCAAATCTGCCTTTGTAACCCTTCGTAATAACGCCGGCTTTGATGGAGTCCGCTCAATGAATCCCATCTGGTAGCAAGTAGAGATCGGCGCTAGATTCAGGTCATGGACACACGCAATCGAGTGAGCCGTGCGGATTGGGAAAAGATTTTGGCCGAGCAGGTAAAGAGCGGGCAGAGCGCCAAGCGGTACTGCCTGGAGCGTGGCATCAAGCCGACCAGCTATTACTCGGCAACAAAGAGGCATCGTCTGGCGCAAGCCATGACGGCTGCGGATAATTTGTCAGCGCGAAAAGCAACGCAAGTCTCGGAGCCAAAGGTGGGCACAACCGACAGCGTGCCAACCCACACGGCTTTTGTGTCGGTTCAGATGGCCGATAAATCCGGCGCGGTGCATCGAGAGTTCTCCGCGATCCGCGTGCAGTTACGCGGCGGGCATCAGCTCTGGGTAGGTGCCGGATTCGATGCGGCCCATCTCGGCCGTCTTGTTGCTGTTCTGGAGTCTGCATCATGATCGGCCTTCCCAGTCTCCGCGCCTTCGACCATCAACAATCGGCGCGTATCTGGCTGGCCGCCACGCCGGTAGATATGCGCTGTGGCTTCGATCGTCTGGCAGAGCTGGCCCGTGCGGTGACCGGGCAAGACCCATTTCATGCGCATCTATTCCTATTTCGTTCGCGGCGCGGTGATCGATTAAAAGTTTTGCAGTGGGATCGGGATGGGTACGTGTTGTGGTACAAACGGCTCGAAGTTGGAGTCTTCCGGTTGCCGCAAATACGAAGTGGCGCATCGTCGATTGAGCTTCGTCCGAGTGAATTTGCGATGCTTCTGGATGGTATCGATATGTCTCGAGTAAAGCGGATGCCGCGCTATGAACGAGTTACTTCTGAAGCTGATAAAATGCGCATGAATGCGGGATAAATACGCAACGTACAGCCTACTTGCTGCGTCTATATAGGTGTGATCCCCACCACTTTAAAGCCTGCGGAGTTACCCGATGATGCGGCATCGCTTAAGGCGCTGCTGCTGTCGTTGATGGCGGCACATGAGCAACAAAGGGAGCGGGCAGATACACAGGATGAGCGTGCGAATCAACAGCAGAATCGGGCCGATAATCTGCAGAAGAAGTCGGATGAGCTTTA
>Ga0224528_1000339_pt1 | contig 37473 bp, 32 predicted proteins | sample CBST25metaG_2_FD_179888 | JGI IMG/M metagenome (GOLD analysis project Ga0224528, IMG submission 179888) | Peat soil microbial communities from Stordalen Mire, Sweden - C.B.S.T25 | ecosystem: Environmental > Terrestrial > Soil > Wetlands > Peat | place: Sweden: Norrbotten County, Stordalen Mire...
AACCGTTCGCCGCCGCATGGATCAGGCTTACTCGGACAAGCTGGATGGCAAAATTCCCGAGGACTTTTGGGACCGCAAGATGGGAGATTGGCACTCGGAAGAACAGCAGATTCGTGCGGCCATCGCCGGAACAGAGGATTCAAACGGCGATAGGCTGTTGACCGCGCAGAAGTGTTTAGAACTGGCCAACAAGGCGTATTTTCTGTATGTTAGGCAGAATTCCACAGAACAAGCCCAATTGCTCAAAATGGTCCTTTTGAACTGCTCCATCGACGGCGTAAGTCTTTATCCCACTTACAGAAAGCCGTTCGATATGATCTTTGAAAGGGCGAAAAATAAAGAATGGTCGGGATGGGCAGATTTGAACTGCCGACCCCTCGCACCCCAAGCGAGTGCTCTACCAGGCTGAGCCACATCCCGACGGTTTACGACGCAGGTGCGCCGATGGGGTGAATTGATTTTAGCACCGCAAGGGATCAAACGGAGTGGAAAACGCGGGCGGTGAAGCCCGCGTTCCACATTTTCGCGCTGAACTATACTTCTGGAGCCTTGTAGCCTTCCGGAGCCTGTCCGCCCGAGCCGAAGAAGTATTGCTCCATCTGCTGCACGATGAAGTCCTGATGCTCCTTCTTCCAAGGTTGCAGACGATATTCGTTAAGCAGCATTTTCATGTGGTTCTGCCAGTCAGCCCACGCTTGCTTGCTGATGTTCTCGTAAATTCTCTGCCCAAGAGGGTTATCAAAGGGCGGTTCGTCGAGGCCTTCCGCCTCGCGTCCCAACTTTGCGCATTGAACCATGTGTGCCATTAAGAATAGTCCTCGTTCTCAAACGTCTTGGAATGAATTGTACTAGGCGAATTGCCCCATTCGTCAAAAGTCGGCATATCTGCCTGACCCACTGTTCCGCAAAGAACCAAAAACACGGACGTAGCCGCACCCGGTAAAAAGTGAAAACCGAGACTAATAGCGCAGGCGTTTGCGCCCGCGTTGGGCCGGAGTGGGGCGCTCCTCTACAAGAGCGAACTGCAATTTACGCTCTACGCGATCAATGCGGTCGAGTACGACACGGACTCGGTTTCCTAATGAATAGGTTTTACGAGTGCGCTGGCCAATGATTTGGCGAGTGGTGTCGTGGAAGGTGTATCGGTCGTCGTACATGGTGTTGAGGGGAATTAGGCCCTCGACAAACAGGTCGGTGAGTTCGACAAAAATTCCGTACTTCGTAATGCTGACGATCAGGCCGTCGAAATCTTCGCCAACGCGATCAGCCATGAACTTCATTTTCTTCCACTCGACGAGTTCGCGTTCGGCGGCATCGGCGCGGCGTTCGGCAAAGCTGGCGTCTTCGGCCTGATGGCGGAGTTCGTCCTCAGGGATGGGGCCAGGGAGCGCGGTTCGTCCTTCCGGCTTTGCAGGTTTTTTGGACGCCTTCTTTGAACCGGTCGCTGGCGTGGTGGACCAGAGGGAATCGGCAGATTGCTGGACGCGGCCTCCGACGCCGATTGCTAGCGAACCCTCGTGACGTTCTGCGCTTTCGGCCAGGACACCCTTCAGGATTCGGTGGATTAAGAGGTCGGGGAAGCGGCGGATCGGCGAGGTGAAATGGGTGTAACTGGTGGCGGCGAGGGCGAAGTGTCCATCATTGATTTCGGAATAGCGGGCCTGTTTGAGCGAGCGAAGCATGAGGTAGCTGACGATGCGCTCCTCGGGCTTACCGGCGATTTTGGCGGCAAGTTTCTGGTACATCACGGGGGTGATGGCGACCTCTTGCGGGATCTCTATTTCCTTGGGCTGATTGCGATGAGCCGTGGAGCGCGAGCCGTGAGCAGGACGGTGGTCGGGCTTGATTTTAAAGCGCGAAACGGGCAGCGCTCCGATGCCGAGCGAGTAACCGAACGCGGCGGCGAGGTTTTCGAAGTCGTAGACGCGCTTGGGATCAGGTGGCTCGTGTACTCGATAGATGGAGGCAACGCCTTTTTGTTCGAGATATGTCGCTACGGCTTCGTTGGCCGAGAGCATGAATTCTTCTATAAGGCGATGCGCGAAGAGGCGCTCGGAGCGGGTAACGGCTTTCATTAGGCCGTTCTCGTCGAATTCGATGAGAGGCTCGGGAAGATCGAAGTCGATGGAGCCACGGCGCTGGCGCTTGTCATTCAGAATCTCGGCGAGCTCCTGCATGAGCAGGAAGTTTTCAACCAACGGTGCGTAGCGCTCACGGGTGGCAGCGTCTCCGTCGAGAATTTGCTGGACGTTGGTGTAGGTCATGCGCTCGGCGCTTCGAATGACGCCGGGCATGATTTCGTAGGAAACGACTTCGCCACGGGCGTCCATTCGCATTACGCACGACATGACGAGACGATCGACTTGCGGACGCAGCGAGCAGATATCGGTAGATAGCTCGATGGGCAGCATGGGGATGGCTCGATCCGGAAAGTAGACGCTGGTGCCACGGATTTCAGCTTCGCGGTCGATGTCCATGCCGGGGCGGACGTAATGCGCAACGTCGGCAATGTGGACGTGAAGCTCATAGTTTCCATCCGGAAGCTTGCGGACGAGGACAGCATCGTCGAAGTCGCGTGCCGTCTCTCCATCGATGGTCACGATGGGGAGGTCGCGAAAATCGCGGCGGCGTTTTAGTTCGGCAGGCAGAATCTCGGAGGAGATTGCGCGAGCCTCGGCTATGACCGACTTCGGGAAATGATGTGGCAGGTGATGCTTGCGGATGATGATTTCAACGTCAACGCCGAAATCGTCTTCGTGTCCGATGACTTCGGTGACGCGTCCGCGTGGATTCTTGTTGGCAGTGGGCCAACTGGTGATTTCGCAATCGACAACGAGGCCCTCAAGGTCCTCCCAGGGACGGAGACTCGCTTCTTTTCCGATAACTCGATCACCGCCGAGGCTGTTTTCGTCATCTGACTTCTCAGGGACAACCTCATCGCCGGGTTGAATGATGATGTCCATCTTGATGCGATCGTCGATGGGGCGCACGTAGTTTTGGTGGTTGCCGTAGTGGAAGGTTCCGACCACGGTGGGATGAGCGCGTTCCATGACGCGTACAACGCGGCCTTCGGGACGACCCTCGCGAGAGTGGGGGGAAAGTTCGATGAGGACCTGATCGCCGTGCATTGCTTCGCCGGTATCAAAGGGAGGAATGAAGACGTCACCCTGGAGTCGTTCGCGAGCTTCGCGGTCGGTAGCGCGCACGAAACCGAAACCATCACGATGCATGGTGAGTGTTCCGGTGACGAGATTGCGATTGACGGCCGCAGAGGCGATGGCGTAGCGATCTCGTGCGACGAGTACAAGCTTGCCGCGCACGACGAGATCGGCGAGAAGAGATTCCAGTTCCTGGCGGTCGCGTCCACGCAAGGAAAGCTCGCGGATGAGTTGCTTGTATCCGGCGGCCCTCTGGGGCTGGTCTTCAATATGTTGGAGCAGATCGATTTCAGAGATCATTCGTAATGGTGTGATGGTAAACCGTTAGTGGCCGATGTGCGAATCGTCCCAGAAAGACAGGGTTACACAAATTAGAAAGTGATTAGGGGCTATTCCCTTAGTGTGTGAGGTATTTAAGCCAGTGCAGAATATTCTCAAGAAGTGGAATATAGTTCTCACAGGGAACCAACAGCACGCCTACTATTTCAGACCAGACAAACTCAGAAGCCCTTGTGTTGTTCACACTTGGCAATAGCACTAACGAATGGCGATGCAGGTGCACACCTGCTTTTAAGGAAAGGACTCACAAAAAATGTGGAAGCCCTCAACACAGCCCGGCACCAATAGTCCAACGCCTGCAGATTCGCAGCGTCCGTCCTCCACTCCGTCTCCTGCCCCGGAGTACAACAACAGCACCACACCGAAGCCGATGAGCTCTGCGACTGCAGTGTCTGACCAGGCAACGATTGGAAAATCACTCGTTATCAAGGGTGAAGTTACCGGATCAGAATCGCTTTACATCGACGGAAGAGTGGAAGGCTCGATTCATCTACCAGGAAACCGAGTGACGGTGGGTCGTAATGGCGTGATTGCCGCTAACATCACGGCACGCGAAGCAGTCATCCTTGGCAAGGTGCGCGGAAATGTTTCCGCTACCGATCGCGTGGATATTCGCAATGAAGGCTCGCTGACTGGCGACGTTATCGCCCAGCGTATCAGCATTGAGGATGGCGCCTTCTTCAAGGGAGGAATTGATATCCGCAAGCCAAATGCGAACGAGAAACCACAGCCGATTGAGAAGCCAGAGGCCGCAGCTCCTGATAAGACGGCGCTTCGCGCCTAGAGAGCGCGCAGGCGTGGAAGGAATCTGATGGCCCGGTAGCCGTGCTACCGGGCATCATTCCCTCGCGGCCCTAAGTTTGTGGCAAACGAGGCGGAATTGACCAAAGAACGAGTGTCGGCTCGATGGGGCTCGGCGCGATGAAAGTTCCGCGAGGTGTGTTCTGAATATGTTTGAGAAAGTGCTGAACCTGTTGTCGTTTGGTTGCCGGCATAACCATCTATCTGTGCCGTTTTCGATGGATGTGGCCCGACAGCACCAGGCGCATTTGGACTGGACGGAAGAATTGCCGCCTGGTTGTTCCCATTACGTTGTGTGCCTTGATTGCGGACGACGTTTTGGATACGACTGGGGCGAGATGAAGGTAATCAAGACCCGGTTGAAAGCCGCTGGGTAGGCTAAAAAGAGTTGCCACTCCCCTGCGGTTCCGACTTCTACGGGGAGTGCGTTGCGTTCTATGAACTAGCGCGCTTCACTCCGAAGCGTGCTAAAAGCGGTGAAATGAAGCCGCTCAATCCCATCAGGTGCGTGATTGTGAGATAGACCGTACCGAAGGGGATGAGGATCGCCAAGCCCTGCAGGATTGGTGATCCTAGATGCAATCGCCGCAGCACGGGCAAGCTTAGATAGATTCTCCATTCCAAGAACAATGCAACAGCGGCGGCAGATAGGGCAGCTGCCCATAGCTTAATGATGCGCGATGCCGAGAAGTGTACGTGTCCGATTCGGGCCTGCAGTCCTCGGCGTAGGAGCGCGAATTCCACCCATCCAGCCAGGCCCGCCGAAGAGGTTAGGCCAGCTACGCCCCAATTTGGGTCGATACCAAGGGCACGCGGTAGAGGCAACGCGAAAAGATATCCAAGGCTGAGCGTGAGAGCAACACGCACGAGAGCGAAGCGCAACGGCGTTCGCGTGTCCCGCAGCGCGTAAAAGGTGGATGAGTAGAGGCGCGCCATCGTTTGAGCCAGTAATCCCACGCCGGAGCCCGCGAGCGCAGCCCAAACGAAGAACACGTCCTGTTGACCGAAACGTCCCGTCTTGAAGATCGTAGATGCCACTACGTTGCCGAGAATCATGAAGGCCACGGCGGAAGGTACGACGAAATAGGAAATCTTTTCCAACCCCAGGCTGAGGCGGTTACGCAGTGTTGAGGAGATCTCCGACTCTGTCCCTATGGCACTCGACATGGCAGGGAGCTCGGCGGCTGACACGGACATTCCGAACAACGACACTGGAAGCATGTAAAGAGTCTGCGCATAGTTGAGCAGGACGTTGCCGCTGGGCAGGAAACTGGCGAGTTGAAGATCAATGAAGCCAGAAATCTGGAAGACGCCGCGACTAATGAATACAGGTATAAAGGCGGCCACGACGGCGGCTACGTGAACGGTGCGTATTTGGAGGTGCCCGCTCAGAGGGCGCAACAGGGAATAGACGGTCGGCGCTTGCACAGCGAATTGCAAAACGGCTCCAGCGACGGCAGCCCAGGAGATAGCATAGGCGAGCGATACCGTGCCTTGACCGCGCAATCCACCCTGCCAGATAAGAGTGGCAATGATGGCTAGCTGCATCATTACTGCAGAGGCGTAGGAGAGAAAGAATCTCCCATGGCTGTTGAGAACGCCGAGGCACCAGGCGGAGAAGACGAGCAGTCCGGTACCGGGGAAGACGATACGCACGCAGGCTATGGTGAGGTCGCGCTTCTCGCCATGAAATCCGGGGGCAAGGACGCTGACCAGCAACGGCGCGCAAAGGATTCCAAGGGCAACGATGATGCTGGCGATGAACGCGAGCAGGGCGAATACGGCTTCGGCGAGTTCGCTGGCTTCGCGCTGGCGACCTTCGGCGCGAAGACGCGCATAGACCGGAATGAATGATGCGGAAAGAACACCCTCGCCAAGAAGGTTCTGCAGCATGTTGGGCACGCGGAAGGCTGCGCGATAAGCATCGGCGGCAACTGAGGTACCGAGATAATGGGCAAAAAGTCGAAACTGGATAAGCCCACTGATGCGACTGAGCAGGATTCCAGCAGCGACCATCGCTGCGGCAGCTTTGCCCCTGCGAGGCTTCGAAACTGTGGCGGAAGGCGTGTCCATCATGACTTTGGAAGCGGAGACTGGGATTGATTCTACACGCTGCACCGAATGCGGCGGAAAAACTGAATTCTGCTCGGGTGGGCGAAGTACGCAGGATTCAGTACAATGTGCAGAGATAGTTTCCCCAGGGGTTTCCTAAATGATTCACGCATGGCACGACATCACGCCCGGTGAAAATATCCCGAGTGAGTTTAACGCGGTAATTGAGATTCCGTTTGGTTCCAGTGTGAAGTATGAACTGGACAAGAGCAGTGGACTTATTAAGCTAGACCGAATCTTGTATTCGGCCGTGTACTATCCGGCAAACTACGGATTTATTCCGCAGACACTGGCGGAGGATGATGATCCACTGGACGTGTTGGTGTTTTGTCAGGAGCCGGTGGTTCCATTGACAATCATTCAGGCACGGACTGTGGGTTTGATGACGATGATCGACGGCGGAAAGAAAGATCACAAAGTTATCGCCATCGCCAGCAAAGATCCGGAATTCAACAGCTACACCGATGCGCGGGAGATGCCTCCTCACCGCTTGATGATGCTGCGCCGCTTCTTCCAAGACTACAAATTGCTCGAAGGTAAGGCAGTAGAAGTCGACGAAGTTCAGCCAGCAGCGGACGCCTTCCCGGTGATCGAGGCGGCATTAGCAAATTACAGCAAACAGAGACGCAAGGGTTTCGGAAAGTAAAGATAATCGAACAGCTAAAGGGGCGGCTCCGGTTTCGGATGCCGCCCCTTTAGTGCGCGTGAATGTTATTCCGGGCAGAGAAAGGCGCGGGTTGAGTGCCCGCGCCATATGTTCTTTACTGGATTAGAACCAAGAGATGGATTTCTTCTTCTTGGGCGGCCCACTGGCATCCTCGTCGGCATCAGCAGTTTTCTGTGTTGCCTCTTGAGCCTTCCCGTTCTTGGCTTCTTCCGCCTTACGCTTGTCCTCAGTGGCTTTGCGCTCGGCTTCCTTCTTGGCGAGCTTCTTTTCCTGTCTCACTTCCTTGAAATGCTCTTTCGCTTCCTGCCTACCCTCGCGTTTCTTGTTAGCCAAGTACTTCTTGCGCTCCTTGGGAGACATGTGGCTCAGCTTTTCTTTTTCGGCTGCCTGGGCTTTCGCCTTCTCGGCTGCGGCTTGGGCTGCTGCGATGCGATCGTTCTCGGCTCTTTCCTTGGCGTCCACTTCGGATTTCGCTAACCCGAGACCGGAGGTGCTGCCGACCGGCTTGGCATGGTCGTTCTTGTCCCTGCCGGTTACGACGACTGTTTTTTTCTTGCCGACGCCCATTTTGCCGCGGACTTGCTTGGTTTTCGGACCCGTGTCGGAGGTGTAGACCAGCTTTGTCTGGTTAGGGCTGGCTCCGGTGTCGGTGTAGCCGGGCTTAATGTCGATGTATGCCTGCTCACGCAACTTGGTGAGGTACTCGCGCAGGGCCGGTTGAACTTTCTGGCTGTAGAGCTGTTCCCCAATCTGTTCCCGGATGCGGTCCAGCGGGGGAATTCCTGCCTCGATATGATCGCTGACTTTCAGAATGATGAAGCCCTGCCGGGTGCGAATCGGCTCGGTAAATTCACCGGCTTTGAGAGCGAATGACTTGTCTTCGAGTTCTTTTGCGAGATCCTTGCGCTTGAAGTAGCCAAGATCTCCACCCTGATCGGCGGTCGATCCATTCGATTCCTTGCGGGCGAGCTCATCAAACTTAGCGCCACCCTTAAGCTGCTGATAAACCTCGTTGGCCTTAGCTTCGGCAGCGGCAATCTGCTCGGCGTTGGGCTCTGCAAGCTTGCTTTCCTTCCCGGCCTCGGCCTTGGGGGCATTGGGATTGTTGGCAATCAGTATTTCGCTGAGGCGGACGCGCTCGGGCTGGGCGATCTCAGCTTTGTGTTCGTCGTAAAACTTCTGAGCTTCGTCGCGAGTGACCTGGATGTGGCTGCCCACTTCAGAGCCGATCACCTTTTGGGTAAGAATGCCGTTCTTGGTGTTCTGCTTGTACTCCTCCCAGCTCACGCCCTGTGACTCGGCGAGCTTCTGGAGGTCCTCCATGGAGGTGGCTTTCATCTCCTTGCGGAGGTCGTCCAAGCGTTTTACGAGGTCAGCGTCCGCTGAAATGCCGAGATCGGCGGCCTTCTGAATGAGTAGTTGCTGGTCGATAAGATCGCGCAGTGAGTTTGCGTCGCGCTCCTCGATTGTTTGCTGCGACAGGTTCTGTTCCTTAGAATCCTGGGCGGCTTGCTCGCGGTTCTTGCGAAGATCGGCGCGAGTGATGATGGAATTATTGACACGCGCCACGATTTCCTCAACGACTGTGTCTTGCTGCGCGAGGGCGAAGGAGGCGAGAAAACAGAAGGCGATCAGCGACAACAAAAGCTTCTTCATTGAGATCCGGGCCGCGTTGCGATTCCATCCCGGCAAACTGCGGGCGGAACGCCGCGGAAAATTTGAAGGTACAAGACAAACTATTGTAACTCCCGGCAACCACATCAGCCAGCGGTGGGCAGGTTTGCTAATCCGGGATAGCGCCGGGAGGGCGGCAAATCATTGGGCGCAGAGTGTCGCGCGAGATGGCGGCCACCGACATATCGTTATCCACGTGTCGCCCGGCATGTACGATGGCCGAGTCTAGCACGATGCGGCAGAGCGATTGAGCTGTTCGATCCGCCCTTGAGACAGCATTCAACAGCCCCTCGGTGCCAAACTCGGGGCTGCGGCCAATACAGTCGAGCACTCCACTCTCGCTGCGCGCCTCGATCACCCCACGGGAAGTCAGTAGTAGCGCCCCTCCAGGCGAGATTACGCGGAAGGCAGAATCATGAGTGGCATGAGTGAACAGTCCCAGGGGTAAGCCGGTCGATTCCAGAAATTCGGGCGACTGTGCAGACAGCAGCAGACCGGGAACATGTCCCGCATTAATGTAGGCGAGGCTGCCGAGCTCAGGGTTGAGCACACCAAGAAATGCGGAGGTCATGTGGGCTCTCTCGGCAGTCGACATGATCTTCCGGTTTAGATGGAGGCAAAGTTCGGAGAGCGATTCGGCGGGATTGATAACTCCGGAAAAAAGCCGAGGCACGGAACCGCGAAACTCGTCTTGCACGAAAGCCGCTAGATGCATCGCGTCGGCCCGACGTCCAGCAACGTCCATTAATAGAAAGACAAGAGCCGAAGCATTGCCTGACACTACATCGAAGAAATCGCCGCCGCTGCGTGCTCGATGATATTGCAGGTCGATCTGAATGGAGTCCAATGGGGGAACTGCCAGCGGTTCAGGAAGGCGCTGCGCAGGAGCTGGCTGACCGAAAAAATTGAAAAGCTTCATCATCAAATACAGTCCAGAGCTGTTTTCAAAGTAGCATGTTGGGCGGGCAGCTTCCAGCAAGCGATGCAAGTGGAGCGGCGTTGAGTTATTGTGATTCCCTGAAGCGTCTAGGAGACAGAATGGGCGTTGAAATGAAACGCATCGCCGTTGCGCTCTCAAGCTTCGTTCTGTGTGCGCCGCTGCTGCTCGGTCAGCAATTGGAAGTCCTGACTCCATGGCAGGAACCGCCAATGCAGCTTCCCGGAAAAGCTGCGCCCCCAACTCTCGCAGGAGCCTTGGAGCCGAATCGGCGCAATGGGCCGACCGCCGGGTTATACCGTGCGCTCCAATCCGTGGGATTGGATGAATCGAAGGTGTTCCATGTACGCGAAGCGGTGTTGGATCGGGGAGAACTGCACCTTTACCTCACCGACGGCACGATCGCGTTTACGCAGGGCGTCTCGGGACGGATCACCGGTGCTTACTTTGTGGGGGAGGGCGAGGTATTGCTGCGTCCGCCAAACTTGACCGAGCGTGCCTCGCTCGGCCTGTTCTCCGGTCTTGGCGTCCTGAACGAGCATTTTGGAGCGGCCTACTTGCGCTTCAATAGCGACCTGTTGGAGAAGTTGAGACCCTATTTGCGCGAGCCTGAGGATGAGGATCGAGCGGAGTTCATTCACGCGCATGAGCAGCTATCCCACGAACTTGCTGAGATGGACGGACTGCGTCTGCTGGAAAGCTTCACCGAAGATGCGACTCTCGCCAAGGATGACCAATATTTGCACGCACGGCTGGCGACTCGACTGGGCAGCCTCGACGTCTATTACGACTCCCAGGCAGAGGACCAGTTTAAGGTGGCATGCCTCAGCGGGTCCAAAGACGCTCCCTATCTCGATATTTGGATGGCCTTCTCAGGACGAGAGGCGCGGAAACGCGAAGAGAATCGAGGAATCGGATCGGCAGATTCACTTCTAGCCGTGGCAATCGACGGATTCCGGATCGACACGACGCTGACTCCTCCAGAGGTGCTGGACGCCACCGCGGAGCTCAACATAAACGTGCTAAAAGGTGGACAAAAACTGCTGATCTTTCAGCTCTCGCGATGGCTGCAGGTGAGCAATGTGAGCGTGGACGGGGCTGAAGTAGAGTATTTGCAGAACGAAGCACTGAGCGGAAGTGAACTAGAACGGTTGGGCAATGACCTTGTTACCGTGGTGATGCCAACCACATTACATCCAGGCGAACGTCATCTCTTGCGCTTTCATTATGCCGGGGCGGTGATGCAACAGGCTGCTCCGGGACTGCTGTACGTGGGCGCGCGTGGTACTTGGTATCCGAACCAAGGCATCGAAATGAGCCGCTTCGAATTGAAGTTTCGCTGGCCCAAGCCTTGGACTCTGGTCGCTACAGGCACCCGAACTTCGGCGCATGAAGAGGGAGGGCAGGAACTGGCTCAATGGAGTTCAGAAGTAAATATCCCGCTTGCGGGGTTCAACCTTGGAAAGTTCGAGAGAGCCTCCGCGCAGACCGGCAGCGCGGAGGTGGCAAGCTATACCACGGGTGTCGTTGAGAAGCCGCTCGCGATTGCAACTCCGGAATTGGCGGGTGAATCCACGGCAAGAAACAGGCAGATTGCCAAGCGCTCGGCGGAGGCCATCCGAAAATATGAGCACTGGTTTGGTCCTTATCCATTTAAGAGTTTGTCACTCACTCAAATGCCCGGTCCTGTGTCGCAGGGCTGGCCAACGTTGGTGTATTTGAGCAGCTTTGCATACCTTAACGATGAGGAACGCCGGACGCTGAAGCTGAACGAGTTTCAGCGCCTTATCTACGATGGCTTTATGCAGGACCACGAGACGGCGCACCAGTGGTGGGGAGACCAAGTTGCGTGGAAGAGCTATCGTGACCAATGGCTTATGGAGGCACTCGCCAACCTGAGTGCGCTGATGATCATGGAAGAGAACCATCCCGCGCAGGCCCGAGAATTGATCGACCATTTTAGACAGGAACTACTGGAGAAAAACGCCGCTGGCAAAAGCTATGCAGATGCTGGCCCAGTTACGCTCGGTTATCGCCTGTCGTCCTCGGTTTTTCCGAACGCTTACATCCCGGTCGTCTACGGTCGCGGGCTCTGGTTGCTCATTATGTTGCGCGACTATTTCTCGGACTACGAAAGGGCGGAATCCGGCTCAATGCAAAAGGTCGAGGGCGGACGCTTCCTGGCTGCCCTTCGAGAATTTGCGATGCGCTACAACCGAAGTACGGCTACGACCGACAACTTCAGACGATTGCTCGAAGAATTCTTGCCCCTTAATGCGCGCTTTGAGGGAGCGAAGAAGCTGACCTGGTTTTTCGATGAGTGGGTGCGCGGAAGTTCCGTCCCTGAGATCGTACTTACCCAAGAAAGCTTCCACGTTCACGGCCAGACGGCGACAGCGAGTTTCTCTCTTCGTCAGCAAAAATGCCCGGAATCTCTAATAACTTCAGTCCCGATCTATGCAGAATTGGTAAACGGCGAACGTGTTCCTTTGCAGCGAGTCTTTGCCGATGGCTACGAATCGCACTTTGAACTGATAGTGCCTCGGGGAACGCGTCGGTTACTAGCGGATCCGGAGAAAAAGTTGCTGCGAAGGTAGTAGAAAAGAATTTCGTGGTCGGTACGACAAATGTAAATGCTTCCGCTATAATCGCTCTTAGCTAGAAGTGCGGAGAGATGGCCGAGTGGCTGAAGGCGCCGGTTTGCTAAACCGTTGTACGGGCTTAAACCTGTACCGGGGGTTCGAATCCCCCTCTCTCCGCCAGTAGCTTTAGAATCAATAGGCTAGATCCAAGCTACAAACTTTCCAGCAATTCCCGTCCAATTTCCCATACAACTTCCCGGCTAGAAGTTTCCGGTCAAGAATAAGCTCCACGCGGTATCAGCCTAAGAGGCTGATACCGCGTGGCAAGAAAGAACGGCTCTATCTCCGATTTCGGTACGCGGAGGGCAAACAGTCCCCGTACTGTTCCGCTCTCTACGACAAGAAATCCCGACTGCGCTCTGGCTGGTGCCTAGTGCGAGGCGTCGAGGAATATCACCCCGAGGCCACGTATTACCAGCGTGTAAAGCGTGATGGTAAGTGGGTGTGGGAATCCCGCGGAACCGCCCCGGCGACCGCCTTTTCGAAGTCTGCTGTGTAGTCAACGGGCAGGAATCTGAAGACCGAAACCCAAGCCTGCGCCCGTCCGGGAGAAGCCGATCGACTACAGGATTCATCTTGAGGCCCACGTAATGCCACCCTGTGGATGCCAAGAACACCGGGAAATGTTAGCTCCAAATAAGTGCTCTCTTCGGGAATAAAAACACTCATCCTGAGTTATCCTCATTGCGCCGTGTCTGTTCCCCAAAGCGATTCCGGATCTTTCGAAGAGCTGGCGATGCCGATGTTCGGCCGCCTGTACAACTTTGCGCGCTGGCTGACACAGGATTCCAGCGAAGCAGAGGACCTAGTGCAGGAGGCATGTATGAAAGCCTTGAAGGGGTTCGGCTCATTTCGGCAGGGAACAAATTTCCGCGCTTGGATGTTCCGCATTCTGAGGAATACGTTTCTTACTTCGCGCGCCGGATTGCGAGCTGCCATGGTCTCTCTGGATGACGACGAAGCCGCTCCGGTCGAACTGGCGGCGAATGGAACACCGGAGTCGATTCTAATTTCCTGTAGGGATCAGCAGGCGATTCAAAGAGCACTAGAGGCGCTCCCGGTGCAGTATCGCGAAGTGATTCTTTTGAGCGATGTAGAAGAGATGAGATATCAGGAGATCTCCGACACCTTGGGAATTCCGGTCGGCACCGTGATGTCACGACTGTCGCGGGGGCGAAAGGTGATGCGCGAGTTGTTGACGGAAGCCAGCATTCGGAGCGGTTCGCGGAGTGCATCAATATGACATGCGATGAGGTCCGAGGTCGACTCGCGCCCTACGTAGATTCCGAACTTGCGTCTACTGAGATGGCCGAGATCGAAGAGCATCTGCGTGGGTGCTCTATGTGCGCGACGGCCGCCCGTGAGTTGCTGCAAATGAAACTTGCGACTCGCGTAGCGGGAATGCTCTACGCGCCCTCGTCCGAATTTCGTCTGCTCATGCAACAGACACTGCACGCTAAGGACAAGCGGCAGTGGTGGAGCTTCCGTCTCCCGAAGATCGCGACGGCTGGTCTGGCGGCTGCCTTGCTGATCTCGTCGGCGGCACTGCTTAGGGAGCACAACGCAAATGAGCACGAACTCACTGAGATAGCAGACCTGCATGTGACGGACCTGGCCAGCAGTAATCCTGTGGACGTGATCTCAACAGACCGACACACGGTAAAGCCGTGGTTTGCGGGGAAGCTCCCGTTTTCCTTTGATCTTCCGGAGTTACAAAAGTCTGAGTTCACGCTCGTTGGTGGAAGGGTTGCTTATTTCGAACGTAGCTCGGGTGCCCAGTTGCTGTTCAGCGTGCGCAAGCATCAGCTTTCTGTGTTTATCTTCCAAGAAGAGCCAAGAAGCTTCTCGCTTCATGCGGGAACCCTCATATCCACACGGCTGGCGCTACACATGGAAAGCTGGAGCGAAGGTGGATTGCGTTACTTCATCGTCAGCGACGCATCTTCGGCAGACGTTCATGCGCTAAGCGAGATGCTCAGAAAAGTAGCGGGTTCCTGAAAATTGAGTTAGCGTGCCGAGTGGTTGGAGGCGCTCGCACGTGACGAGGAGAGCGACTTCAAGTAGCCGATGATTGCCGCTCGTTCCTCCGCTTTAGGAACATGGAAATCCATGTTATTTTCTTCAATTACGGACTGAGTATCGGTGAGCCATTTTTCTAATCGCTGTTCATCCCAAACAAAGTGAGCCGACTTGATAGCCGGTGAATAGTTGAAGCCGGGAGCTGTTCCTACCTGACGCCCATATACACCGGCAAGATTCGGTCCTTCTTTATTGCGATCAAACGCGTGGCATCCAGCGCAACGTTTTTGAAAAAGCTGCTTTCCTGCATCGGTATCTTCCACGGGGCCGCCTAACTTTGGAAAGGCAGCCAAGGGAAAGACAACCAATGCGAGCAGCAACATCAAAGACAGAATTGCCACAAGGCGGACCTTCAGGCATGACGCGTGATTTGCAGGGATTGTCGGGCTCATTTTACCTCCGTTCTTTATGTGGGTTCGAAGCAACGTTCTCTACTGTCCTGCCGCAACCACGAGTCGCTTGCGTTCAGCCTTCGTCCAGTCGACGATAAGTTTTTTGTCTGACTCTGAGAGTCGTGCTTCAGGATGCAGCAGAAGATATTGCTTCATCGGCATCTTTCCCTGGCGAAGCTGATTGTTGATCTTGCCAAGCAGATCGATTCGACTGTCGACGCTGTACTCTGTCCACGAAGAGAGATTCATATGCTCGCGCCCTTCATGCACATCGTGCTCCACCAGCCACGAAGAGGGTGCGACCCTGCTATAGATCGGCCAGCGAGTGTTGTTGGAATGACAGTCGCCGCACTTTTGCGCAATCTTGGCTCGGATCTCGGCAGGCGCGTTTGCGCCTACCAGAATTGCGCTGCTCCCGGCGTTGGCTGCGTGCAGGTTGCCCCAAAGGTGAATCAATGAGGATGCTGCAAAAACCAACGCCACTGCGGCGACTGATACGGTCAATACTTTCACGGTGCCCACCTACGCTGCTTTTGCAGTCGCGTCCGCCAGAGTCGAGTCCACGATCGCAAGCTGGTGTCTTTGCGGAATGAAGTGAACATCTGTCACTCCAAGCACGCTTTGCAGTTTCTCGGCTGGCACCTTCTGTGGTCCCGGCGAGGGAGCAGCACCTGGAGATGGTTGCGGGAACGCCGTGGACATGGCGGTGTGGAACGATACATTGCCTTCCACCTTTTGCATGACCTGATGAATGTGACCGTTGAGCACGGTAAGCGATCCAAAGCGCTTCAGCAGTGAGAGCGCCTGCTCGCTATCCGATGTGCCCCAACCCCACTCGGGATAAACCGCCCACAGCGGAATATGCGCAAACAGAACAATCGGTGTGCTGCTGCCGAGAGCTTCGACGTCCTGCTTGAGCCATGCAATCTGGTCGTTTCCGAGACGTCCCATCCCCTCCATCTGTACTACGTTGACTAGGCCAACGAAGTGAACACCTTTGTGATCGAAACTGTACCAGCCATTTCCCGCCGTGCCTTTTCCATAACGATCCAGATAGAGCTTGCCGTCGTCCTCTGCGGTGTCGTGCTCGCCTGGCACGTAAAAGATTTTGCTCTTCGTTCCGAGGAGAACCTGATCCATCGTGTCAAACTCCGAAGCCTTCGAAGAGTGCGTGAGATCCCCTGTATGAATGAGGAAGTCAGGCGCACTGGGGGTAGCTTTGATCCTGTCTACAGCTTTCTGCAGCGTTCCTGTCACGTCAGGATTCGCTGCTTTGGTAAAGCCGATGTGGCTGTCGCTAATCTGAATAAAGTTGAAGTCTTCGGCGCGCTGTTTTGGACGCGACGCGCCAAAGACACTCGATACAGGAACTCCTCCGGCAAGTGTCCAAACAATGCCAGTGCCTGCCCATGCCATGCAGTGTAGGAATCCACGCCGGTCAATGCCATCGGAGTCTGAAGCCGATGCGTCGGAAGATGTTTGTTGGGATTTTGAAGTTATGTCTGTATCCGTGCGTTCGCTCATGGAGTCTCCTTGTCGGTGGTCACATGAATGAACTGAGATAGCTGTGTTTTATTCCCAGACAGTGATTTGATTTTTCGAGCTAACGAATAGTGGAAACGATCTACGATGCGGTTTTTGTACGTTGGTTCTCGCGCCAGTGTGCCGGAGGGATTCCTTCCCAAGTTCGGAACGCGCGGACAAATGAGCTCGAGTCCTCATAGCCGAGCAGATAAGCGGCTTCGTTCAGTTCCAGAACCGAGTTGCGAAGAAAGTGGCGAGCTAGTTGGTGGCGGGCTTCTTCGAGAACCTGCTGGAAACTGTTTCCGTTGTCTTGCAGGCGTCGTTGCAGTGTACGTGAACTGAGATGAAGTTCGCGGGCAACATCCTGCATTCTGGGTCGACGGCCTGTCAGACTTTTCTGAATTGTAGAGCGTACGCGATCAGCAAACGTCTCATGGCCCTTGTGTTGTTTCAACTCTTCATCGAGCTGAGGTGCGAGCATGGCCAGGAGCTCGGCATTGCTGGTCACGAATGGGCGAGGGGCATCGCTGGCACGAAAGACGATTGCGTTGCGAGCAGCTCCGAAGACAATGGGACATCCGAAGTGGCGCTCAATTATCTTTGCGTAAGAGCGCTGGCGTACGAACTCCAGACGCAGCGGAGACATTCGCGTTCCGGTGCCATGTCGTCCGATTATGAGTACCCATGCAAAACAGAGGTCAGTCAGGACTTCGGGTTCGACATCGTTGGCAAGAAGCCAGCGAAACTGAATGCTCCATTCTTCACCGTCGTTTTCATCGATGATTTCTTCCGGGCAAGAGAGTTGCTTGTAGCGCGCAGTCTGGTGCATCGCTTCGCCAAAACTTTGAGTGGAAAGCGCAGCGAGCATGATGGGGTCAAAATGTTCAGGGCTCGTCTCAGCACACAGTTGAAGACCTACGGCGGGGTTCGAACTGACTTCGCCAATGGCTCGCCACAAGGCAAAGAGCTCCTCCGTTGTTACCAGCACCCGCGGTTGATCGAAGAGCTCTTGCGGGAGTCCGGCTCTGCGGAGGACCGCAGAGACACGAACTCCCAGCTCTTCTAACTTAATCGGAAGCCTGCCCGAAACTCGGAAGTGCTTGCTCATAGTGTTTATGCGTTTTTGAGTGATGCCATATCGATTGAAAAACGATACTTTACATCAGCCTTTAGAAGTCGATCATAAGCTTCATTGACCTTCTGGATGGGGATAACCTCGACGTCAGCGGTGATGTTATGAGCCCCGCAGAAATCGAGCATCTCCTGAGTTTCTGCAATTCCACCGATCGGTGAGCCGGAGAGGCTGCGTCTTCCGGAAAGCAATCCGAACGCCGCAACGGGAAGAGGCTTTTCGGGTGCACCCACGAGTGTAATATTCCCATCACGACGCAAGAGGTTGATGTAAGCGTTGATGTCGTGGTCGGCCGACACTGCGTCGAGTATGAAATCGAAGCTGCCTGCGTGTTTGGCCATCTCGTTGGCATTGCGAGAGATGACTACTTCGTCCGCGCCGAGCCGAAGAGCGTCGTCCTTCTTGTTGGGCGAAGTCGTAAAGAGGACGACATGAGCCCCGAGAGCGTGTGCGAACTTGACGCCCATGTGACCCAGTCCGCCGAGCCCGACAATGCCAACTTTCTTACCCTTGGTAACTCCCCAATGGTGCAAGGGTGAGTAGGTCGTGATCCCAGCACACAGCAGCGGTGCAGTTCCAGCTAGGCCGAGGTTTGTAGGAACACGAAGTACGAATCTCTGATCGACAACTACGCTATCGGAGTATCCACCGTAGGTGACGCCTCCGGTGTGCTTATCGGGAAAGTTGTAGGTGAAGGTAGGGTTCGAGCAGAACTGTTCAAGGCCCTGCTTGCACTCAGGGCATGTGCCGTCGGAGTCGACCATGCAGCCGACAGCGCCTAGGTCGCCGACCTTGAATTTGCTGACGGCGGAGCCGACCTTAGTGACGCGGCCAACAATCTCATGTCCGGGGACGCAAGGATAGACGGTGGGCATGACACCGCTCCACTCGTTGCGCACCTGGTGTAGATCGGAGTGACAGATTCCGCAGAAAAGAATCTCGATCTGAATGTCGTTCTCGGTTGGATCGCGCCGCGCGATCGTGGTGGAGGCAAGCGGCGATGTCGCACTAGCAGCGGAATAAGCTTTCGCGTTATACATTGGTCTACTGTATGACGAAAGGCACCTAAGGAGATATGCAGAACGCGCCATTCTGTAAGCCAAACACGCCAGAGTTTACGAGCCTAGGGCGGAGCTGCAGGATTGCAAATTGAAAGCGAAGCGGTGCGTCGTGGTTTTGCTCACGTCTCAGTCATGACGAGAGTTCCTGACGGAGGGCCTAGTCTAAGGCGTGAGCTCAAACACTGCTTGCGAAAAGTTGAATGGCGGGAAAGTTCTGTCCCGTTTAGTAATTCGAGATTTCGATCAGGTTTTTGTCAGGGTCGCGAACATAGATGGATCGCATTTTTCCCATCGCGCCGTTGCTGTCGAGAGGACCTTCCTCGAGGCGGACTTTCTGCTCATTGAGGTGGAGAATCACTTCATCAAGGGGAGTCGAGGTAATGAAGCAAATGTCGGCGGCACCGGAGGTCGGATGGGCGGCTTTGGGGTTTACCTCGTGTCCGCGCTGATGAAGTTTTATCATCTGTTCGCCGAAGGCAAGAGACTTTCGGCCATCCACGGTTGAAAGCTCCATGCCGAGGACTTCGGTGTAAAAGTCGACTGTGATGTCGATGTTGGCTACAGTGAGCACAATGTGGTCGAGCGAATTCAAGGTGATGGGCATGTCAGACGGATGATACTCGACTTTTGCGCCTCTCACAATATTTTGTCGAGTCAGTGCTTAGTGAACCTCTATACTCACAATTCGCCCGCCTTCGCCATGCGCGACATGTTATCGGCCGCGCGATACGCCAACGCTTGAATCGTCGCCGTGGGTTGCTGTCGAGCAGAGGTCACAAAGTTACTTCCATCCACTATGAACAGATTGGGCACATCATGAGCGCGCCCGAAGGAGTTCACAACCGACCTAGCTGGATTTGTACCCATGCGGCAGGTTCCCATCAAGTGCCGTGAAGTATAAAACGCATCAACGGGATCTCCCCAAATCTTAGTGGCACCCATTGTCGCTAGGATCTCGTGCTGGCGTTGCAAAATCCACTTCATCGTTGCTGCATCATCTGGATGCTGCGCATAAGTGATACGCACAGCGGGCAAGCCCCAGGAATCCTTGACAGTGGGATCGAGCGTGACAGTGTTGCTTTCCATCGGTAATGAGCTGGTGTGCGACAACAAGCTGATTGTTCTCGTAAAGTAATGGCCGAATGTTTTCTTAAACTCAAGCCCCCACTTGGGTGCGTCCGGCGGCAGTCCTGCCAGCGCGAAACCCGCTGGGTAGAAGTCGAAGCGCGCATCAATTCCCCCGCCACCGTAAAATCCTCGATGGGGATCGCTTTCGTAGTAGTCATGGATCAAGCGCGTGACCTGCACGCTTTTGTATTCGTTCGCTTGATGTTCAAATAGTCCCTCCGCTAGCAAACCTAAGTCCCACATCAAGTGCGTGCCCACCATCCCGCTCGAATTCGCAAGTCCATTCGGAAACTGATTGGACTTCGAAAGCAACAGTAACTTAGCGGACTCCACTCCGTTTGCACATAACACCACGACCTTTGTGCGCTGAAAAACCTCCTTACGGTTCTGATCGAAATACAACGCTCCCGTCACCTTGCCATGAGCGTTGACTTCGATCTTTCGGACGTATGAGTTCGGGCGAATCTCACAGCGTCCAGTAGCCTCTGCGTCCGGAATTACAGAGACGAGTGTGCTCGACTTCGCCTGCATCTCGCAGCCGAAGGACTCACAGAATCCGCAATGGACGCACGCGGCTCGCCCTTTGTACGGCTGTGACAGAACTGCTAGCGGTGCCGGAAAGGGATGTAACCCCATCCTCCTTGTCGCACTTTCAAAGAGCACGCCGGATGATTTCACCGGCATTGGAGGCAGCGGATAGGGCTTTGATCGCGGTGCTTCAAACGGATTCGCACCGCTTAGTCCCGAGATTCCAAGATCGTATTCAGCTTTCGTGTAAAACGGCTCAAGATCCTGATAACGAATAGGCCAATCTGCAAGAGACGCTCCAGCAACATCTCCGAACAGGCTGCGCTCTTGAAAATCGCTTTTGTGGAAGCACCAATAGTTCGCTGTAAAGTGCACAGAGCCGCCACCCACCTGTCGTCCGTATTCGATAGCCTTATTGAGTTTCGCGGGCTCGCGCTCGGACTTGCGATAAGTGATTGGTTGCACCTTGGGGTCGTTCGTCAGTCCCGGCAGAATCGTGTATTTAAGTTCGTCGTGCGAGTAGTCGGACTCGTGCAGGTATGGCCCCTGCTCCAGCACTACGACGCGAAAGCCTGCCGTAGCGAGTTCCTTTGCCATAACGCCACCGGATGCACCCGCGCCGATTACCAAAAAATCGACTTCGTCTGAGGGATGAAAGGCAGCAGTCGTCATTTTGCCTCTTTGCTCTGATGTGCGTCGTAATACCCAAATGGCGGATCAAAGGCCATCTGATCGTCGAACTCAATGTACTTCCACCCGACCTTCTGGCGGTTCCCTCCGTATTCGGGATTCGCGAGAAATCCAAGAACTACGTGGGTCCGTAGAACCTCAAAAAACTCCGAGGATTCAAGTCCGCGAATTACCGCTTGCCTCTGCTCCCGGCTCAGCCCTTCCACATTAGGTGAGTTTGGAAACAACTTGGCTCTCAGCGCTTCCGTTTGCAGAAGACCGGCTTTGTACTGCTCACGTTTCTCTGAATCGAAGGTGGCCAGCGTGCGATCGATGAAATAGACGGCTCCTGCCTCCGTCGCACCGGGCCCGTCGTCCGAGGGAATGATCTCAGAAGCGAATGCCGCCAATATGCCCGCCGCGCCCACGTCAAGATATTCAAAAGCCAGTGGATGTCCATCGGCATCAGCCTTCGCAGCGTGCCCAGCATGTTGCTGTGCATGCAAAACTTGTTGCATGGCCGCAACCCCGAGAGATCCGAGAATCCATTCGCGACGTGTTAGTGGCATAGCGGTACGAGTCAGGTATATTGCCCCATTTTGCTTTCCACTGCAACTCAGATAACGAAAACATTGGCCAATCTGCGCCTTTCCACCCGGTGTGACCTAAAGTATCCTGATTACAGAGGTCATTGCGCCTCGGACCAGCTGAGAAGGAGATCGAGCTACATGGCGAGGTCAAAGGAATTCAGGGTAACGGTTGAAGACAAACCTAGCGCTTTGGGCGCATGTTGTATTGCGCTTGCGGAGAAGGGCATAAACATCTTGGCGTTCCAGTCGTTTGTGGAGCAGGGTGAGAGCCTGGCGCGCTTTGTTGTCGACGATCCGGATGGAGCTCTCGACGTGCTTCGAAATATGCGCGCCAACTTTGAGCAAGACGACGTTGTGATGGTTACCCTGCCACACCATCCGGGTGAACTAGGGCGAGCTGCGTTATGTCTCGGTGAGAATCGCGTGAACATAAACTATTCCTATTGCGGATTAATGCCAGGTTCGAATGTGCCGCTAATAGTTTTCGGAGTCGATCAGGTAACGAAGGCATCAGCTTTGCTCGATGAACTCGCTGCCAAAGTTTCATAGTTGTAACCGGGTACGCGTGTAATCCCGCTCGGGTGGCCACATTCAACTCTGGAATAGAGGTAGAATGCCTTCCGCAATTCATCTGGAGGCGGAACATATGCCAACGTACGAGTACCTATGCAAGGATTGTCACGATAGGTTTGAAAAGTTGCTTACGATGAGAGCGCACGACAAGAATGAAATCGTCTGTCCCAAGTGTGGGAGCACAAATATCGAACAGGAGTATACGGCCTTCTACGCGATCACCTCAAGGAAGAGCGCATGAATAGCGTGGTGCCATAAGCGTCCAGCATCGTAAGAGTATTCAAATCGTCCTCAGCGACGATGTTCACCGGGGCGGCTAAAACGCACCCAGCAGGCTGACACCTAGTTCCGGCGCGGAAATCTGGCACATTCGATATGTAGCGGTTGCCATGCGCTCGTACTTTGCCAACACATCGCGTGCATTCTCAACCTTACTCAGGGAGAACAGCCAGCGCTGCCGAAATATGATTCGGGAAATCACCCCATTAATCATCAAGCACTCGCGTCGAACATCTTCAATCGCACGACGGAACTCAGGATCCTGCAATCTCTCGTCCCCGAGCGAGAAGGAAACGAACGAAAGCACCGCTGAGATGTTGTTTTTCATCTGTCGTAACTCTGGCAGCGCCATCTCAACGCGGTCTGAAAATATTGCTGAAGCTTGAACCGGGTGCAATGCTTCTATCAGTTCTTCTACTGAGTGCACTTGATATTTTTGTCCATCCAACATTGGCAGTCCTTTTTAAAAGCGAATCCCACACTAGAGTGTCGCTGGCGTGGATTCCGATTCGCTCGTCTTAGAGTTGAGCGCGTTTTGCAACCGCTTGACCTGTTCGAGAGTGAGTGTGGGCGAAGGGACATCGGGCTTCGAAAAATAGATGAGCCACGTAATCAACGCCAAAGAGTAGCTCAGCATGGAGATCTTAGTAAGGGTCACGCCCATCGCGTATCCATACATCAAGGACACGCTCGATACAAATAGATCCACGGACATGAAGAGCAGGAATCCAACTCCGATTCCGTAAGTACGTCGCGGCCATGGAATTCCGAAATACGAGGAAAATAGAGCGGTAACAGCAAAAGCTCCGCTGAAAATAATGGACGCCGAACGGTTTAGCATGAGGACCGTGTTGGCCAAGTTTCCCGGAGCTTTACCGGGGTAATAAACCGCTGCGGCGACGCTGATAGCGAGGACTGACGCAAAGGCAAGACGAAACGAAAGCAAGGTTCCCTTTGGTAAAGTCGAATACGGCTTGAACACAGCGGAGAATATTTGAACCAGAACTGCGATCAACAGAGGAAGCGTCACAATTCGAGCCGTCCAGTTGATCGTAAAATATTTCGCAGGAATGAATAATGCTATCCAAATCAGCGCAGTTGTTTTGCACGAACAGAATGCAATGTAAGTGGTAAACGCAGCATGTTGACGCCACGCGTTCTTCCATAGAATCAGTGTGAGTAATCCCCACTGCAGAAACGAGTTTGTTATCCAAATTGCCCAGGGCACTTTTCACTGATCCTAACGGGAGCCGGGGCAGCCGACGCGTTGAACGAAGGCACGTGCAGGCATGATTTGCAGCGACTGTCGATAAAACGTAGCTTTCCAATCCCGTGTATTACAGAAGGGAAGCCAACTATTTCATTTTCTCTCTGTTTTCTACGGCTCAAGTTAGCACAAATCTTAGCCGTAAGAAAAGTACTCAGGCGAGTGGCGTCCGGCAGCCATTATGACAGCCGGACGCAAATGCCTCATGGCTGCAGAATCTGCCCAGCCTGAGGATGAACCTGTTGTTGGTTCAGCTCGTTCGCATCCCAACCGCCGCCCAATGCTTTTACCAGATAGACAGAGCTAACCATGCGCTGGCCGAGCAGTTGAGTCGCGAGTCGTTCGTTTGATAACAGTGTGCTTTGTGCCGTGATCACATCGAGATAAGTTGTAACTCCCCCGACATAGCGATTGTTGGCGATTGCAAGCTCACGACGGGCATCTTCAACCGCAGCTGATTGTGTATTCGCAGCCTGTTCGAGTGTTTGAAGATTGCTGATTCCATCCTCGACCTGCTGGAACGCAAGCAGTACGGACTGTCGATAGTTCGCTACCGAAGCATCGTACGCAGAGCGCATCGCCGCGAGATTGGCGCGGTTACGTCCGCCCTGAAAAATCGGCTGCAACGCATCTGCCCCAAGCGACCAAAAGAAACTTGGAGCATTGGCTAAGGTCGCGATGTCGCGGCTCTGCAAACCTCCGCTGCCGCCCAGCGTTATGACCGGATAAAACGCAGCCTGCGCGAGTCCCACCTGCGCATTGGCATACGCAATCTGTCGTTCGGCCGTTGCAATGTCCGGACGGCGCTCCAATACATCCGAGGGCACTCCGAGTGGCAATGGCGGCGGCTCAGTTTTCAACGGGGCGGTTGCCACATTAAAGTTCGAAGCCGCCTCTCCAACCAACACGGCAATCGCATGTTCATATTGCGCTCGCGATTGTTTAACCAGTGCAAGTTGAGTGAGCGTCGCATCGAGTAGTGCAGCCTGCTGTGCCACTTCCAAGCCACTGGCAATGCCGCCGTTGTGACGGTTATTTACCAGATCAAGCCCTTTGCGTTCAAACCCAACAGACTCCTCGACAACCTGCAATTCGGCGTCGAGTTCGCGCAAGCTGAAGTAATCAGCAGCCAACTCAGCGGTCAGCACCAACTGCACGTTCTGCAGATCGGCGGCGCTCGCTTGCAGCGACGCGTTCTGGGCTTCCACGTTGCGCCGCACGCGGCCAAAGAGGTCAACCTCGTAGTTCACCGAAAAAGGCGCAGTGTAGGCGCTCTGTGTATAGGACGTGGACGTGGCCGCCGCGCCGTTCAGCGGACGATTGCCTGAACCTCGCTCCCGCACGCCACCAGGATCTGTTGAGAGTTGCGGAAACAGTCCGGCGGTGGCAATACGAGCGATCGAACGCGCCTGCTCCAGATGGTCCCGAGAAACGAGTAGTGACTGGTTCGCCTTCAGCAACTGCTGCTCGTATGCCTCAAGCGCCGGATCGTGAAATACCTGCCACCAATTGCCCTTCGGAATCGCGTCTTTCGGGACGGCCTGCTGCCACGGTGGTTGAGTCTTCCACGCCTGCGGCACCGCAGTCGTAGGCGCGGTCGCGGCTGGCTTTTGATAACGAGGCCCAACCGTACACCCAACCGTGAGTCCCGCGAGTGCTAGCGCCAAAGTGAGAGCAGCCGTACGCTTTGTAGTGCCGCTCACGACGCGCGCTCCTTTTGCCCTGTCTGTGGCTGTCCTTGCTGCTGCTGCCTTGGCGACGGCTGCGCGATTTCCACCTGCTGACCATTCTCAAGAGAATCCGACGGGTTGATGATGATCTGATCGTTTACGTCAAGACCGCCCAAAACTTCCAGCGTCGCGCCGTAATCACGACCAATGCTAAGTGGTCGCAACTGTACTTTGTGGTCTGGACCAACAACCGCTACGCGAGGACCTTCGGCGCGGAACAGCATCGCGTTAACCGGCACCGTAAGTTTTTGCACGTTGGAGCCGACAGCAAAATGTACCTGCCCGAATGACCCCGGAAGCAGTCGTCCATCTTTGTTGTCGACATCCACTTCGGTAAGCAGCGTGCGCGTTGCGGGGTCGATGGATTCCGCCGTGCGCACTACGACACCAGTGAACGTTTGGCCAGGATATTCCTGCAACGTAACTGGAGCCTTCGAGCCTACTTTGATATATGGTGCGTAGGCCTGCGGAACGCTGGTGTACACACGCAACGTGTCTACTTGAGCGATGTCGAAGAGCTCGCGCCCACCCGCACCAGCATTGATCAGCGCGCCAGGGTCCACGTTACGGCGAGTGAGTACTCCAGAGAATGGCGAGTAGACATTCTTGAATGACTCAAGCTGTTCAAGGCGACGCACGTTGGCATCGGCCGCCACCAGGTTAGCTTTTGCCTGCTGATACCCACTGCTCTGCTGATCGGCTTCCTGCGCGGAAACCGAATCAGTCTTGCGTAGGTTCTCCCAGCGATCTGCGCTGATCTTCGCAAGTTGCATCTGGGACAAAATCTGCTGACGCGCAGCGCGTCCTTGATTCAGTTCCTGATCCACTTCCGGCGTATCGATGTTAGCCAGCAACTCGCCCTTGGTTACGCGACTGCCGATGTCCTTGTACCAGCGCACGAGGTAGCCATTGGTTCGAGCGAAGATCGGCGATTCCTTGTATGCCTGCAGAGAGCCCGGCAGCACCAATTCCACATCCGGCTTTTCGGCCAACGGATGTACGGTTGCGACCGATGGTATTGCGTCCCGCTCCGTTTCCTTTGCAAGCGCGCGAGCATGGCTCATCCGCGCAAGCATCGTGAAACCTCCGGCAGCAAGCAATACCAGCAGGGCCACAGCAACCATCATCAAGGCTTTGCGCGGAGGTGCAGGCGGCAACTCTGGCGGGCGTTCAATTCCCGGATGCTGGTGCTTGGAGTGTTGCTGTAGCGCCTCGATCTCCTCGTCCCGCTCAGCCTGAGAAGCAGGAGAGTGATGCTCGGACCCATGCGCCGCGGATTGCTCCGAGTGGGACTGCTTCGTTTCGTTCTCTGGACTCATTCTTGACTCCGATTCGTTCACTGTTTATGCCTGCTCAAGGCGGGCACGCCGCGCTTCTAGACGGCTATGAAAGATTGCAAAAAGGCTCGGTACAAAAAATAGGGTGGCAACCGTAGCGAACAACAACCCACCGATCACAGCGCGTCCCAGCGGTGCGTTCTGCTCTCCGCCTTCGCCAAAACCAAGTGCCATGGGAACCATTCCGATAATCATAGCCAACGCGGTCATCAGAACAGGACGCATACGTGTATACCCAGCAGCAATCGCTGCCGGAATGGCACGCATTCCCTCATCCATCTGCTCCCGAGCAAAGCTGACCATCAGAATTGAGTTTGCAGTAGCCACGCCCATGCACATGACTGAACCAGTAAGCGACGGCACACTTAAAGTCGTGCGGGTCAGCAACAGGAACCAGCAAATACCGGCCAGTGCACCCGGTAGCGCCGAGATGATAATGAACGGATCAAGCCACGACTGGAAGTTAATCACGATCAACAAATAGACCAACAAGATCGCGCCCAGCAGCCCAACGCCTAGTCCAAAGAACGAAGAGCGCATCGTGCTTACCTGTCCGCGAAGCACGATTTGCGTACCACGTGGAAGATGACCGTTATAACTCTTGATCACCTTATCGGTAGCTCTTGCAACCGCCCCCAGATCGCGGTCCTGGGGACTGGCGTAAACGTCGATGACTGGCTGAATGCCGTAGTGGTTCACTACCGCCGGACGCGCCGCCGGTGTGATCTGAACCAAGTTCCCCATCAACTGCGATCCCTGCGAAGAGCTCACTGGAACCGCCATCAAATCATCGAGACTGGTCATGCGGTATTGCGGCGCCTGCACGGCCATCTGGTAAGTCACGCCATTCTTTGGATTCAGCCAGAAGTTCGGTGCTGTCTGGAAGCTGCCGCTAAGCGACACTAGAACGCTCTGCGCCACGTCGCGCGCATTCAATCCCACCTGCGTCATGCGGGTACGATCAAGATCCATGTGCAGCGTAGGAGACGAGAGCAATTGCTGGACATGCACATCCGCCGTGCCGGGAATCTGCCGCATCTGATTCGCAATTTTCTGCGCGATCACGTAGTTGCTCTGCATGTCAGCACCAATTACCTGAACGTCAATCGGCGCGGGCAGTCCAAAGTTCAAAATCTGCGTAACGATATCCGCCGGTTGGAAGAAGAATTCCACGCCGGGGAATTGTCTAGGAAGCACCTCGCGCAGCCGACGTATGTGGTCGGCGGTCGGCTGGTGATGCTCTGGATCAAGCGAAATCAAAATCTCCGCGTCGCTACTGCCCACGGTTCCCGAGGAACTGTATGACTGGTTAATTCCCGAGTTTGGAAGACCGATGTTGTCAAGAATCGTCTGAATTTCGTTGCCCGGAATCTGCTTGTGAAGTTCAGCCTCAACCTCGTCACAGAGGCGTGCTGTTTCCTCAACGCGCAGGCCGGGACGAGCCCGAACATGGAGTCGCAATAGTCCGGCATCCACCTGCGGAAAGAAGTCCTGCCCAAGGAGGGTGACGATACCAAGCGAAAGCAGGCAGAACAGTAAAAAGAAGGTCACAAAAACGCCGCGATGTTCGATCGTCGTTTCCAGTAGGGACTGATAGCCATGACGGAAGTCTTCGAACTTGCGCTCGAAACCGCGCTGAAAACGTCCCGCAAATGACTTCGGTCCATCCGCACGATGTTCATGCCCGCGCATGATGTACATAACCAGCGTAGGGATAAGTGTTCGCGAGAGGAGGTAACTTGCCAACATGGCGAAACTGACCGCCTCCGCCAGCGGAACGAAAAGGAACCGCGCAACGCCTGTGAGGAAGAACATTGGGACGAAGACAATGCAGATGCACAGTGTCGCAACGAATGCCGGTACCGCAATCTGCTGCGCGCCGTCGAGGATAGCTTGTCGCATCTCCTTACCCATGGCAAGGTTTCGCTCAATGTTCTCTATCTCGACTGTAGCGTCATCTACAAGAATGCCGACGGCCAGCGCCAACCCTCCCAGAGTCATAATGTTGAGGGTTTCGCCGATGGCAGCTAACGTCAGGATGGAAACAAAGATGGAAAGCGGTATCGAGATCAGAATGACAATCGTCGGTCGCCAATCGCCAAGGAACAGAAGAATCATGACGGCTGTCAGCGCTGCGGCGGTGGCCGCCTCACGAACCACACCATTGATTGACGCACGCACAAATAGAGACTGATCGAACAATGCGCTGATCTTCAGCTCCGGTGGCAGCGATTGCGCAGCAAGAGGGACCATTCCCTTAATCCCGCTGACGATCTGCAGCGTGGAAGCTTTTCCGTTTTTAAAAATGGACATCAGCGCGCCGCGATTGCCGTCCTGCCGAACGATATTTGTCTGCGGCGAGAAACCATCGCGTATATGCGCAACGTCACGCATGTACAATGTCGTCCCGTTGCTGGTCTTGACCGGAAGATCGTTCAATTCTGCAATGGTCTGCGGCGTGCCATTCATCTCAACGTTGTATTCGAGCGCGCCGAGCTTTGTTGTTCCGGTTGGCAGGACCAGGTTCTGCGCGTTAACAGCGTTGACGATGTCGATCGGCGAAAGCCCGTAGGACTGGAGCTTTGGAAGATCAAGATCCACTTGTATCTGGCGAATCTTGCCACCATACGGATACGGAGTGGCTGCGCCCTCGACGGTGCTCAGCGAGGTGCGGAGAAAATTCTGTCCAAGATCGAAGAGTTGCTGTTCTGCAAGAGTCTTACTGCTCAATCCGAGTTGGATGATTGGGGTTGTCGATGCACTATAAGAGATTACAAGTGGAGGTGTAGTTCCAGGAGGTAGTGAACGGACGGTTGTTTGCGAGATAGCCGTGACCTGCGCGATTGCGGTCTGAATGCTCGTCCCGTGGCGGAAATAGATCTTGATGATTCCAAGACCACTGACCGACTGCGACTCCATATGTTCTATGTTGTTGACCGTTGTCGTGATGCTTCGTTCGGAGTTCAAGACAATTCGATCGGCCATATCCTGTGGTGCCATTCCCGTGTAAAACCAGATCACGGAAACTACTGGAATGTCGATCTCTGGAAAGATGTCGGTAGGCATCATGAGGATCGTGATTGGCGTCAGGAGAATAATAACCAGAGCCATCACGATGAATGTATAAGGACGCCTTAGGGCTAACGCAACAATCCACATGGATAGGATTCACTCCAGAGTTCGTGTCGAGTACAGAAAGGGATTCCACGTGAGGTGAATAGCCTCCTCTGTAATTGTTAGATTCGATACTATGCGTATTGGATCGAAATTTTAAAGAACAGCCGATTTCCTATGCTAGCATCAGGCGATGGGCGAAATGGTAAACAAAAGTAACAAGTCCCCCAGCGCCAAACGGGCGCCAGGCCGTCCTCGCTGTGAGCGAGCACGCCAGGCGATCCTGAGCAGCACGCTAAGCTTTCTCGAGCAGCGGAAGAACGGATTCTCGGACCTGACCATAGAACACGTGGCCGCCGAAGCCAATGTTGGCAAGGCGACAGTGTATCGGTGGTGGCCCAACAAGGCTGCGCTTGTCGCGGATGCCTTCGCCAGCAGCGTCCATCATAAACTCGGTTTCCCTGATACGGGTTGCGTGAGTCGCGATATGCGCGAGCAAATGCGCCAACTTGTCAGAATTTTACGCAGTCGTCGCGGACACATCGTTTCCGTATTACTTGGAGCTGGCCAGAGTGACTCTACACTTCTCAGCGCATTTCGCGAACGCTTCCTGAAGCCGCGTCGTGCGGAGGCTTACGCAACTCTGAAACGCGGAATTTTGCGTGGTGAACTGCCCGCGTTTCTCGATCTCGACCTGCTGCTTGATACTCTCTATGGCCCCATTTACATGAGATTTCTGATCAGGCATGACGCCCTTACTGTCGAACTAGTGGACCAGCTCTGCAATCTGGTGTTCGAGGGGGCTATACGTCACGAAGCCGCTGCCGCGAAAAGTAAGGCATCCGGCGAAGCATGAATCGGCGCCTATGCTTCTAAACAGAAACCCTGCCGGCCAGCAGGGTTTCTGTTTAATTTACACAGCTTAAATTATTCGCTCCAACGCTTAAAGATCAACGATCCGTTCGTCCCACCAAACCCAAATGAGTTCGACAGAGCGTAGGTCAATGACGCTTTGCGGGCATGGTTCGGAATGAAGTCCATGCCTTGAGTCGCCTCGTCTTGATTCTCCAGGTTTACCGTCGGCGGGAGAATCTGATCACGCAGCGCAAGAACAGAGATGCCAGCCTCCAGTCCGCCCGCACCGCCTAGCAGGTGGCCGGTCATGGACTTCGTCGAACTTACTGGAACGTTGTAATCGCCAAAGAGGTTACGAATAGCAATAGCTTCCAATTCATCCCCGATTGGAGTGGAAGTGCCATGGGCATTCACGTACCCGATGTCGGTGGTATTTAGTTTGGCGTCGCGGATCGCATTGCGCATTACGCGGAAGGCACCGTCGTGCTGAGGCGCGGGCGAGGTGATGTGGTAAGCGTCGCCGCTCATTCCATAGCCAACGACTTCAGCATAGATTTGTGCGCCGCGTGCTTTCGCGTGCTCGAGTTCCTCGAGAATCAAAATGCCGGAGCCTTCGCCAACAACAAAGCCATCGCGATCTTTGTCCCATGGACGGCTGGCGCGTTCCGGTTCGCTGTTGCGCGTCGAAAGCGCGCGCATAGCTGCGAAGCCGCCTACACCCATCGGTGTAATTGCAGCCTCAGCTCCACCAGCAATCATCACGTCGGCATCCCCACGCTGAATGATCTTGAAGCTATCGCCAATGGCGTGTGCGCCGGTGGTGCACGCAGTAGCGCTGGCTAGGTTCGGTCCCTTTGCGCCAAAACGAATGCTGACTTGTCCGGCTGCGAGATTGACGATTGTTGCAGGGATAAAAAATGGAGAAATCTTTCGGGGGCCGCCTTCCATCAAAGCGGTATGTTCACGCTCGATGATGTCAAAGCCGCCGATTCCGGAGCCAATGTAGACGCCAATATTCTCGGCGTTCTCGGGCGTGACCTTCAAGCCCGACATGTTCATCGCCTCGGTGGCCGCAGCCAGAGCGAAGTGAATGAAACGCCCCATCTTCTTGAGTTCTTTTTTCTCTACGAAGTTCAGTGGGTCGAAATTCTTGACCTCGGCCGCAATCTGACAACTGAATTGCGAAGCGTCAAATCCGGTGATCGGGGCGACGCCGCTTTTTCCGGCCAGAAGGCTTTCCCAAACTTCGTTTGCGGTGTTGCCAACGCCGCAAATCATGCCAAGACCTGTGATTACTACTCGTCGACTCAAGCTTACTTCCCGCCTTTCGCGTGTGCGGTGACGTAGTCGATGGCATCCTTCACGGTCTTGATTTTCTCGGCATCTTCGTCGGGAATCTCAATCTCAAAAGCTTCTTCAAAGGCCATCACCAGCTCGACAATGTCGAGTGAATCCGCACCGAGGTCGTCTTGAAACGAAGCGTTGGCAGTTACTTCGCCTTCGTCCACTCCAAGTTGCTCCACGATGATTTGCTTGACTTTCTCGTCGGCGGAAGCCATTCAATTCTCCTTGTGAAAAGTAGCACGGCACACGCCGGGCATGCATGCCCGGCGGTTAGGCTACAGTGGCCGTTCCTTCATTGTACTCAGGTATGCGGCTAGTTGGTTATTTCGATGCCTTGGAATGTGCGCTGATGTAATCTGCCGCGTCCTTCACGGTCTTGATCTTCTCAGCATCTTCGTCTGGGATCTCAATGTCAAAAGCTTCTTCGAAGGCCATCACGAGTTCCACGATGTCCAATGAATCGGCGCCAAGGTCATCCACGAACGAAGCGGAGGAGGTAACCTCGGCTTCATCCACACCCAACTGCTCCACAATAATCTGTTTTAACTTATCTTCCACAGCAGCCATTTTTTGGCGCCTCCTGCAAAAAGTTGAGCCGCCCGGCCAAAGGTCGCGCCACTTGAAAACCGTTCTATGCACCGGACGATGCCGATTAGCATCGTAACTGTTCGTTTTTATGAAGGTCAATGCGCAATTGGCGGTAACAGCGGAATTGTTCAGATTGCGCACCCGGGTGGAAGCCGGAATGGCACTATTCATTGTGCTCAGAAATAGGTTCTACTGTGGGCATGCGAGCAGTGGTGCAGCGAGTTTCGAGAGCAAGGGTTACGGTGGAGTCGCGTTCGATTGGGCAGATTGAGCGGGGCTTGATGGTGCTAATAGGCGTGGGCACTGAGGATGGTGAGGGTGATGCAGAATATTTGGCGGAAAAAATTGCGGCCCTGCGGATTTTTGAAGACGCAGAGGGAAAAATGAACCGTAATGTGAGCGAGGCCGGGGGCGCAGTGCTGGCCGTTAGCCAGTTCACGCTTTATGGCGATGCGCGGCGCGGGAAAAGGCCGTCGTTTGACGCTGCGGCGCGCCCAGAGCGGGCGCGAGGGCTCTATGGATATTTTGTAGAGCAGGTGCGCGGGCTGGGATTACGCTGCGAAACCGGGCAGTTTCAGGCCGATATGAAGGTCGAATTGGTGAATGAAGGGCCGGTGACGATCTTGCTGGATTCGCAGAAGACTTTCTGAAGCTATATATCTTTTTGATAATGCTGACCGAGTGAAAGTGTACTGATTGGCCAATCATTGAGGGATTTTTAGACGATTGGCAGGTTGGTACACCAGGGTTGATTTGATTGTTGTCTTCTCCGCTAATTGCTTTGCAAGTAAATGGTGATAATTCCTCTTCCTCGGAGCTTTGCTCGGGGGAGAGATGTGCTCGGTCCTCCGCTCGAAAATAAATCATAAAAAAATCCGGCCAGCCCGAAGGCCGACCGGATCTGAGCTCCTTACCTTCAGCACCGATGTCGGGGCCGAAGGTGGAGGTTAGAAGGTGAAGTGTGCGCCAAACTCGCCGACGAAAGCCTTAGCAGTCGAGGAGCTCGTAGGATTGGTGAATCCTGCGGGTGTCCCGATTGCGCCGCCGGTGGCGAGGTAATTGTAGTTGTTGCCATAGTTGGCACGGTTTGTGATATTGAAGCCCTGGAAGCTGAGCTGCAATCTACGGTGCTCACCCAACTTGATGTTCTTGCTGACGCGTGCGTCGAGCTCGAAGATCGGAGCGCCACGTACTGCATCGTAGGGAACAAACTCAGCTGTACCGTTAGCCAACGCGGCCCGAGCGGCAATACCGGCTGAAGTGTTGTCGGGGTAGTTGTTGTTAACTGTGGTGTAGGCGTAGTAGTTCTTGGGAGCGCTCTTGTTGACCACAACAGGGCGCGAGTATCCAGAGCCGAGGCCCAAGATGTCGTAACCTTCGTTCAAGTCATAAGGACGTGCTGTACCGAATTGCAGAATCGGAGCGGCTTCGATGCCCCAAGGCAGGTTGACGGTTCCGCTGATGGTGATGTGGTGACGCTCGTCAAACGGGGTCGGGCCGAAGTCGGTCTTGGACAGCGGGTTAAGAGGATCATGTGGGTAACTGTGATAGCTCGACTGGTCGCTGTTCAGGGTCGGCGGGCCACCGGAAGCCGTGGAGTAGCCCATTGCGCGGGAAAGGGTGTAGTTTGCACTCAGGGTAAAGAGCTTTGTCATGCGCTGGCGATAGCTGAGGTTCAATCCATCGTAGCGTGAGCGTCCGATCGACCGGTTATCCATGATACGGCCAAGAACCGGAACACCGGCTGCGGCGAATGCTGCGTCGAAAGGACGTGCACCACCTGCTGTGGGATCTTCAGGATTGATGTTGACGTCTACGTTTGAGTGCAGGCCGAGGGTGTGGACGTATTCAGCTTCGAAGACAGTAGTGGGAGCGATTGCCCACTGGTAGCCGAAGTTTAATTCTTCCGTGTAGGGGTTTTGGTAATGGGGGTCCATGGTGCGGCCGGTGGCTCCCGTCGAAAGTTGCGAAGAGGCAGCAGGGATGGCGGCCAAGATAGTGTTGACATTGGCAGCCGAATACGAGAACTGCGAAAGAGGAACGTTTACGCCCGGGACGTTGTCTGTAGAAGAGCTGATGGACAGCGCCTGCTGATAGACCGTCGGGTTGGCCATCTGCTCCATCCACAACGGAATGTTCTGGTACACGTTCCCAAAGTACAGCCCGTAACCGCCTCGCAGGATGTGCTTGCCGGCTCCGGTCAGATCGTAGGCGAAGCCTACGCGCGGGCTGAAGTCTTTGTCGTCATCCTTTGGCAAAACTCCATAGGAGCTGTTGAGCGCCTTGAGTTCGAGGAAGGTCTTGCTCTTCACCATGGCGCTGCCGCCGATGAGGTTCATATCCTTATCCCAGCGCAGGCCGAGGTTGAGGGTCAAGCGCTTGGTCGCCTTCCAGTCATCTTGGAAGTAGAAGCCTAGCTGCTTGGTGCCTCCCGGTACATTAGTTTGAGAATCGCCATTGGAGATGGACATGCCACCGATCAGGCCCGGCGTTGCAAATCCCTGCGGGTATGCAGTGGCGTTGCTCAGGATCTTCGAAGGATCAGACGTGAAGTCGAGCTCAAGTGTTGAGTTGGAGGAGAAGTAGCCACCCAGCGACGGGTTCCAGATGTAATCGAAACCAGCCTTCAGGTTGTGCTTGCCGATGGTTTTGGAGATATCATCGCGCCACTGCCATTTCCGCTGGAAAGACTGCTGCGGAACGTTAGCGTTGGTGCCAAACCATTCGCCGCCGGCGAAAGTGTAGTAAGGCATGCTCGAGGTGGAGGGGAGGATGCTGTTGTTCCAGTACTGATTACCAAAGGTGAAGCTGTTGACCGTGGTGTTGTTGATCACGGAGTTCAACGTGAAGTTCGCGATCTGCATATGGTTGGCGGTGATGTTTCCACCAGTCAAATCGCCATTGCCGTCGGACTGATCGTTGAGGCTGTTGTTAGCCTGCGAACTGTAGCTGATGTAAGCAGTTTCCTTGTCGCTGAACTTATAGTCCACGCGGCCATTTAGACGGTTTTCGAAGAAAGGCGTCGGAATGGTAGAGGTGGGCTGAGCCCCCAAGGAGGTAGCGAGGCCTAATTCATATAACGGACCGCTAGTTGCCGAGCCATTCTCCGCAAGACTGGTGTGTTCGCGGTTGCGCTCGAACGCGAAGAAGACAAAAGCCTTGTTCTTGACGATGGGACCGCCGATGGATCCGCCGAACTGCTGACGCTCGTAGGGAGGATTGGAAGTTCCGCCACCCGCGATTTTCTGGTCCGCGTTGAAGTTCTTCTCGCGGAAATAGCCGAATGCCGATCCGTGGAAGTTGTTGGAGCCGGACTTGGTGATCATGTTGATGGCTGCGCCTTCGGAGCGGCCATTGGCAGCCGAGAAGCGCTGCGTGGAGATCACGAATTCTTCGACGGCTTCAAGCGGGAGCTGCATGACCGTACCGCCGACTGTGCTGTCTTTGTTGTCAACGCCGTTTACGGTTACGTTGACTTCGCGGCCTACGTTGCCGTTTACGGAGAGGACGGCAGAGCGGTTCTTGGTAGGATCGAAGGAGTCAGCGGACTTTACGCCGGGAGCCAGATATGCCAGGTTGGCCACATCGCGGCCGAGCAGTGGGAGCTCTTCGACTTCACTCGGGGTAATTGTCTGGCTGACGCTGGTTTTTGCTTCGTCGACCAGTTGGACGTCGCCGGTAACTTCAATGACCTCTGAAGTCTGGCCCGGCTTGAGGGTCGCAGCAACAGTTACGGTCTGGTTGACTAGAAGCTCAAAGGATTGCGCGTAGCTGGCGAAACCGGTTTTTGAGATCTTGACGGTATAAGGACCGGCAGCAACCTGATCGAATAGGAAGCCTCCGGTTGCATTTGTAGCGAAGGTTCGGATCGAACCAGTAGCTTTGCTGGTGAGAGTGACTTCGGCACCAATAATGACTGCTCCGGACTTGTCCGTCGCTGTGCCAGCGATAGCGCCTGTCGAAGTCGCTTGGGCGAATACAAAATTTACGCCGAGCGCTACGACTAAAGCGATCAAAAGAATTGAAATAAATCTGCTTCTCATCCTGTCTCTATTGCCTCCCTGCCCTTCATAACGAAAAGGGTCAGTGTGTCGAACGGGTGATTGAGCGTCGCTAACTATCTACAAATGACGCTTTAAAGTAGACGGAAGGAAGAGGGTTGGCTTTAGATCGTCTACACCTCTGCCAAGGGCTGTCCATTGCGAGCAACAGCTGAAAGCTCCTATTTGCGTACCTGAGAAACGGAACGCAACCAACTACTGTTAAGCAGAAAACAAGGCACACGGTCAGGTTTGATCGAGGCCGAAATTCAACGCCGTGCGAAGCGCGAACCGCTTGCTGGTTGGCAAACCTTCTTCGCAGGATTTAGTCATTACCTTGCATGTAGCCGTCCAAATCGGAATCTTGTTAAACCGCTGTGAATATTAGATTTGGTAATGGAACGGGAGGGGATTATTACTGTATTTGGTAGATGTGAGCTGCGCGAATATGAAAGCTCATAGGGGAGATCCGGCTCTAGGTACGGATGTGCGGGCGTTCATATGTGCATATACATTGACTTTCGAGCGGAGAGTGCATGCCTAGAACAAAGCGGAAACGGTTTTGGTAGGTGCCTTGGGATGGCGCTGAAGACTGGCGCTGCACGGGGATCCCTCGCCGGGGCTCGGGATGACTGCTCAAAAAAAAAGGCAAGGGCAAGTCCAAAAACAAAGGCAAGGGCAAGTCCAAAAACAAAGGCAAGGGCAAGTCCAAAAACAAAGGCAAGGGCAAGTCTAAAAACAAAGGCAAGGGCAAGTCCAAAAACAAAGGCAAGCCCGATCAAAGATACTTGGCTGGGATGCGTTCAGCTTGGGCGGGCGGCGAGGGATTTCATGTTGCTGATGTATTGGGCGGCGTCGAATTTCTTAGCGGCCGATTTGCCTGACATGTAACGGATCACGCCGAAGATGGGGC
>Ga0224528_1000344_pt1 | contig 37058 bp, 24 predicted proteins | sample CBST25metaG_2_FD_179888 | JGI IMG/M metagenome (GOLD analysis project Ga0224528, IMG submission 179888) | Peat soil microbial communities from Stordalen Mire, Sweden - C.B.S.T25 | ecosystem: Environmental > Terrestrial > Soil > Wetlands > Peat | place: Sweden: Norrbotten County, Stordalen Mire...
AAGCAAAACCCAGCCGCACCTACGGTGCGGGATGATGCTATATAGATCTCTACCTGACTAAATGCTGTTCCTACCCCGGGTCACTTCTGCCAAGTACAAGTGGGTCACTCTTGCCGCGTGCCGAAGGGAATTCCACTCCGCTGTACGAAGCCATCCGCAGTTTGGTGTTGTCGGCTCGTCAGAGCGCCGCCCGCGGTGTTAACTTGCTTCAGGTCTATACGAACTACGAGATTGGCCGCCGAATCTTCGAGCAGGAACAGCAGGGCGCCGACCGCGCTCAATATGGCAAGGAACTCGTCCGAGAGCTGGCTACCCGGTTGACTAGCGAGTTCGGAAGCGGGTTCTCGAAGACCAATCTCGAATACATGCGACGGTTCTATCTTACCTATCCTGGGCGAACTCCACAGATTGCCCAGACGACGTCTGGGCAATCACAGGATGCCAACGGCCAATCACAGCCGCCGTTTTCCCTGAGTTGGTCACATTATGTATTCCTGCTCGGTCTCAAAGAGGAGGAACGCAACTTCTACGAGATTGAGGCCGCCCAGCAGGGTTGGACTCTGCGTGAACTTCGACGTCAGTTTGATGCCGGCCTATATGAGCGGCTGGCTCTCAGCCGCGACAAGCAGGCGATCCGCGAGCTGGCGCGGAAGGGGCAACACGTCGCCAAGCCGCAAGACCTGCTCAAAGACCCCTACGTGCTGGAGTTTCTCGGCATTGAGGAAAAGGCCCGATACTCCGAGTCCGATTTGGAGTCGGCCATCGTCACCCACATTGAAAAGTTCCTGCTCGAACTGGGGAAAGGCTTCCTCTTTGAGTCCCGACAGAAGCGATTCACATTCGACGAAGAGCACTTCTTCGTCGATCTTGTGTTCTATAACCGACTACTGCGCGCCTACGTACTTATCGACCTCAAGATTGGAAAACTCACGCATCAAGATCTCGGCCAGATGCAGATGTACGTCAACTATTTTGACCGCCACGTCAGAACCGAGGCAGAGAACCACACCATCGGCATCGTGCTCTGTAAGAAAAAGAACTCCGCTTTGGTCGAGATCACCCTTCCCAAGAATGCCAACATCCACGCCCGCGAATACCAGCTCTACCTGCCCAGCAAAGAGGAACTGCAACAAAAGCTCGTGGAATGGATGGGAGAGCAGGATGAGTAGGCTGAGATCAGCGTAGGCCGCTCCAGATAGCTGACGCGACGTGTCGCCCAAGCGTAGAGGTCGAGCGCCAGCGGGGATTGCTTGAGTATGCGGACCGCTCGCAGATCGAGCGGGACAGGCGAGGCAACAAGCTGCTCGAAGAAGTTGGCAGAAAGCGTGATGGAGGATTTCGCCGGCGGCACGTCAGAAAGGATCTGCGGGGTCCACCACAATTGAAAATGGTCAGCGAGAAGCAGATTCTCACCGGTCGTGAGATGCTGGCCATGAACATCCTGCTCCCAACGCGTTGAAATGGCCGCACCGACAAGCCGCTGCATTTGGTCGCGGAAGCGTGGAATCGTGCCCCAGTGGCCGCCCGTGGCGTGGAGCCCAAGCTCTGCCATGAATCGCGACAGCGACGCGCCGAGTTCCAGTTTCCGGTTCGCAGTGCGCATGGCCTCCGAGGTCATCCAGATCAGGATCAATCGCGGATAGCTGCCAAAGGGGAGGCCCGCGCCGCCGACATCGGTGATGCGAAGTGTGAAACGACCATCGGTGCGTGTGTATTGTGAGCTTGGTTGTCGCCGGTGTGGAAGAGTGGTTTGTACGAGAAATCTGGCGATGAAGCGGATGGCTCCAGCGTCGTAGGCGCTTTCGCGGAATTCGTCATAGAAGAGCGGCAACGTGACGCCGCCAAGCCGAATCTGCTGATTCGGAAGACTGCTTTTTCGAGTAATGGATCGTGCGCGTGACGGCGCTGCCATGGACCGATTCATGCTTCCGCTGCGCGGAAGCTCTTCGATGGCACGATCGAGATTCAGGCCGAGGATCGACCGGACGGAGGTGAGTTCGGAGCCCACGCGACTCGTTACCGGATGCCAAGCACTTCGGCGATTTCTGCTGTACGGAAGTAGACGCGACGGCCAAGTTGCAGGCGCGCTGCATTGATCTTGTTCACCCACTCACCGGAAGAACGCAGTGTTACGCGCAGCCCATCAGGAGATCGATCGAGGACTGAAGTCAGCGCAGCCAAATTCATCAAAGGACAGTAGCGCCGCAGCAAACTGTTCTCAGTAACAACGGAATCGGCTTCTCCACTTTTCTCCATAGAGTGCCGCGAGGTTCTCATCTCGATTGCACCGATAGCAGCCATTGATCGCCCTCCGTAATGATGAGTACATTTCAGTAGATGTAACTCTATTCCAACAGTTTCGCAAAGATCAATGATTTTATTTTTGCTATTGAGGGCCTCACGCTTCTTTACGCTGAATTCCACATTCATTCGCCAATATTTCTTCCCGCTTTTGGGGAAGGATGCTCCGCCCTTCCCTCACTGCGACCGCCGATGAACCCGGCGTTCTCCGCTTCCCATCCATGCGGGCCTGTTCCGGCCCGCAACGCCGACCCTTCCTTGTAAGGTGCAGCCTGCGGCTGATCATCCCGTCTCGACATTCGTTTCCGTGCGAACTATAGGCTCCGTTCGGCTCCTTCTGTCCATCCCGCTTGTGCAGCTCCGCGCGGCATAAAACGCCGTGCTCGCTTCCGCGCCCCTTCGGGCTTCGGGGTGGACAGCGCCTCTCTACGCCCAAATTCGCAGCTATGAAACGAATGTCTTTTTTTAGCCCTCCCAAGGCTCAAAAACGGCAAATTCAAACCCCAAGGAGAAGAATCATGACCTACGCAGCGACCCGTACCAATAGCAGCAACAACCGCAACCAGTCCACCACCGCGCCGCACAGGAAGAATGCGGCGCTTCGCAGCAACTCGCCTTACCAGCAGCGCACCACCGAGCGCGAGAACCCCGCGCAGCAACTCATTAAACAGGCCGTTGACTTCCTGCTCAAGCAGCTTGAAGAGGGAAAGAGCGAGGCCTTGACCGCCTATCTCGGCGCAATGGCCCGTTTTCACAACTACTCTTTCGGCAACATTCTCGCCATCGCGCGGCAGCGCCCGACAGCTACCCGCGTTGCCGGAATCCGCACTTGGAACGAGTTGGGCCGTTTCGTGAAGAAGGGCGAAAAAGGCATTCAGATACTTGCCCCCATTGTTGGCAATCGGCGCAAGAAGGACGAGCAGGACGCAAACACCAATCAGGAAGCGAAGCCCATCTCTCTGCTGATCGGCTTCCGCACCGTCTATGTCTTCGACCACTCGCAGACCGAGGGCACGGACCTTCCTGAGTTCGAGCACAGCATTACCGGCGAAGTGGGCGAACAGCGCGAACGGCTGATCGCATTTCTTGACGAGCAGAACATCAAACTGGAATACAACGAGAAGGTTGCCCCGGCGCTTGGCGTTAGCTACGGCGGCAGAATTGCACTCCTGCCCGGCCAGTCGAAGGCCGAAGAGTTCACCACGCTGGTACATGAGTGCGCTCACGAACTTCTACACAAGACCGAGCGACGCACCATGACCACCGCCACTGTGCGCGAGACCGAAGCCGAGGCCGTGGCCTTCATCGTTGGACAGGCCATCGGCTTGGAGATGGGAACCGCGTCAAGCGATTACATCCAGATGTATGCAGGAAATGCCGCGCTTTTGACTGAGAGCCTCGAAGTTATCCAGCGCACCTCCGCCGTAATCCTTGGCGCTCTGTCCGTCGAGGAGAACGAAGAAAACAGCACTCAACCCGTAGAGGCGGCGGCCTAAGTCGCCTCCGCTCTGCCCAATTCCGGCGGGCAGCGCAACGCGCCGCCCGCTTGCCCTCACCGTATCTCAACCGCTCACAAGGAGAGCAATCATGATGAATCCAGTTACCACTGAATACCGCAATGTGCCACTCACTGCGCTCGAAGAGTCCAAGACCAACCCCCGCCGCGTCTTTGACGAAGCCGCCCTCAAAGAACTGGCATCGTCCATACGCAGTCAGGGCATCTTGTCGCCCTTGCTCGTCCGGCCTATCGCCGAACATCGCTTCGAGATCGTTGCCGAAGCGCGCCGCTATCGCGCCGCGTTCATTGCCGAATCCGAGACTGTGCCCGTCCGCATCGTTCATCTGACCGACGCTCAGGCCCTTGAGGCGCAACTGATCGAAAACCTCCAGCGCCGCGACGTTCATCCGCTCGAAGAGGCGCAGGGTTTCCGCGCCCTGCTCATGCTCGATGAGCCGAAATACTCCATCGAGCAGATTGCCGCAAAGACGGGCAAATCCCCGTCCTATTGCCTCCAGCGCATTAAGCTTACCGAGCTTGCCGCCGCCGTCACCGAAGCATTCGCCAAGGATGCCCGAAGCGCACCGGCGCAAACGCCTTGCTCTTTGCCGACATCGCGGCCAGTTCGAGTATTGACGCTTGTACCGATCCGGCTTGCTATCAGGCCAAACTGGACGGCTTTGTAAAGCAATCCATCGCCGCGAAGCCGAAGCTGGTTCAAATCTCATCGGCATACGGCCCGGCGACCGAAGGTAGCGCCGCCCTGCCGCGCAACAAGTACGTGGAGATTCGCCCCCAGACCGATTCTGGGAAACCCACGAACCAGAAGCAGCGCGACTGGCCAGAGTACAAGACCTGCAAGTTCACTACCGAGGCCATCGTCATCGAAGGCACAGAGAAAGGCGAAATCCGCACCATCTGTGCCAATCCCGAATGCACCATCCACCACGCGCGCAAGCAGAAGCCCGCGACAGATGCGGCATTCAAGGCAGAGCAGGGGAGCGTGCGCAACAGTGAGCAGCGAAAGATGTTCGTCACTTTCCATCGGGCCGTTTGCCCGGATGGTTTTTCGCTCGACTTCGACAAGTACATCGGCCTCGACCCGTTGGGAACCACGGGCCTAGCTACCAAGGTCAATCACGGGTATCTGATGGCCTTCGGCGCGGCGACGGCCATCGGCGGTCTGGGCGGTCTCGCCCAAATCGGCAACAACAGCAGTGTGCTCGATTCATCGACACAGATTCGCAACGGTATCTCTGAACAGACTGCGGCGGAGGGCGAGCAGGTATTGAATCACTTCCTCACGGGAGTCAACAGACAATGGATCACGCACAGCGTCGATGTCCAGACGCCGATCCGGTCCACCGAAAACGAGACAAACCGGTTTGAGCTGCTCGATCCGGCGGCCTCTGGGAGTTGAGATTCTGTCATATTTGCGTCCTATGGAAGTTCAGCGCCACGGTTCCAGCAAATGGTCTTTGAACTCACGGGGCAAGTCGAGCAGATGCTCGGCATCGACAGAGCGCACGGCCCATTCCACCAGGGACCGGTACTGGTCAAAGTGGGTGATGTTGCCGAGCCACTGCGATCCGGCCCCTGAATTGATTTCTACGATGTTTGGAACATCGCAAGGACCTACGCACCCGCTAAGGTCAGGTTGAAACGATTGAACGGGCATTGGAGGGAGAAGGCGAATGCGAGGAGGTTCTGCAACTGGTCGCTTGCTGCCGTGGCGCCCTCAACGGGCTAATGGCGGAGTTGATCGAGGGCCATTTGCGCTTCCACGTACTCGACCCGAACCCAAAAACACGCCCAGCACAGCTTGCGGTGGCGGATGATCTGATTGCCGCAGTCAAGCGCTATTTCAACTGAGGAATCAGGAGACGCCATGACCGTCGCCCACGAACATGAGACGCACGGCCACGTGCATGAGGTTCATTCTGATGACCACCAAGAATCGTCCCATGGACACCACATTTGACCAAATGCCGGAATCAGTAATATTTCAATACTCGCACTTCATGAGCGATCGGATACAGGTTCCGAGAAAACCAAGTTCCGCGGGGAGGTCCTGCGCAGCACGGGAAGCTGCGTGAATCAAGCTCGTGTCTGATGCACGAAGTCACCGCTGTCTCGATTCCCTAAACAATCAGCGACAATTCGTGATCACGCTATACCGCTTTATTGGTTCTACGAGACCATCACTGAGGCGGTATCGCCCGTCTGGTGGGACAGAATGACGTATCTGCAAGATGCAGTTGCCGCGCAACAGGGCGGGAAGCCCGGGCAGACACAACAATGCGGAGCCGGTCTGGGGCTCCGCATAAAATGTCCCGACAGATTGAATTCCTACGCTGCTACCGATTTCTCCATGACCTTTGTCGGTGCTTTGACAGCCGGCTCAGTTGTGGCCGGCGCGCGTGGGGCAGTACGCGCAACTGCCCGCTGTGCCTGCAACTCCCTGAACGGCGCGTGTCAGTAGCTGCGCCGACTCCCCGTTACGAGGTTGAAGATCAGCACGACGAGCGCAACCACCAGAAGGATATGAATCAGGCTGCCGGCGACATGGAAGCTGAAACCGAGCAGCCACAGGAGCAGAACGATCACAAAAACTGTCCACAACATATGTATCCTCTTTTCGCTCGGAAGGCGCCTCAAGCGATTGCCGGCCTGAGGCGCTTCGAATTGGAGTGTTGGAACGATTCCGGGCCATTGCGATGCATTGCAGTGGCACCCATCCTAGGCGCCCACCTTAAAGCGCGGAGGAGAGGATGGCACTGGGTTTTGATGCAACTTTCAAGAGGTCAACGACCTAGTTACCCGCCGCGACGGCCTGTCTCTTTGCTCCCCTGACTGCCTCGAGGAACGAACGTGCAGCATCAGGCGTGGCTACCTTGCCCGACAGGATGCGGCGGGTGGAGACGTTATGACCGTAGATCGCTTCCGTGGAATCGTTATCGCGGCGAATTGCCGCTCCGGTGAGCGTGAGTCCGGCAAAGGCTCCACGAGCGCGCGAGTAGGTCAGGATCTCGGTGTTCAGCTTCCAGTCGGTATCGGCTGAGGCATGACGTCCAACCGGGCCTGCTGCCGCCGATGCGTCTGCCCCAAGTTCAAACTTGCTCCCGATCAGCCGCTGCATGCCTCTGTCATTCTGAATAATGAGGACCAGGTCCACGCCTTCCACGCCGATTTGCAATCCCCAGCTACCACCGGTGATGGTAAAGAAAGCAGGTGCGCTCCAACCATTGGCGGTCCGGCATGTGGTAATGCCCCTGCCGTTTTCAGCGCCAAAGACGAAGCCGCCCTTGAGCATGTGAGGCACGACGGCGATGCACTTGGCGTGCTCAAGTACTTCTTCCGGAATACCCTTGTCCGGCGCAGACATGATCTCTTGCAGCACAGTGCCTGCATGATCCAGGCGGTCGTCCGTTGCTTCGCGATTCGTTCCCGCCCAGCCGATGCTCGTCAAGCTGAGTAATGCCACAAATGTCATAACTGTTTTCATGCGTCTCACCATTTTCTACCCCTGCGCAGAAACAATCGCTTTCGCCAGTGTGAGGCGCAAGAGGTACTTTCAACATTAGGATGAGCAGCATCCGTTGGCTGATCAATAAAGCTCAGGCAATAATTGACGCAGATTCCGCGCAGTCACACGTTGCCCCGGCAGGATCGTAGCTCCAATTTCTGTTGTGCGGCCGATGGGTTCGGCTTCAGTTTTGCGCGTCTTTCACGCAACGAAAACCAATCCTTGCCGAACGGTCCAGGCCGGGAGCCATCAAAAGATACTTTCCATGCTCGTCGTTGCGGTAGGCCTGCGGGAAATACCAGATCGACCCTTGAGGCTGGTAGGAACTTCCTCCGCGCAGGATTGCCGCACGCGTGTGTTCGTCAACGAACTCGGATGTCCATTGCCACACGTTGCCGACCAGGTCGCCGACGCCGAGCGGGCTGTTGCCTGCCGGATGCGCTGATACGTCGTCGGGCGCACGCATGGTTCTGCCCTGGTCGGGCAGCGGAGCGGCGAGCGGGTCCCAGCGGTTGCCCCACGGATAGAGACGATGATCTGTTCCTTGCGCGGCGAATTGCCATTCCCACTCTTGCGGCAGGCGCTTGCCCGCCCATTGCGCATAGGCGCGCGCATCTTCGAGCGAGACCCATGTAACTGGCTTGTTGGCCCAGCCGTCGGGATAAATTCCGTCCTTCCAGTCGAAAAGAAAATGTTGGTCGTCGGCGGGATGGTAGTGCGTCGCATCCAGAAACGACTTGAACTGGGCATTCGTCACCGGATACTTGTCGATGTAAAACGAAGCAATGTGTATTGCATGTTCATGGAACCGGCGCGCCTGCTCCTCCCACGGATATTGAACATCTACGCCGATATCGTCGTCGCCCTCGATCTCGATGCCCTTTACTTTGAACACAAAATCGCCGCCGGGAATCATCACCATTCCCTGGGGTTGGTCCGTTGCGGGAGCGGTGGCGGCGACGTCAACGATGTGCTGCGGGAGAGGGCGCCAGACAGAGTCATACTGCGCAAGCGGAATCGCAGACCATTGCTTCATTCTGCTCATGAATTCTTTTGTTTCCGCATCGGGGTCGCCCGGAAGCGCCAGCACAGCGCCAAAGCCGTGTTCCTCGATGGCGAACGGGAGAGCAACGGTTGTCCCTTCACGGGCCCCCTGGATCTCCACGCCATGATAGAGATCGAAGTAACGTGTTCCCTCTTGAAATGGTACGGATAACTGCGGGCCGTCCACGCTGTATTCATTGCGATTCACGATGGTCCAAACGGTCCTGCCATTGAGCGGCCAACGGCTTGCGTAGATACCATAATGGTGCATGGGATAAAGGGGCTCCCAATCCTGACTGACCAGGAAAGGCGCAACCTCGCGCTCAATGGAAGCCATGCGGCGGGTCGCCTCGGCGTCGCGCGGAGTGATGCCGTTCCAAATGCCCCAGATGTTCTCCCAACTCTCCCAACCCACGCCGTTGAAGAATGCGAATTGCAGATCGTCGTTCTTGTTGCGGTTCCAGCGGTCGGAGATATTGACCATGTGACGCGGTTCCAGCCATTTGTAGCGATCCACCTTGGGCACAAACTGGAAGTTATACTGTCCCCAGGTCAAAACGTTCCATGCCAATCCTTCGTCGTGCGGCCCGCTCTCCGGCTCGAACGCGAGCGGATGCCCGATGGTGTCGGCGGCCTTCGGAAAAGCGAACGGAATGCCATCCTGTGTATCGCCATTGATGCCATCGGCGTCGATCTCGGTCATGAGCTTGGCAATGGCATCGGGCCAGGGCTGACCCGGATCGCGCGTGCCCTGGTCCCACATCATCATGGGAAACAGCACACGGATATGATGGCGATGAAAATCAGCCACCATCTGCTTGACGCCAGCGGCGCCGCCCGGCATGGACCGAATCATGTCGTGCTGATTGCGGTTGTCGACGCCCATGTTGGGGTAGGTCGGCCAAATGAGGACTGCATCGACTCCGCCGTATCGCTTCTCCAGGTCCGCCACATACCGGTCCACGGTGTACTTGCCGCTGAGCGGATCGTAGAGATAGCGATCATGGACCATGGTCTGCGGCTGAATGAAGCTCGATTGCGTCCACTCGAGAGCCCGCAACGCATAGCGAGAACCGTCGTATCCGATGCGAATTCTCCGCTCATCCCGCCAGTGACGAATGTCCTTGAGCCAATAGGTATGCATGTTCTCAGGGCATTCCTCGGGCGTTGGCGAACTCCCCGCATACATCGCCGACCAGGCGGATTGCAGCGTGAGACAGGGGGGCGGGTTGATCATGCCTTCCTCCCACGGGCCGGGAGGGACGAACCGGGTGTCCTGTGCGCCAGCAGCGAGGGCGAAGGCAGCGATAAACGAGAACAGTGCCGGAGCCAGACTTATTTGAGACGTATCATAGAGCTTCATCTTTACCTCGTGCACTTCGTATCTTCCCGTGGTTGTGAGTATGATTGCCAAGTTGCTGTATGCATGAAGATGCAGGCCGCGCCGGTCTCCAGACCGGCTGGCGTGCGGGCGTCCCCGCCCGCCCGCGCTCGCTCAAGGGATGAGCCAGACCATCGGATCAGCAGCCCCGGTGCCTGGCGTCCCCGCCTGTTTTCGCTGATCTTCACTTGGTATCGGCGACGCTTTCCGGTCGAGGCCGCTTGAGCAATTCTTCTGTCTCTTCGAGGGATGCCATGGATGGTTGCGCACCTGGCCGCGTCGTGGAGATAGCCGCTGCTGCTGAGGCGAATCGAGCACTCTCGGCGGGGCTCTTTCCCAGCATGAGGCCGGTGGCGAACGCGCCATTGAAGGCATCGCCGGCCGCCGTGGTGTCAATCGCCTTTACGGGAAATGCCGGGATGAAAGCATCGACGCCGCCGCGCACTGCCAGGTACGCTCCACGCGAACCCTGTTTGAGCACCACGGCTTGAATGCCGCGTGCTAAAAGCGCGTCCCTTTGCCCGCGGTAATCATCCGGGTCCGCCGCGCCTTTGCCGATGTAGAACGTAGCTTCGGTCTCGTTGGGCGTGAACCAACTGACCGCACGCAGAACTTCCGGGGGAAGCTTCTGCGCTGGTGCGGGGTCCATGACCAGGGGAACATGTTCCCGCGCGCAAACAGCGGCGAGGTGTGCAACGGTCTCCAAGGGAATCTCAAGCTGGACGAGAACGATGCCTGCCTCGCGAAGGATGCCGATGTTCGCGTCAATGTCCCGGGGAAAGAGCCGGGCGTTGGCGCCGGGAACAACGACGATGCTGTTGTCGCCCTCCGATCCGACTTCAATCAGCGCCACGCCGGAAGATCCTTCGACGGTATCCACGGCGCTCACGTCGACGCCAGCTCCACTCATGCTCGCGCGCAGTTGAGTACCGAACGCATCGGAGCCCACCTTACCGATCATGAACACCGGATAGCCGAGACGTCCCACAGCGACGGCCTGATTTGCGCCCTTGCCACCGGGGTGAATTTGAAAATCAGACCCCAGCACCGTTTCGCCGCTGTGCGGGATCCTCTCGACCTTTGTGACCAGATCGGCATTGATACTGCCCACAACAACAATTGGTTTCCGGCCGTTCCTCGCTTGCATAGCGTCTCCTTCGATTCGATTCATCCATCATGCCCCGTGTCAGTGCACAGTATTCCTATTGTGACCGATGAACAGCCTACAAATTAAAAGCTTTCAATTTACTGCAGGAAAAGACTAGCGCTGGCTCTGAAACCTGTCAAGCCATGGCCTCGCTCAATATTTTGGCGGCAGGACTATGCCATATCCGGGACGAAGCCCCGGAATATGCCTGTAGAGGAGCCTTTGACGTAGGAGGCCCGTCGAAGCAGGAACCCACCGAAAGGGCTGCCGAGCCGCCCTCGTAGGAACTGCCTTCCTTTCCGCGTTAGCAGCTACCGTAGGTCGAGGAAGGGGAGGATGTCGAAACCGGAACAGTACGCCTATCAGCGAGGCCGCAGAGCACTGGACGCAGTAAGATATGCAGGCGTCCATCTGCACCGAGAGTGCGGAAGAGCCTAAATAGTAGCCTGCTCAAACATTCAAACAAAAAGTTCTTGCGACCCCCCGTTTTCTGGGTGATCTTATTCTTGGTTGAGCGCGACAAAGACGCAATGGTTCTAAAGACCGGGATCACTCCATTTCGACGACAGTATCCGCTTCTCCTCTCGTCGTTTCGGCCTCGTCTCCCTCCTAACGCGAAGGTTCCGCGGCGTCCCCGCCGGGGAACCTCGCGCCTGCTCTATTCGATCGTATACATCGCACTGCTCACGCCGCTGGTCGCATACCCCGGGGCCGCGGCAATCGCCTTGATGGTCTCCGTCGTCGTCACCGAGATCGCCTTGCTGTACTTCGTCGAAGATGTCGTCGGCGTGGTCCCGTTGGTGGTGTAGTAGATCGTTGCCCCCGACGTCGCGCTGGCGAGAGTCACACTCTGCGCCGAGGTATAACTTCCTCCGACAGGCGAGAACGTCGGCGCTTTAGCCGTCCCGAGTGATGTGATCGTCAACGTTCCATTCACAAGGCTGAAAGTATAGTTCGTCGCCTTCAACGTTCCCAGCGTGAGCGTGATCGGGTAGGTACCCACGGGAGACCCCTGCTTGGCCGTCGTTGACTCGCCCGGAACTCCTGTCACCACCGTGCTGGTGTCGCCATTGACATACCCCGCGACGGTGTAACTCAGCTTCGGAATCGCACTTCCATAGGGCACGCTGACATTGGTCGCCTTCACGGTGAGCACGGCCTTGGTTCCGCTCAACGTAAATGTTGCCGAACCAGTCACCCCCGTCACTGTCGCCGTCGCGGTCAAATTTCCCACCGCCGCTGCCGTCACCGTCACCGAGGCCTCACCCGACTCGTTGGTCAGCGCCGTCGTCGAGGAAAACTTCAGGCCGGTGCCCGCAAAGTTCACCACAACCCCTGGAGCCGCGGCCCCCGCCGCATCCTTCACCAGCACCGTCAGCGGCTTGCTGAACACTGCGCCATACATCGCGCTCTGACCCGATCCCGAAAGAGCTGCCAAACTCGTCGGCGCTCCCGTGATCGTCTCCGTGTAAGTCGAACTCGTGCTGGGCGAATACTTCACGTCTCCCGAGTAGCTTGCAGTCACCGTATGCTTGCCCAATGCCAGCGTTGAAGTGGAGTAAGTCGCACGACCGGTCGCATCCACCGACACCTTGATCGGTGCCCCTTTATCCACCACAAAGGTCACAATCCCACTGGGCGGAAATCCACACGTCGTCTCCTGCTGCACAAATGCCGTGAAGGTCGTCTTCACATCCGCCGCTGCAGGGTTTGCATCGGCGGAAATCGTCACGGTCGTTGCACTCAGCACGTCCCCAGTTCCAATGCCGAACTTGGAGACAAACGCATTCGACGTGTAATGGTTGGTTGTCGTACCGCCCTTGTTGGCCGTCTGGAACGCGCCAGGATCTGGCGCCACCGGGAAGTTTTGCGAATATGTCGTGCCGATAAGATAAGCATTGCCTGCGTTATCGAGCGCAATTCCGTTCGCTGTATCTCCGCCATTGCCGGTCGCACTGCCGCTCCCGCCCAGGTAGCTCGAATACACCAGGCCGCTTCCTTCGGCATTGAATTCCGTCAGAAAGGCATTTCCCGAGTAGTAGCCAGCCGGCCCGTTGACAGCCTCGCCATTTTTGGATTGATACGCGTTGGTGGTTACGGGAAAGTCGGCTGATTTCGCTATCCCGGTAACGTAGGCTTGGCCTGCCGCGTCGACCTGGATCCCGTAGCCAAAATCGCCGCTGCCAGACTGGATGTTCGAGCCGCCCAGGAACGTCGAGTAAACCAACCCGCTTCCTGTGGTGTTGAGCTTGGTCACAAATGCGCTATAGCTGTATAGTGTCGCCTGACTCGTCGGCTCCAACGAACCCTTCGTGGTTGGAAAATTGGACGAAGGGGTCCAACCTGTCACGTAGGCATAGCACTCCGGGTCCACCGCGATTGCAGTTCCGTGGTCTCCCTCAGTGAAGGCGTTGCTGCCCCCCAGGTATGTCGAATACTCCAGGGTTCCGCCTCCCGGGCCGAGCTTTGAAACAAAGACATTCAACGTCGAGTACGTCGAAGTCGACCGATTCGTTTTCTGGAACGCATCGCTGCTTACAGGAAAGTCAAAAGACCCGGCCGTCCCCACCAGGTAAGCGCTGCCCTGGCCGTCTAACGCAATTCCGAAGGCTGCATCGTCGCCCGTGCCGCCCAGGTAGGTGGAATAAACGAGCCCGCTTCCGGAACTGTTCAACTCCGTCACAAACGCGTTATAACCAGCCTTCTGCCCGTAGTAATCCAACACCTTGCTGCGGTTCTGTTTCTGATAGGCGTTCATCACCGGGTAGTCCTTGGATGAGGTGTATCCCGCGATGTAGGCATGCCCCTCGGCACCCAGGGCGATGGCCTGCGCAGAGTCCCCATACGGCACGTTGCAGCAATCGGCAACACCGCTTCCGCCCAGAAATGTCGAGTACACCAGCGTATTCCCGGCGGGGCTCAGCTTGGTCACAAACCCGGTGAACGATCCACTTTCAATCGCTGCGTGGTTGGTCTTCTGATAGGCGTCCGACGTAATCGGAAAAGTGGTCGAGCCCGTCGTACCTGTAACGTAGGCAGCGCCTGTGGCGTCCACGGCAATACCGCGGCCGGCATCCCCAAACCGGTAATTATCGTTGCCTCCGAGGTATGTGGAATACACCAGCGCCGTCCCCGTTTCATTCAGCTTGCTGACAAACGCATTCAGGATCGTCACGTTTCCGCCAGGTCCGGAGAGACTCTTCTGATACGGATTCAACGTAGGAAAATTCGTCGACCCGGTGGACCCTGTCACATAAGCATGACCCTCGGCGTCAACGGCAATCGCGCTTCCAGTGTCGCCCGCATACGTTCCATTGCCGCCCAGGTAGGTCGAATAACTCAACGTTGGATCCACGACCAACTGCCGCGAGTGGTCATAGCTGCCGATCGCAAAGCCCACCTCTTGCTTGGCCAGCAACTGAAACCGCCCCCCCACCGGTTCTCGCTTGCCATCGCGCATTTGGTATACCAACGGCTTGTGAAAATCCAGCGTCCCATGCGCCGCCTTCACTTCCAGGTCGCCGGCGGCGTTTATCGCCAGCTTCTGTGCGCCTGCAAAACGCAGCCGCACCGCTCGCACATCCGCCCCAGCGCCCACCACGAAGTCATACTCCAACTGCCGCTGGTTGCCGTAATAGACCAGGTCAATCCCCGGATAAACGCTCGTGTATTTCACCTTCGCAAACGTCGGCAGCCCGGTCCGCCACCTGGCCGGATCGTTGCCCACGAAGTAGTTCACCTTGCCGGGCAACTCATCTGTGCCGAAACCATGCGCACGCTGTGCGCGCACCAGCTCCATGCGCACCGCGTCCGTCTCCACTGCGCCCGCCCCTGGCACGCCGCGCTTGTCGTCCGTGTGCCGCTTGGACAACGCCATCACCGCTGCATTCTCCGTCAGGTACACCGAGTACCCGCTTCCCCGCGAGAGATACTCGACCTCTGCGGCCGTCTGCCCCTCGTTCGCCTCAAAGCTCAGCGGCAAATTCCCATACGCCGTCGCCTTGTTCGCAACTTGCTCAGACTGCCTCTCGGCCTGTCCCCATGCCGCCGCTGGAAGCAGCATCGTTGTTGCCACCAACGTTGCCACACTTAAGTTGAATCGTCCCAACACTGCGCCGGCCTCAACCTGACCACGAGACCGGACCCCCTCTTGCGCGATCGAAGAAATTCCCATCGAAGACCTCCACGACTGTGAATTTGCCGGCTCTCCAGGATGCGCGAACGCTCGCCTGAGGGAGCCTTTGTGAAAGGGCATGATCTCACTCATGCCGATAACTCCAATCCCGAGAACGTGGCTTTCGTTCGCCGCGGATGGGCTCTGAGAAGTTTTGGCCAGTTCAGATCGCTCTCTGCGCCAACTTGATGGCGGACAGACTTTCTCTGAAGTTGCGCACAGAACCTCTATGCTGGCATCGCCGACTGCGAAGAGTGATTGCCGCGCCGGGGAAGGAACGGTAGAATTCGCTTACTGTCTTGGTCTGCGGCAAGGGCGCGCCTTTTTGCCAATGCATTTTGAGAAAAATGTATTAAAAGAAATGAAACAAACAAATTGGCGGGCTGCATACGGTGCTTAATGGTGCAAAGGCCATGACCGGTTCCCCCATCTTGACCGAACAACTGCGGCGCTACTCCGGCGGCGACCTCGAAGTAGCTGAGGCCGTATTGCGGGAAGTGCTGCCGAAACTGCATGAGATTGCAGTGCGCGAATTACGTCGCGAACGCTATATCGCCCCTCTGTCTCCGACCGAGCTGATCAATGAGGTTTGGATCAGAAGTCTGAGAAAAGGCGGGTGGGCGATCAACAGCAGAGAGCATTTTTACGCCATCGCTTCGCTCGCCATGCGCCGTGTTTTGGTGGACTTTGCCCGCAGTCGTCTCGCGCAGCGGCGCGGAGACGGGGAAACGCCTGACTCTTTGGAAGAGACGGCCTTTGTGGGCCAGGGGGTTCACTCCGACCTGGAGAGCATGGTGCAAATCGGTTCTCTCATGGACAAGTTGGAAACTGTGGACGTGGGCGCTGCGCGGGTCGTAGATATGCACTATTTCACGGGATTCACGCTGGAAGAGATTGCCGAGTTTACCGGCCTTACGTTCCGGCAAGTGCGCCATCGCTGGGACAAGGGCCGCAATTGGTTGAAAGATCAGATGTAAAGGCAGCGGACGACGGGGTGAAAGTTAGACGCAACGCCGCTCAGCCTTGTGAATTGCGTTCCAGATCGCTCGCGATCTGATCGGCAAAGAGGCCGGCGTCTTTGGGCCGGTGCGCTGGATCGAACACCAACGCCGTAGCGATCAGTTCAATCGAAGCCGAAGAAAGTCCAAGCGGCAGTCGCCCGAGCAGCTCCCGCACGCGATCTGGCAGGTCCATTGATGCGTCGGGAAGCAGCGTGGACAGTCTTTTCCCGGTCATCATTTCAATCAGTATCTTGGCCAAGCTATAAATATCGGTGGAAGTGTCAGCATAGCCGATGGCCTGCTCAGGCGCCATATAGTAGATGGTGCCAGCGGCGCGAGAAAGCCCATGCAGGGTTTCATCCGGATCTTTCACAATCGCGATGGAGAAATCGATCAGTACCAGTTCTTGTCCGGGAGCCGCGTTCGATCGGATCATCAGATTCTCGGGCTTCAAGTCGCGGTGGCAGATGCCGTGCGCGTGAATCTCATGGAGCGCACGGCCGGCCTGGCGCAGATAATTGGCAACCTGGCGAGAATCGAACTTCCCTGCTTCGAGCAATTCGCGGAGTGTGGCACCGTCAATGAACTCCATTGCCAGGTAGAGGGTGTCTCCGGGAAGAGTGCCGCTGCCGAAGATGCGCACAACGTTGGGGTGATGAATCTGGCCGAGCGCAAGCACCTCCTGATCGAATCTCCGCCTCATCCAGTCCTTGTCGACCAGTTCCTTGCGAAAGATTTTAATGGCGCAGCGCGCTCCTTCCTTTTGAAGATCTCGCCCCTCGGCCACAATCGCAAAACCGCCGCGAGCCAGGATCCGTCCCACTTCAAACCGGGAATCGAGCAGAGTGCCGTCGAGTTGCTGCACTTCCGGCGACAGCGCAGCCAGACGCCACTCAGCCAGTTCGGGAAAGGCCTTCTTGAGTCTCGAGGTCCGCTTATCTCTCCACCTTCGACCGCCGAGCAGCAAGGCACCGCCGCCGGTGATGTAGGCGAAGAGCGCAGGCCACGATATCCAGATTGGCTTCGGCACTTCCAAGGTAGCCGTCTCGATTTCTGACCAGGGGCCGGTCGCCAATTGAGCTTGCACCTGCAGGGTGTGATGTCCCCAACTCAATCGACCCAGGCGAAGGTCAAAGCTGCCGGTATCGGTCCATGCGGCATGGTCCGGCAGAAGCCTGTATCGAAGATGCAGATTACTGCGGCGGTCAAACTGCAATGAGCCGATCTGGGCCACGACCTCGGAATTGCGCGGTACCGGTCCAACCGCATCAGCGAGGAGGGGCGTGCCCTGCCCCAGAGTCAAACCCGACACAAAGACGGGCGGCTGGGGAAAGCGAGTGGCGAACCCTTCCGGCGGAGAAAGGTGCGTAATTTCGACCGAGGTCGCAAACCAGGTTGTGCCATCCTGTGCCAGCAGGAAAGAATGAGCGCGGTTCAAGGTTGGCGTCACTCCATCCTGCTGGTCCAGGCGCAGCCAATTGAGAGTCTTCGCCCGATCCAGCGTGGAGAGATAGAGCGTCTCCTTTCCCAGCCAAAGCCATCCCCGGGCATCGATCGACAAAAAGTGGCTGTAATCGTTGCTCACGATCTCGCCCTGCCAAGGGGAATAGTTTTGAACCATGGGATGACCCGAGGCAGGATTGCTGATCCACGACAAGACTCCGCCGTCATGGCCGACCCATATCTCTCCGTCCGCCTGGACGGAGATGCTTCCGCAGCGCAGATTGGGCAAGCCATCCTGCGGTGAAATGCGTCCCCAAGCCGGGCCAGCGCGCCCCTCCTGGCGGAAGAGGACGCTGTTGCCGTCGCATGCCCATAATGTTCGATGAGCGCCGTCATACTGAAAGGCGGTCGCCTGTATCTGGCCCTCCACCTCGCCTTCAGGATGCAGCGCAAGCCAGCCGCTGGCCTCGGTAATCCGGCTGATCCCCCCGTGGGCGAGCCATAGTTCCCCATCCGGCGAAGACGCGACGGAAAAGACTGTGTTGTCGGGGAGCGCGAGCTTTGCCACGACGCCCCCGGTGGGCCGCAGTTCGACCAGGCTCGACGAAGTGGCCACCAGCAGCGTGTGATTGGGTCCGATCGTCAAATCGCCGAACAGCCCCTCCGAACCCTGCACCAGACTCCAGCGCTTCTTGTCCCGGTCAAACCGGAGCACGCCTCCATTTCTCCCAGCGGTGGAGAAGATGGTCTCTCCATCGCGTACAAAGGAGGTCGTAGTGGTGACCTCGACGCCATCTTCTGCTCCCCAGGACTCGATTTGAAACGGATGCGCGAACCGTACGAGCCCACTCTCGGTTCCAATCCAGATGGTTCCGTCTCTGGCGACCATCACAGTGTCCAATGCCTTTGGAAGTCCATTTTGGGCTGTTGCGACACGGAACGCCCCCGGGCGCCCCAACGCCAAAGGAACTGCCAAAAGAACCGATCCGTCCTCGGTTTCTCCCAGGCTGGCGCCGCTGTCGTTGGCTGCAACCGTAGCGGGCAGCGCCTGCGGCTCCGTATCCACGGGACACTGGTAACTGGCAAACTGCTCGGCGCGAAACCACAGGCAGCCGAATCTGTCGCGCATGACCCTTTGCAGCAACGGACTACCCGCGTGGCGCTCCGGCTTGACCTCGCTGCCTGGACCACTTCCATCGGCCAGTTGCGCGTGATCGATCTGGCACCATCCGCCGGGGCAAGGGAAAAGCAGATTTCCCTGGTGATCAAGCGTGAGATGGTTCACTTGCTTTGCCAACATCAACTGCCCGGTCCAGTTGGTTCTGGCACGGAAGGCGCCGGATCGGGATCTCCGAATGAGATACAGGTCCCCAAATGCGGGCCGGCCGCCGATCTCTGTTCCCATCGACGCCACCACCACGTCCGGGGAGAGTGCAACCACGCTCATCGCATCGCCCGCCATGATCCTGGTGACATGCCCGGCTTGATACCGGTAGAGCCCTCCGTGCTGGTTGCCGCCCAACGCAGCCGCGCTCTGAGTCGCAATCCAGATTCCTCCATCGCTATCTTCGGCGAAGCTCACTGGGACTTCCCTGGGGAACCCGTATGGTCGCAGGGAGTAAAAGCGCTCTCCGTCAAAGCGGAGCGCATCGTTGACCGTTCCCATCCACAGCCCAGAGCGACTGTCCTGAAAAAGGGTGTAGATGCCGTGGGGAGAGTTTGGAACCGGCTGGAACGGGAAATGCTGGCCAAGACTCATCGCGACGAGCAGGTGGGGCAGGAGGAGGATAAGGAGTCGACGACCGCCGGATGCTGCGTCAATCTTGCGGCCGAGTGCCATTGGACGATGCTTCTCCCTATTGGGTTATGAATGCTAAATGCATCGAAAGGACGCAGTTGCATGGATTGAGCGCAGGCCGAGCTCTATTTCTTCCACGCCGATTTGCGCAACTATGTGGTCTGAACTGTGGCGACCTTTCCTGAGATCACTTGGGAAGAAATGTTGCATGATCCTGCGATCACAGCCAATGGGCCGGGTCTGCGACACGCAATAATTCTCATGGCCTGACATTCGTTGTCAACAAGTTCGTTTAGTGGGGGATCCTGGCCGTCGAAGGCCGGGAGCAGCGCTTAAGCGTGTGGCGCTTTCTGGTTATCCATATATTGCTTGATGATCGCGGTGCTCTGAGTTGGGCTGAAGTCAGACAGCCGAACGCGGCATGGAAGATATAAAGCCTCTTATAGCTGCAAGCTCGGCTCTTCAGTGCCGAGTTCTGGACAAAGGGCACCCCTCCCTGCACCTTTCCGGAAAGGCGACTTTTTATCCACATGGATTGTGGGACGCGGCCGTGACAGGCTTGTCCTTGGTTTCTCAATTACTTACAAACTCGTCGAGAACGCCTAAGACTACCGATATCGCTTGCGATATAAGTCCAAGGATTGTGGGAATCGGATTATGGATCTCATACCGTGGTCCCGTCTGATTCACTCTTAAGAGTCTTACGCGAGGCTCAGAGGTTGCTTTATTTGCGGCTCGCCTCCAGCAGGCTTTGCCATCCGATGCGGCTCATTCGAAGGCGCTGGCCGTCGGTCAGGATCACCGCGCCCTCGCCGCGACCCTCGCGGAAAATCTCGCTTACGCGGGAGACATTGACGATGACCGAACGGTGAATTCGAACGAAATTGGAGGGGTCAAGCGTGCTGGCGAGCTGTTTAATGGTCTCGCGCAGCATGAGCTTCCTGGTTCCCACGTGGAGACAGGAATAGTAGTCGGCCGCTTCAATCCAGTCGATGTCGCAGACATTCACAAAAAACTCCTTTGTGCCGTTGGGAATCAGGAGCCGAATGCGATAGTTCTGCCGCTTGGGCGATTCGGTCTCGATGGTTGCCAGCACCGCCTTCAACTGCTCCTGATTCAACAGAGCCTGCTGCGATGCGAAGCGCTCCTTCACGTGAACAAGCGTCGTGTGCATTCTCTCCGGATCGACTGGCTTGGTGAGGTAGTCGATCGCGTGAACCTCGAAGGCGCGGACAGCATAGTGATTGTGCGCCGTAACGAAGACGGTGATCGGCATTCTGGTGGGCCCTGTCTGTTCGAAGACTTCAAATCCGTCGCGCCCGGGCATCTGGATATCAAGAAAAATTAGATCGATAGGCGCCTCTTTGAGTGCCGCAAGAACTTCCCGGCCGTTGCGGCATTCCGAGACAATCTGAATTTCTTCGTCGTGGGACAACAGGAAGCGGAGCCGTTCGCGGGCGAGCGGTTCATCATCAGCGATAAGGGTTCGGAGTTTCATCGCGGGGCGGATTCGAAAGGAATGGTGATGTCTACCTCAAAGCCGCCGGTAGCGAGCGGCGCCGCTCTCATGAGGAAGTTATCGCGGTAGAAGTGGGCGAGGCGTTCGCGTGTATTGCGGAGGCCGATACCGGAACTGTTGGGCAGAGTTTTTCCGGAGCCCGGGCCGGTGTCGCGGACGAGGAGCCGAAGAGATGATCCGTCACGGACCGCGGAGGTCTCGAGCACACCGTCGTTCTCGCAATGCGCGATTCCGTGGCGGATGGCGTTCTCCACGATGGGCTGAAGGAGGAAGCAGGGCACAAGGCTGTCGAGCGCTGCCGGGTCGACGCGAATGTCGACCCGCAGACGATCGGCAAAGCGGACCTGTTCGATGGCCAGGTAGCTCTCGAGGATCTCCAATTCCTGCGAGAGTGGAACCTTCTCCGGCACGTTCCGCTGCAACGTGCTCTTGAGGATCGCGTTGAGATGCCGTAGCATTTCTGCGGCCTGCTGCTGGCGTCCGAGTTCGACCAGCGTGGTGATGGCATTGAAGGTGTTGAAGAGGAAGTGCGGCTCCAACTGCATCTGGAGCGCGCGGAGGTGGGCTGTGGAGAGCTGCTGCTGCAACTCGAGTGCATGGAGCGCGTCCTTCTGTGCGCGTATCCGGTATTGCAGCACGCCGACAATGCCAAAGACGAAACCGTAGAGAAGAATCTCGATGCCGAAGCGATTCAAGTTGAGAAGATACATCCACATCATGTGTGCACTCTGACGGTATGCCGAACCAACCGAGACAAATCCAATACTCCACAACAGAAACAGATGGGCCATGCCGAGAAGCGAAGCCATGGATAGGTGGATGGAGATGGTTCTGAAGGAGAGATTCGAGAGCGGGGGGAACCGTTCGGCGAGCTTCCAGGCGCCAAGGGCGATCAATGCCCACCAACCCCAAAGCACCTCGCCATAGACAAGGGAGGGGATGCGGGTGATTGACCCGCATTCAGTGGCGGTTACCAGCGCCAGGGCGGTGGTCACGGAGAGAACGATGAGATAGCCGTTGATTCTTGATGCGAGCGGGGGAACTGCGGGCGCGGGCGCGGAAGAATCCAGTGGAAACTGGAGCAATTGCGAGTCGGATGCGAGGCTGCTCATCTTCATCCTTTCGTGGTTCTGACCGAAATCCTGACAGTCCAGTATTCACTGGAGTGCGGCTTTGTTTCCACAGGATTGCAGGGAACGCCGCGAATTGTGCAGGGAAATTGCCTCAAGTCGCCAGCGTTTGCTTGGGCAGGTAGCGAAAGGCGCCCTCGAGCGGCTGGCGGTGGCACGCTGGTCATCCATCACTCGCCCCGACACCCGCCCCGGGCGGCGATTCCCTGCAAATATTGCGTCTCTGCCTGCATATCGATGTACCCGAGCCCGCGTTGTGTAGACGCTGGGGGAGAGGTAGATGTGAGCCTACAAGCCAACGGAATGACTCTATTGCTGACCGCAGCGTCGCTTACGGCAACGTCCTGTTCTCGCGTCGCGGCGAAGACCAATGCTCCCGGAGCAGATGACATACCTATACGCGCGGTGCATGCGGTGGCGCAGGATGTGCCACTGGATATTGCGGCGGTGGGGAATGTGGAATCGGTAGACACCGTGGAGGTAAAATCGCGCATCGCGGGACAGGTTGAGCGGGTCGCGTTTCAGGAAGGCGAGAACGTTGCGAAGGGCCAGCTACTGTTCTTAATCGATCGTGCAGCGTTGGAACGGCAGGCCGCCGAACAGCGCGCAGAGTTGGCCCGCGATGCGGCGATGGAGCAGCAGGCGCGCGCCATTGTGGCGCGGGATGCAGCGTCGCAACGCCAGAGCCAGTCCGAGGCCGACGTCGCCGCGAAGCTAGGGGACCTGGGAGTGATTTCCGGGCAGCGCGTCGCCCAACTGACGACTACGCGCGACACTGCGAGCGCCAATCTGCATTCCGATGAGGCAGCCGTTGTCGCCGCTGAAGCTGCGAGAAAGGCCGACCAGGCGCGTCTGGGCGCGACCGAATTGCAATTAAGCCGGACGAACGTGGTGGCTCCTTTCGCGGGCCGCGTCGGCGCGGTGATGGTGAAGGCGGGAAACATCGTCGCCGAAAACGGCACAACCCTGGTAACGCTGCTGCAAATGACGCCGATCGATGTCACCTTCGGCGTCCCAGAGCAAGTGTTGTCCGACGTGCGGCGACTGAATGCGCACGGCGCACTGACGGTGGAGGCAAGCCATGGGAGCGGGGGATCGGAGGAAGGCCGGCTGGCGTTCATTGACAACGCGGTGGATGCGACGACGGGAACGATTCGGCTGAAGGCAATTTTTCCAAATAAGGATGGGGCGCTGTGGCCTGGAGAGTTTGTGCATGTGCGTCTTCGCCTCCGCATCGATACCGGCAAGACGGTGATTCCGAATGCATCCGTAGAGGACGGGATAAACGGGAAGTATGTTTGGTTGGTGCGTTCGGGCCGCGCGAGCATGACGCCTGTAAGCGTGATGCGCACGTACCTTCCGGAGCAAGGGCCGGAACTCGCGGTCATTGGCAGCGGCGTTCGTCCTGGCGACCTGGTCGTTACCGAAGGGCAACTGCGGTTGGCAGCCGACGCGCGCGTTTCGTTGTTGAATGACGGCAGCAGAGCGGGAAACAGCGGCGCCGGCAAGGTCCGGGAATGACCGCGATGCTCTGGCTGAGGCAATTTGCCCGAGGAAATCCGTGTCATGAGATTCATTGACTTCTTCATTCGGCGCGCAACAGCGACGACGCTGATGATCGCAGCGATCGCGGGCTTCGGCCTTCTTTGCTATTTTTCGTTGCCGGTTAGCAACCTTCCGGAGGTCGAGTATCCGACGATCCGCGTCAACGCGGGCCTGCCCGGCGCCAACCCCGACGTAATGGCTTCCACTGTAGCCACGCCTCTCGAAAGTGAATTCTCGATGGTCCCCGGTGTGGCGACCATGACCTCATCGAGCCAGACCGGGGAAACAAATATCGTGCTGCAGTTTGACTTGAGCCGCAGCATCGACGCCGCCGCACAAGATGTGCAGGCAGCGATTGCGCGGGCTGCGGGCAGCCTGCCGCGGAGCATGCCCTCCCCTCCGTCGTACTCAAAGGTAAATCCCGCGGCCGATCCCATTCTGTGGCTGGAGATGTCATCGACAACGATGGCGCTTGGCGATTTCGCGAAATATGCCGACCAGGTGTTCGCGAAACGCATTGCCATGGTGAGCGGCGTCTCACAGGTGCCGGTATGGGGTCCTTCTCAGCCGGCGATTCGCGTGCAGGCCGACCCGGCAAAGCTGGCGGCGTATGGCGTGAACCTGGAACAGATTCGCGCTGCTCTCGCCACCAACAGCACCAATCTTCCGTCGGGCACGTTGTATGGCGATGCGCGCGACTATTCGTTGCAGGCAAACAGCCAGCTTGCGACCGCAGCAGAATTCGCGCAACTGATCGTGGCGTACAGAGGCGGCGTTCCTTTGCGGCTGAATCAAGTCGCGGACGTCGTCAACAGCTCTCGCGATGACAAGAGCACGTTCTGGATCAATGGGCGGCCCAGCGTCATTCTCGCAGTGCGAAAGCAACCGGGCGCCAACACGGTGGAGGTCGCCGATCGCGTGAAAGATGTGATTCGCTCGCTACGCCCTTCCATGCCGCCAGGAGTTTCCTTCGGAAAGGTTGCGGACGACGCGACCATGGTTCGCGACTCCATAGCAGAGGTTGACAGGACCCTCGTCCTCACCGTCTTTCTGGTAGTGCTCGTGATATTTGCATTTCTCGGAACCGTATCGGCGACGCTGATTGCGAGCGCAACCATTCCGGTGTCGATCCTGGGCTCGTTCATTGCGATGCGGCTGATGGGCTACTCCGTGGACTTGTTTTCGATGATGGGCATCACGCTGTCGGTGGGCTTCGTAGTCGACGATGCCATTGTGATGATCGAGAACATCGTGCGCCATCGCGAGATGGGCAAATCGAAATTGCAAGCGGCGATAGATGGCGCGAACGAGGTGGGATTCACGATCATCTCGATGACTGTCTCCCTGGTCGCCGTCTTTCTTCCCATCTTGTTTCTCAATGGAGTACTCGGCCGCCTGCTGCGCGAGTTCGCCGTGACGATTTCGGTTTCGATTCTGCTCTCCGGCTTGACTGCACTCACTTTGACACCAATGTTGTGCAGCCGGTTTCTGGGCTCCCGCGAACGCGTTGAGAATTGGTTTCAGCGACGAACAGAGCACATGTATGCGGCGATGGAACGGAAATATCGACGGTCGCTCGAGGTCGTGCTGCGACACCGGCGCGCTACGATCGGCGTGAGCGTGGCGATGACTGCGATCACCGTCATCCTTTTTGCAGAGATGCCGAAGAGTTTCATGCCGCCGGTCGATGTTGGTTATTTCAGCGGCACGCTGGAGGCTGCGCAGAATAATTCGTTTGCCCAGATGGTCGCCTACGGCGAGCAAGTCAACGCCATCCTGGCGAAGATGCCGTGGATGGAAAGCAATTTATCGGGAGTGGACTCGCAGAACAACGGCTGGTTCCATGTGAACCTGGTTGAAGATCGGCATCGGCCCAATGTCCAGATCATCATGGCGGACCTGCAGAAGCAGCTCAATCGCATTCCCGGCCTCAATGTTTATCTGCGTCAAGGAAGTTTTCTGAGTCTGGGACAGAACGAAAGCCGTTCTCAATATTCGGCGGCTCTGGAAGGGCCGGATCCTGAGGAACTGTACCGATGGGCACCGCAATTGAAGGCAAAGCTGCAGTCGCTGCCGGAACTGTCACATGTCTCGAACGATTTGGAATTGAGTGCCCCGCGGGTCAACGTCGACATACGGCGCGATCTGGCCATGTCGCTAGGTGTGGATCCGGACAATATCGCAAATACTCTCTACGACGCGTATGGCAATCGTCGCGCCAGCACCATAACGGTCGCCTCCCAACAGTACGACGTGATCCTTGAGGTCCTGAAGCAGAATCAGCGCGATCCGGAAGCTCTGGGAAATCTCTACCTGAGCTCGAGCACGGGCCGGCTTGTTCCACTTTCCGCCATCACGCGTCTGTCACAAACCGTGGCGCCGCTCAGCGTGAACCACGTCGGGCAGTTTCCGGCGGTGACATTCCAATTTGATCTTCAGCGCGGCGTCTCTCTTGACTCCGCGACACAACTGATTCGGCGCGCCGCAGCGGAGATCGGAATGCCGGCGACGTTGACCTTCGCCTTCCAGGGAACGGCAGCTCAATTCCAGAGTTCACTCAAAGGCCTGGGCCTTCTTCTTGTCATCGCGGTGATGGTGATCTATCTGGTTCTCGGCGTGCTTTACGAGAGCTTCATTCATCCCTTGACCATTCTGTCGGGATTGCCATCGGCAGCGATTGGCGCGCTGCTGACGTTGCTGCTCTTTGGTCAGGATCTCAATCTCTACTCGTTTCTCGGCGTGCTCCTCCTGATCGGAATCGTCAAGAAAAACGCAATCATGATTGTTGACTTTGCGCTTCAGGCTGAGCGCGATGCTCACCTTGTGCCCAGGGATGCCGTATTTCAAGGATGCCTGCAGCGATTTCGTCCCATCATGATGACGACGATGGCAGCTCTGCTTGGGGCGATTCCCATTGCTCTTGGCAGCGGGGCCGGGGGCGAGGCGAGGCGACCGCTGGGCATTGCAGTGGTCGGAGGGCTTCTTCTGTCGCAGTCCCTGACTCTTTATGTCACTCCCGTGATCTATCTTTTCCTGCATCGGTTGCGGCGCGAGCGAGTCGAACGGAACCCTGCAAGTGCCATCGCCGCTCAATCGCAATTCGAAACCGCGATTCCAGACTGATCCCACAGGTACTTGTGATCGTGTGCTCATTGACATCCGGTCAAAGACGGAAGAGTTGAAGAGCATTTCTCGTCTTGAATTGTGGAGGTTCCCGCCAGCTATCTACGCAATCTCATTCGCGATTGATATGAGGCGGGAACTCTCCTGCGTTGATCCTATCGTCTTCCCTGCTAATGAAAGGGATAGAACCCGCCCTTATGCCCGATCCGGAGTCCCATGGGCCAGCGGCTCAATCCATGCTGCCATCGATTTCTTCGGCTCGCCCATTGCCGCATTCGACACGTCCTCCCACGCTTCCCATGTCTCCAGACGCTCAGCATACGCGGCGCGTGCCCTGGGCAGGATAGAAGTGCCTAGCCCAAGTCGCAGCGGCGGATTTTCCACATCCACAAGCTTCAGGATGGCCTCTGCCGTCGCCCCTGGATCGCCGCGTTCGACATCGGCCAGATGCGTAAGAAACTGCTTCCGGAATTCCGCGTACGGTTCCAGGACATCCGCGATCTGTGAGGACTTTCCGAAGTCGGTTGCGTAGGCTCCGGGTTCAACCAGCGTCACCTTCAATCCGAACGCTCTCACCTCCTGCGCAAGGGATTCGTGGAGCGCTTCGACAGCCCATTTCGTAGCGCAATAGAAGCCGATCAGCGGCAATGCCGTGATCCCCAGCCCGCTGGAGACACCGAGAATGTGTCCGCTCCCTTGTTTCCGCAACAGAGGCAGAGCCGCTCGGAGCACTCGGACCATGCCGAAGTAGTTCGCATCGAAGAGGCCGCGAATCTGCTCGTCGCTGGCTTCCTCTGTAGCCGCGAACAGGCTCGCGCCGGCATTATTGACGAGGACATCCAGCTTGCCGAAGTGCGCGTATGCCTGATGAACCACCTCATGCACCTGCGTGGAGTCGGTGACGTCAAGGGCGAGGGGCAGCACCGCGTCGCCGAAACGTTCTGTGAAATCAGTGACGTCTGCCAGTTTGCGGGCGGTCGCTGTAACCCGATCACCGCGCTTAAGAGCGGCCTCGGCCCAGATGCGGCCGAACCCGCGTGAGGCGCCGGTGATGAACCATGTCTTTTGCATTTCGATTCCTCCGTGATTGTGGGGTTGAGTTCAGGCCCTATGTTCACATCTGGGAATAGCGCATGTTCCCGAGGTCAGTGAGAAGCGACGGGCCCGTTGGGTTCCACCCGAGCTTTGCGCGGGTCTGCGCACTGGAGGTCACAGGGTCCCTACCCGCGAAGAATCCGAGGAAGCCGAAATGCTCCTGTGCCTGTTCCTGCGCAATGGAAAGGACGGGGACATTGAGGCCACGGCCGATCGCGGTGGCAATGTCTTTGAGCGCCACTCCCTCTTCGGCGACGGCGTGGTAACGGGCTCGCGCTGTGCCTTTCTCCAGAGCAAGCAGGTAGAGGCGGGCGACATCGGAAACATGCGCGGCAGGCCAGCGGTTTTGACCCTCGCCGATGTACGCCGAGATCCCCTTAGCGCGCGCAATCGCAATCAGGGGAGTGATGAGTCCCTGCTTTACCGTGTCGTGGACCTGCGGCAAACGCATCACAATTGCGTGGATTCCACGCTCCATCAGTGCGACAGCCGTCGCCTCTGATACACGGGGAAGGGACGGAGAAGAAAGCGGTGGATCGTCCTCAGTGGCGACGCGGCCCTGCGCCACTCCCGCACCGGAGGTGACGATGAACGGACGATTTGAGCCCTGAAGCACGGCGCCGATAGTCTCGATGGCGCGCTTGTCCAGCTCGCAGCTCTCCGCAAACCTCGACCAGTCATGCCGGAAAGCGGTGTGGATGACCGCATCGGTCGCGGTTGCTCCACTGCGCAGACTTTCCAGGTCCTCCAGATCGCCTCGATGCGCCTGTGCGCCCGCCGCCTCAAGCGACTCTGCGCCTGCATCCGACCGCGTCAGACCAAGTACGTGATGGCCTGCGCCGACAAGTTCTTTCACGACGCCAGAACCTATGAATCCAGTAGCGCCAGTAACGAATACGCGCATATGTGCCTCCCTGATTTCATTCAAGCTAAGATTGACGAGAGGATGCTGCCTCGACTAAAACGGAGATAGCCTCCGTATGAATAGATAATCGGAGGCAGCCTCCGGATGCAAGAGTTTTGATGACGATCAACCGTCCGACGACCGCCCGGAAACCACGCTCAGACGCGCTGCGCAACCGCGAGCGCATTCTTGAAGTCGCGAAGGCCGCCTTTACCCGACAAGGCGCCCATGCCAGCCTGGAGGAAATCGCGAAGCAGGCGGGCGTTGGAACTGGTACTCTCTATCGCCATTTTCCTACGCGCGACGACCTGATCGAAGGTGTTTACCGGAATGAAGTGGAGAAACTTGCGGCGGCCGCGAGCCGCTTCGCCGAGAAGATGTCCCCTCTCGAAGCGCTTCGAGCCTGGATGCTGCTGCTGGTCGATTACATTGCGACAAAGCACATCATTGCGCCCGCGCTCAATACCCTTGCCGGTGGTCCGTCCAGGCTACATGAGGGTTCACGGACCCTGATCCAGGGTGCGATCGATGGGCTGGTGAAACGTGCTAAGAAGACAGGCGATCTGCGCAGAGACCTGGATGCATACGACCTGCTTCGAGCGCTCATAGGTGTCTCGCATGTGGGGTCCGGTGCTGATTGGCAGCAGAGCGCCAGGAGACTGGTAGACATCCTCATCGCAGGCTCGCGCTCGCTCAAATAGACCGCGTCTCGCACCACCGAATCTTGGGCAGGGTACATCCGTGTTTCTTCATGCCAGTGCAACAGCGAGAGTCAACGTGCCTCACGTTTTTCAATTGGTGCCAACATACTCGTTGAGCCATTCGAGTCGATCAGGCTCCCGGCACGCGGCCGAGAAGCCGTCTTGGCGGACAGATGGCCCTGCTGACTTGTTGATGAATCACCGCCAGTGCAAATTGCGTCACAATCCTGGCGGCTAGTTGCCCTCGAATTGAGAGTCATATCCGCTAATGGAACATCTGAATAAGTCGTCGTCTTGAAGGGGCACGACTTTAGTCGTGCCGTAAATTGCACAAAAAGAAGGCGGGCTTTAGCCGCTGAGTGAAAGCAATTCGGAAATTGGCCACTTAATCAGAGGCTTCCTAAAGAGGAGGCTCTCCAAGCGCAGAGCGTCCCGAAGGACATCGTTTGGAACCGGCTTACGTGCTGCGGAACGGAAATCGACGAGTTCGTAGACAGCGGTGGCGACAGCGGATCTTGCGAGCTGGAAAAAGCGAGTGATACGCCTTGCGTGCAGCGGTCAATACTGTTCCAGGGCGGTACACAGGATCGCAAAATCCCATGAAGAGGATAGCAGTTGCGGACTCGGCGGAAAAGGCAAGTGCGCCTCCGCATCCAGGGACGACGCTCTACTAGATGACAGGCATCCATGTTTTGGAGTTTGGAAGGAAATGATCGCTGCAGGAAAGGAGGTTACGATTGCCACGTCAATTCTGCGAGGACGGGCTTGGGTAATTGGAGACGCTGACGGCGAAGCGTCGCCGAGTAGGGGCTTCGCGTTACTGGTTGGCGGGCACTTGATGCTGGCGATTGTGAGTTTATTTGGGATGATGCAACCGGCCGTGAGCCATGGGCAAAACAGCTCCTCCGAGTTTTCTTTATCAATGACTACCTTGGGCGGCGTGTCGATTTTGGCGATTGGAAATACCTTTCAGAAGAACGTTCACCCGATCACATCCGACGGGTACGCGTACTCAGGGTATGCGGCAACGAATAATCTGTTCTTGTCAGGGAATAACAGCGCCGACGCGGATGTGCACGGACCAACTGCCCAGGCCGGGGACACCGCGCATGACGGCGGAATTTCAGGAATGGGAGCGCAGATGGTGGGTAACTCTTTCCTGAGGACAACGACCGGCAACAACCAGGAGAACTTCTCAGTGCGCGGCGTGCAGCGACGCTCTGACGACCTTTACAGGAAATGTGACGCAGCACGAAGCTTCAGATGCCATCACGGTATTTGCCCGACAAGAGTGCCTCGGACAACATTCCGTGGCCCAGTGCAAGGCCGCGCGTTCCCTATGTGAGGGTGGATAGCAAATTCTCGATTCCCGAGCCGACGCAGAACTTCCTGGTGGGATATCTTGATGGCGATGGGATAGATGACGTGTTCATGGCGACAGGCGCTGCGTGGTATTACTCCTCGCGCGGAAATGCGGAATGGCAATTTCTGAACGCAAAGATCGAGACCGCGGACACGCTGTTGATTGGGGACTTCGACGGCGATGGCGTGGCGGACGTGTTCACGCAGATCGGAGATAACTGGATGGTTTCGTGGGGCGGACGGTCAGAGTGGCAACTACTTTCCTCCAACCACCGAGCCAATCTAACCATTCCGGACCGCGGGATGGTGGATTATGTCGGAGACAAGAGGTCGGACGTTTTTTTATGCGGATGGAACAAACTGGTGGGTATCCGATGGCGGCGGCGCGCCGTTTACCCTCTATGCCAGTGCAAGTTTCAAGCGCGCCAACTTGTGTTTCGGCGACTTTGATGGCGACGGAAAGATGGACGTAGTGGGGGTGGTAGACAACCAATGGATGTGCACTCCGTCAGGAGGTTCGCACGCCTTGACACCTCTGCGTCCCAAGTTGACGAACACGATCAAGGGCTTGTGGGTTGCGGATTTCGACGGAGATGGTACGGCCGATATTGGGGGCCTGGTTGCCGTACCGAACGCCAATGACCAGGGATCTACCAACACTTGGGAAGTGTTATTGAGCGGGCGTGGAAACTGGACGCCTGCTCCAGGGCTGGCCGCTCTGGCGAACACGATTGCGATCGCGCGCTTCCACAATCAAGCCGGTGCAGAGGTGCTTACGTGCGGCAAATACAGCTTGTTTGAACTGAGCTCTTATTTCGTAGCTACCCCGCAACGGCAGAGTCGGCAAGACATGCATTAAAACCGTTTCGAAAGCGTTTCGGAGAAAGGCTTGGCCCCTGGAACCGCAGACCCCGGAGTTTCCAAAGCGGGCGCAGCCTGCATCCTGCAATCCGTTCAGTTACCCGCTATCTGGCTTTTTGACCTCGTGCTATAATCACGCGACCGGGGAGCGGGCTGCATGGGTATTTCAGATGGCGAGATAACGCGGCTCTTGGCGGAATTGGAAAGCCGGAAGGAAGACGCCGCTCCGCAGCTGTTCGAGTTGCTTTATCATCAACTTCGGCGTATCGCGCAGCACCACTTTGCCAACGAGCGCGCCGACCACTCGCTCCAGGCGACTGCGCTTGTCCACGAGGCGTATGTGCGCCTGGTGGGTGCGGGCGGTCACTGGCAAAACAGAGCCCATTTCTTCGGCGTAGCCTCCGGTGTGATGCGACGAATACTGGTGGATCACGCGAGGGCCAGGCGTGCGGCCAAGCGCCCGAATTCCCTACAAAGGGTTGATTTGGAAGAAGCGGTCGTCATCAGTGACCAGCATCTTGAGAGCGTCATTGATGTCGATCAGGCGCTTTCTCGTCTTGCGCTGATCGATGCCCGCCAAAGCCGCATTGTCGAGCTTCGCTACTTTGGCGGTCTGACTGCGGAAGAAGCGGCTGAGGTGTTGGACGTTTCTCTGAACACTGTCAAGAGAGACTGGTCCGTAGCCCGAGCGTGGCTGTATGGTGAACTCACCCAGGGGTCATCCGCGCGATGAATGCGGAAGAATGGGAAGAGGCCAAAAACCTCTTTGTGCTTACGCTGACGGAGCCGGTTGAGAATCGGGCAGTCTTTCTCGAAGCCGCATGCAGCAGCGAAGAGATTCGAAAAGAGGTACTTAGGCTCCTGGAGCAGCACGACAGGGCCGGCAAATTTCTTTCAGAGCCGGCGTGGGTAGAGTCGTCGCTCCACACCGCGCAAGGACTCGGTGAAAGCGTTCAGTTTTCTGGAACGCCAAGGTTCATTGTCGAGGAGCGGCTCGGCGAGGGGACCTTCGGCATCGTATACCGCGTGTTCGACCGCGAGCGCAACGCCGCAGTCGCGCTCAAGACCCTGAGACGACTCGATGCGCCTCAGTTGACGCGGTTCAAGCAAGAGTTTCGATTGCTGGTCGATCTGGTCCATCCCAACCTCATACAACTGTACGAACTATTCGGCCACGAACAGATGTGGTTCTTTACGATGGAACTGGTCGAGGGCACGGACTTCCTCTCTTATACGCGACCAAATGATGCCGTCCATAGCTGGAGTCGCTTAAGAGAAGCTCTGGCTCAGCTTGCCTCAGGCGTGCAAGCCCTTCACGCATTTGGGCGGCTTCACCGGGACTTGAAGCCCTCCAACGTTTTGATTTCGGACGCCGGCCAGTTGTTGATTCTCGACTTTGGATTGGTGAAAAATCTGGATGGGGAATCGGTGGAGCAAAGTGTCGCGTTGGCCGGTTCGCCGGCGTATATGGCGCCCGAGCAGATTGGTGGAGGACCGATCACCGCCGCTGTCGACTGGTACGCAATTGGCGTCATGCTTTACCGCGCCATCACTGGCGTGTTCCCTTTCCAGGGCGACTGGGAGGAGGTGCTGCAACGCAAGCGACTCGAAGACGCGCCGAACCCGAAGACAGCCAATCCAGAAGTACCTGACGATCTCAACGGGATTTGTCAGGACTTATTGAAACGCACACCGGACTTGCGACCAGACGGACCGGGCATTCATAAGCGCCTGCAGCGTATGTCCGAGCCGACGCCCGCAAAAGCGAGAAATGAATTTGTGGGCCGGCGGGCAGAGCTTGACACGCTCGCGGCTCGATTCCGGGAACTGGATGCGGGCGGCCACCAGGTGGTGGTCCTCCAAGGGAGTTCCGGAATTGGAAAGACAACTCTCGTCAACGAGTTTCTGAACCGGGTCGTCGCCGCGCAGCCAAATGCCGTGATCTTGCGCGGAAGATGTCGCGAGTCAGAATCCGTTCCGTTCAAGGCACTCGATTCGGTTGCGGATCAAATCGTTCGCTATCTGCGAGGACTGCCGAAGACAGGCGTGGCGGCGTTGCTGCCAAGATACCCCGCGTTCCTGCGGCGTATGTTTCCCTGTTTTAGTGAACTGGAGATTCTTGCCGAGTTGCCGGACAGGACGGACCAGACTCTGGACGATCAGGAGATCCGATTTCGCGCCTTCGCGGCCGTTTGCGAGACCCTGGAGCGGATTGCCGATCGCCAGCCTGTCATCATTTCCATCGACGATTTGCAATGGGGCGATCTGGACAGCATTGCGATGCTTGCTGAGTTGATCGTTCCGGTAGACGCGCCTCGCTTGATGCTCATCCTGACGTTTCGGAGCGAGGATGCCGAGAGTAGTCCGCCCGTGCGCCTCTTGCGGATTTTTCAGGCGCGTCTCACCGAAAAGAGGTGCTGGACAGAGATCTCGCTCGCGGGCCTTGGTGAAGAGGATGGCCGCGACTTGCTGAGGCGGCTCGATCAAAACGGGGCGGTCCCGGAAGAACAAGTACGCGGAATGGCGGAAGAATCACGCGGCAGTCCACTCTATTTGCGGGAACTGCTTCGCGCCAGGATGCATGACGGCGGCCCGAAGGAGATTGGAGGGTCTGTCGAACGCGTGAGTGTCGCGGATATGATTCGGCACCGTGTCCAGGCGCTTTCACCTGTTGCGCGCCAGTTGTTCGAAGCGCTCTGTGTTTCGATTGAACCGCTCTCAAGGACAATCCTTTACCGAACCGTCGCAGCCCCTCATGCAGTGCTTGCGCGCGAGGTCAGCCACCTGATTGATGAGAGTCTGGTGCGGGTCACGGGCGGATCGGAAGCAGGTGGTCTGGAGGTGTTTCACGACCAGGCGCGGGAGGGACTGCTATCGGCGATGATTCCGTCTGACTTGAAGAATTGGCACTCGCGATTGGCAAAGGCGTTCGAAGCGGAAGGTGCGGCCGATCCGGCAAAACTTCTGCGCCATTATTTGGGTGCCGGCGATATGCCTTCAGCTTATCGGTCGGCCTTGGCGGGCGCCCGAATCGCCGAGACGGCATTAGCCTTTGATCGCGCGGCCGGGTTCTATTCGGAGGCGATTCAGACGGGGGAAGCGGATTCGATGACCCTGGCGATGCTCTATCGCAGGCGCGCGGAAGCATACGCAAAGGCGGGCCGCGGGCTCCAGGCGGCCGCAGATTACCTGACCGCCGAGCGCTGGCCGGAACACAACGACGCGTTTCAAATGCGCAGGCTTTCCGCAGAGCAGTTGATGCGTAGCGGCCATCTTGATGAAGGCTTCGCAGCATTCACTCGATTGTTGCGCAGCGTCGGCTTCTGGATGCCTTCGACTCCTCTGCAGAGCATCGTCGCCATGATCGCGATACGATTGCTGATTCGATTGCGCGGTATGAAATGGCAACAACGGAGGGGAGGCGATCTTGTCACCGGAACGATTCGCAAACTGGATTTGCTCTGGAGCGGTGCATCGATCTTCTTTGTTGTGAACCCTGTATTCGGTACCTATCTTCAGGCACGACACATGCTCGGGGCCCTTCGAGCGGGCGAGCCTCTCAGGCTGGCACTGTCAATCGGACTGGGAGCTTCGTACGAATGCCTGGGAGGCGCCCCCTACTATCATCTCGGGCGGAAATTGCTCAACCTGGCCGAACGAATCGCCCTGCCCTGTGAGGACGCCCATGTTTCTGCATGGATTACCGTCGACTGGGTATTCCTCGACTTCCTCTGTGGGCGGATCGGGGAGGGACTAACGCACTCGCGGAAAGCGGTTCGCGAGCTTCGTGAGCTTGGCTCTGATCAGAGTTGGGAAGGCAGCACGGCGAAACTGGGATTGACCTGGTTCCTGGGCTGGAGCGGAAAAATTCAAGAGATGACCGCTTTGGTACCTTCCGTTCTGAACGAAGCACGTTCGAGAGGCGATGTTTACACCTTCGTTGTCATTCGGTGTTGCGCCATGTCGCATCTCGCAGATCTTGCGGCTGACGATCCGGATCGCGCCCTGGAAGAGATCAAAAAAGCGCTCAGTGAGTGGTCGCAGACGCGATACGACGCTCCTCGTCTGTGCGCAGTTTACGCTGCTGTCGAGTGCGAATTGTACGCAGGGCGCATCGATGCTGCTCGCGCCCGCGTGCTGAGCGAGTGGCCAATGATGAAGCGTTCTCTGCTTGCTCGAAAGTGCCAGTTTTTTCAAGTCATGCTGTCCTATATGCGGGCCAGGACAGCATTTGCGTCATGGATATTCAAACGCGATCAGGTTGCTCTCATGAGAGAGACCCGATCTTTCATCTCCCGGCTCCAGGGCGCACGGTCACCGTTGGGAACGGCTCTCAGCGAGTTGTTAGTGGCGGCGATTGCGGCCACAGAAGGGCGCGTTCCTCAGGCGATGGACCTGCTCGCAGGCGCAGAAGCGATGTTAAGCGAGAACGGCTATCGTCTCTTGGCCATTGCGGCTTCCCGGCGGCGCGGTGAGTTGGAAGGAAAGGCCGGGATAAGTCGAATCGAAGCAGCGGATAAGTTCATGAGATCTGAGAGTATTCTCCGGCCCGACAGGATGACTGCGATGTTTCTTCCCGGTGAGTGGAATGGCGGTTGAGTCCATTTGCTCGCGGAAGTGCGCTGAATGGAACATTCATTGCGCGCCTTGCTGCCTCAGCGCATTCCTCTCCGACTTGCGGAAGATTCTTTGCACCTTGTGGGCCGAATTGGACTGATCTTGCGCCTTTAGGGATAGAGGACCGAATGACCCGTGAGGGTAAGTCCTCAACATTGCACTTCCCCTAAAGGAGAACCTCGTGAATATCCAAAACGCTTCGCTCCCAACCGACAGCCTCAAGCGCTCGTTCTTGAAGCGCAGGAGGTCCACCCGCAATTCCATATCAATGAACACGGCCGCGGCCATTGCACTCTCCGCGCTTTTGTTCGCAGCATGTTCGAATGCGCAACTCATTGCACAGTCAGCCGATACCGCGGCGACGACTGAGCCCAGCAACATACAAGTACCCCACTTGATCAAATACACCGGCACCCTGACCGATGGCCGCGGCTATCCCATCACGGTTCCAATCGATGCAACTTTCTCGCTCTACGCGCAGGCAGCGGCGGTTCCCGGAGAGCAACACACGGCTCTGTGGCAGGAAACGCAGCACCTCACTCCCAACGACAAGGGCGTGTACACGGTCTATCTCGGCAGCGAGACCCCGCTGGGGCTGCCCGCAGCGGTGTTTACCTCAGTGACCGCGCAATACCTTGGCGTGAAAGTGGAGGGTGAAGCCGAAATGCCGCGAACCCTCCTGGTGTCTGTTCCCTATGCCATCAAGGCCGGGGACGCGCAGACTCTCGGCGGCCTGCCGGCATCAGCGTATGCGCTGGCCGGCTCGCAAGCCGCTGTTACCGCGACGGCGCCCGCTGCCCTGGGCCCTGACAGCACGGCCAATGTGACCACCACGGGCGGCGCTTCGGGCTACCTCCCAGCGTTTTCTGGGACCAGCACAATCGTCGA
>Ga0224528_1000345_pt1 | contig 37048 bp, 22 predicted proteins | sample CBST25metaG_2_FD_179888 | JGI IMG/M metagenome (GOLD analysis project Ga0224528, IMG submission 179888) | Peat soil microbial communities from Stordalen Mire, Sweden - C.B.S.T25 | ecosystem: Environmental > Terrestrial > Soil > Wetlands > Peat | place: Sweden: Norrbotten County, Stordalen Mire...
CGGGCTGGCTGACGCCGGAGCCAGAGCTGAACCTTGATTGGCGGCGTGTTGATGAGCGACGGTCGCCGTTACAATCTGCCCGGCGCGCAGACGATCAGCGCCGTCCACCACCACTTGCTGGCCTGGCTGAAGACCGCTGTCGAGGATGGTCACCTGGCCTTCGGCAAGGGCGATTTTCACCAACTGTATGCGGGCGGTAGCAACTCCCTTGGCATTGGTGTCAATGACCCATACATACTTGCCCTGGTTGCCGGTCTGGATAGCTGCCGAAGGAACGACCAGCGCGTTGGGCCGGTCTTCCATGACGAGGTGAATATTGACGAACTGGTTGGGGAAGAGCGCGGAATCCTTGTTGTCAAAGACGGCCTTGAGCTTGTCGGTTCCAGTGGTGGTGTCGATCTGGTTGTCGGCGGTGAGCAACTGTCCAGTGGCCAGCTTCTGAATGTCGCTCTGGTCATAGGCCTCAACCTTGAGGCGCTTCTCCGTGATCAGCTTGTGGAGCACGGCGGGCAGCTCGTCCTCGGGCAGGGTGAAGTAGACGGCGATGGGCTGGAACTGGTTGACGATGACCAGGTTGGTGGTGTTGGCGGTGATGATGTTGCCGGGATCGACGAGGCGCAGCCCGATCTTGCCGTTGATGGGCGATTGAATATAGCACCAGTTCAGTTGCAATTGGGCGGTATCGACGGCTGCCCTGTCGGCGGCGATGGCTCCCTCGTATTGGCCTTGGGCGGCTGCGTCGGCGTCAAGCGTCTCTTTGGAGGTAACGCCTGCGTCGTAAAGAGCCTTGTAGCGTTTGAACTCGGCCTGGGCGTTCTTCAAGAGAGCCTGATCGTGAGCCAGAGTACCTTTGGCCTGGTCGAGCGCGGCCTTATAGGGCAAGGGATCGACAACCATGATGGTTTGGCCCTGGCGGACCTGCTGGCCCTCGGTGAATTTGACCGGCAACAACTGGCCGCTGACCCGCGCCTTGACGGTGACGCTCATGTAGGGCGTGACCGTGCCCAGCGCGGTCAGGAAGACAGGCATGGGCTTCTGTTCGGCAGCCGTTACCTGTACGGGAACCGGTCGGCCCTGCAGCGCCGCCGCCTGACTTTGGGCCAGCTTCTGCGCCGCCTGCTGATTGAGGTAAATCCGCCAGGCGGCCAAGGCTACAGCGGCGACCAGCAGCAAATAGACGACAATACGAACCCAGGAACCCCGGGGTGCGGGTGGTTGTTGCGCGATGCCGGCCGCGGCCAGTTCGGACTCTGGTTTGCCTTCAATGGACATGTATCGATTCCTGCTGATTTCTCTGGTGTGAATGCCCGCAAAATGGGCGTCAAAGTGAGTTCTCCGGGCAAAAAATCGCCCGCCGTCGTACCTAACGACGCTGTTATTTCAGAAAAAGTTTCGCTTCTTCCGTATAGCTCCTCATGAATAGAACCCGGAATCTTCCCCATGGTTGCGAACGGAGCCATGGCATGAACGCGGGCGGCTGGCAGCCCGCCGGAATCATTGTAAGCGGGCCGAGGCTGCCCTGTATCTTTGGCCTCGCTCAGCCAGGGCAAACGCATCCTGCAAATAAAAAGGCAAGAAATCAGGTTTTGAAAGGGCACGGATTTATCCGTGCCGTCCAATGCCTCCTCAATTGGCGGCCTTTAGGCCCTGAGAGATGTATTTTCTGTTCCAAACCTTCCCTCAGGGGCTGAACAGGCTGCGGAAAAACTCAAAATTTTAGGCCAATAAGGAAAAAACATCCCTCAGGGCCTAAAGGCCGCGTTGATTCTAGGCGGTTTACGGCACGACTAAAGTCGTGCCCTTTCAAAAAACGCGCGATTCAGAGTTTTTCCGCAGTCTGTGAAGCCCGACATATTTCTCTCTTTTGCGGCACGGATAAATCCGTGCCCTTTCAAAACTGGTGATGATGTGTTTGCCCTGCCTCGCTCGACCTGGGCGCTTTCGCTCTGACAAATAAAAGATATACTGAACCGTGAGTTGGGCTACGGTGCCGCGGGGTGATTTTTCCTTTCAGTCGCTCTTCGGATTACCGTGGTTTGGCCAGCTCCGTGAGGCAGATTTGCTTTTGAATGCCACGATCGCCGAGGCGCCACAATATCAGGCTCCGTCGCCCCCTCTGTGCGTTGATTTGGACGGCACACTGATCAAGTCGGACTCGCTTTTTGACGCGACTTGCCAGTTTATTCGCCGTCGTCCAGGGCGCATTTGGCAACTGCCGCTGTGGCTGGCTGGCGGGCGGGCGCGGCTCAAAGCCGAAGTGGCGCACCTGGCTCCGCTTGACCCAGCCACTCTGCCCTACAACATGGAGCTGCTTCGCTATTTGCAGGCGGAGCATCGCGCGGGGCGAGCGCTTTACCTGGCCACGGGCGCTGATAGGGGTTTGGCGGAGCGGGTTGCCGCGCACTTGGGCATCTTTACCGGGGTGCTGGCCTCGGACGGCGTGACCAACCTGACCAAAGAGAACAAGCTGGCGAGTCTGCAACGCCGCTTCGCCGAGTTCGACTACATTGGCAACTCCAGCGCCGATCTGCCCATGCTGGCCGCAGCCCGTCAGGCGATGGTGGCCAACCCGACCCGCGGGCTGAGCGTGGCGTTGCAGCTGCGCAAGATTACCGTAACGCGCAGCTTTATCGATCGCAAGCCTTTCTTGTCTACCCTTTTCAAGGCGATACGCATTCACCAGTGGGCCAAGAACGTGTTGCTGGTGGCGCCGTTGCTGCTGTCGCACAAACTGCGCCTCCCGGCGATTGCTCACGTCGCCGCCGCGTTTGTTTGCTTCAGCTTCATGGCCTCGGCCAACTACCTGGTCAACGATCTGCTCGACATCGATGCGGACCGTCGTCACCCGGTGAAGCGCAACCGCCCCTTTGCCGCGGGCGACCTGCCGGTGGCGGGGGGAATCGCGCTGGCTCTGCTGCTGGTGGCAGGATCGCTGGCTTTCCTGCCCTTTTTGCCCCGGGAATTCGCGCTCTGGCTGGGGGTTTACATCGTCTCTACACTGGCCTACTCCTTTTATTTGAAGCGAATAGCGCTGGTTGACGTGCTGATGCTCTCGGGTCTCTATACCTTGCGCCTACTGGCTGGCGGCGCGGCTACGGGAACTGAAATCTCTCACTGGCTGGCCGGTCTTTCCATCTTTTTGTTTCTTTCCCTGGCCATGGTCAAGCGCTTCAGTGAGCTGGAAAACCTGCGAGAGCGCGGCTTGGCCGCTACCCACGGGCGCGGTTACCTGGCCGCCGATCTGGAGCAGATTCGCTGCTTTGGCACGGCCAGCGCCACGGCCGCCGTGGTGGTTTTTTCGCTCTACATTTCGCGCCATGCCGAGGTGGTTCTCTATAAACATGCAGGACGCCTTTGGCTGATTGTGCCGCTCATGCTCTACTGGCTCTATCGCGTATGGCTGCTCGGCTCGCGCGGCGAAATGGACGAGGATCCGGTCATCTTTGCCCTGCGAGATCGCGTCAGCCTGGCGGTGGGAGCCTGTGTGCTGGCGGTGGCGATCTTTGCCATGTAAGGCGGCAATCTTGTTGCGGTTTGACAATTCAAGCCGAGAGAAGCCGCTCAAAGTCTGGCCCATGCGGGGCTTCCATCCCGCCGGGCTTGCATCTTTTCCCTCCGCCGCGGCGTCCTATCAGCAGGCACGGCGCTACTCCATCTTTCGCGGTATGGGCGCGGAGCCTCTTCGTCTACCATGAAAGAGAACCAATTTTTGAACTGGGTGTGAGCAGCAAGCGCCGTTCCACCCCGCAACCCCGGAGAACGAGATGAGGCCGGACCAGCGCATTTTCTGACTGCTTTCGCGGTCTGCTGGCCTCGGGCTGCACCGGTGATGAGCAACCTGGCTCAGGAGCGAGTACCTGCCTTATGATGTGGATTGTCCGGCTTGCGCTGCGACGCCCTTACACCTTTGTCGTCGCGGCGTTCTTGATCTTGATCCTTGGCGTCTTCAGCATCCTGACGATGCCGACGGACATTTTTCCTAATATCAATATCCCTGTGGTGACAGTGGTTTGGGGGTATACCGGCCTTTCGGCGCAGGAGATGGCCAACCGCATTGTCACCCCCAGCGAACGCGGCATGACCACCACGGTCAACGACATTGAGCACATCGAGTCGCAGTCGCTCAACGGCATCGCCATCATCAAGGTTTTCTTCCAGCCGAATGTCAACATCGCCAGCGCCGTGGCCCAGGTCACCTCAGTCAGCCAATCGCAGGTGCGCAGCCTGCCGCCTGGCACCACGCCGCCCTTCATCATGCAGTACAACGCCTCCAGTGTGCCCATCCTGCAGTTGGGACTTTCCGGGCAGGGCCTGAACGAGCAGCAGTTGAACGACTTGGCCTCGAACACCATTCGCGTTCAGTTGGCCACCGTCGAAGGCGCGCAGACGCCCTTCCCTTACGGCGGCAAGCCGCGCCAGATTCAGGTGGACCTTGACCTCCAGGCCTTGCAGGCCAAGGGGCTATCGCCCGCCGATGTGGTGAACGCCGTGAACGCGCAGAGCCTGATCGTGCCTTCCGGCACCATGAAGATCAGCCGCTTCGAGTACGCCGTCGAAACCAACTCCTCGCCAAACATCGTCAACGAACTGAACAATCTGCCCGTAAAAGCGGTGAACGGGGCGGTAATTTACATTCGCGACGTGGCGCACGTGCGCGACGGCAGCGCGCCGCAAACCAACATCGTCCACGTGGATGGCCGCCGCGCCATCCTCATGAGCATCATGAAGGTTGGCTCGGCCTCCACCCTGGACATCATCTCCGGTATTCGCGCCAAGCTCGATAACATCAAGGGGCAGTTGCCGCCGCAGTTGCAGACCGCCGCGCTCTCCGATCAGTCGATCTTCGTTCGCGGCGCCATCAATGGAGTGGTCCGAGAGGCCATCATCGCCGCTTGCCTGACCGCCATCATGATCCTGATGTTTCTGGGCAGCTTCCGCTCCACGGTCATCATCGCGGTCTCCATCCCGCTCTCCATCCTCTGTTCGCTGATCATGCTTGCGGCGCTGCATGAGACCGTCAACATCATGACCCTGGGCGGCCTGGCGCTGGCCGTGGGCATCCTGGTGGACGACGCCACCGTCGAGATCGAGAACATCAATCGCAACCTGGAGGCGGGCAAGGAGATTGAGCAGGCCATCCTCGACGGCGCCGCGCAGATCGCCACCCCGGCCTTTGTCTCCACCATCGCCATCTGCATCGTCTTTGTGCCCATGTTCCTGCTCAGCGGCGTGGCGCGCTATCTCTTCGTTCCCATGGCCGAGGCTGTGTGCTTTGCCATGCTGGCCAGCTATGTGCTCTCCCGCACGGTCGTGCCCACCATGGCCAGATATCTGCTCAAGGAGCACGACGATGCGGAGGTTGAAAGAAAGCAGGTCAGCCGCAATCCCCTGGTGCAATTCCAACTGGCCTTCGAATCCCGCTTTGAGCAGCTTCGCCAAGGTTACCTGAGCCTGCTCACGCTGTGCGTGGACCACGCGGCTTTTTCCCTGATCTTCATCCTGGTCTTTGCGCTGGGCTCCATCGGCCTTTTGCTGCCTTGGCTCGGTCAGGACTTCTTCCCCGCGGTGGACGCTGGGCAATTCAAGATTCACGTGCGCGCCCGCACCGGAACCCGCATCGAGGAGACAGCCGCGCTCTGCGACCACATCGACTCCACCATTCGCCAGGAGGTTCCGGCCAAAGAGGTCGTGAATATCGTAGACAACATCGGTCTGCCCACTTCTGGAATCAACCTCGCCTACTCGACTTCGGCGCCCATCGGTCCGGCCGATGCCGACATCCAGGTGCAGTTGAGCGAAGACCACCATCCCACCGCCGCTTATGTCGAGCATCTGCGCAGTACGCTCGCCCGCCAGTACCCCGGCGTCACGTTTTACGTGCTGCCAGTGGACATCGTCACCCAGATTCTCAACTTCGGGCTCTCCGCGCCGATCGATATTCAGGTCATGGGTCCAAACCTCTATGGGAACCGCGCCCTGGCCGAACGTATGTTGAACGAGGTCCGCTATGTTCCCGGCGCCGCCGATGCGCACATCCAACAGCCGTTCGACAATCCTAACCTCACCGTCAACGTGGACCGCACCCGCGCTGAAACCATTGGCCTGACCCAGCAGAATGTGGCGCAAAGCCTGCTGGTGGCCTTGAGCGGCAGCTTCCAGACCGCCCCCAACTTCTATCTGGACCCCAAAAATAGCGTGAGTTACAACGTTGCTGTCCAGTCTCCGCAATACCAGCTCGATACCCTGGCCGCCCTGCAGAGTATGCCCTTGACCGGAGCCGCTGCCTCCGCTCCGGCCAACACCGCGGCTCAGACAGCGGCTCCCGGCGCTGCGCGGCCGGTGCAGGTGCTGGGCAACCTGGCCACCATCCAGCCCGGCACCGAGTTGGGCACCGTGAGCCACTACGACATTCAGCCGGTTCTCGATATCTACGCCAACGTAAATGGAACCGACTTGGGCAGCGTTACACGCGCCATGGAGCGGATCATCGCCCAGCACGAGAAGAATGGCGATCTGCCCCGCGGCACACACATTCTCCTGCGCGGCCAAAGCGACACCATGTACAAGTCCTACCTCGGCCTGCTCTCCGGATTGGCATTCGCCATCCTGCTGGTTTATCTGCTCATTGTGGTCAATTTCCAGTCCTGGCTGGACCCGTTCATCATCATCGCGGCGCTGCCCGCGGCTTTGGCCGGCATCGCCTGGTTCCTCTTCCTCACCAACACCCGGCTCAGCGTACCGGCGCTTACCGGCGCCATCATGTGCATGGGCGTGGCCACGGCCAACTCGATCCTGGTGGTCACCTTCGCCCGCGAGCAATTGGAAATCCTGGTGGGCGACGCCCGCAAGGCCGCGCTGAACGCTGGTTTTGTCCGCTTTCGTCCGGTGCTGATGACCGCGCTGGCCATGATTATCGGCATGATTCCCATGGCTCTGGGCCTGGGCGATGGCGGCGAGCAAAACGCTCCGCTGGGCCGCGCCGTGATCGGCGGCCTGCTGCTGGCCACCGTGGCTACGCTCTTCTTTGTCCCTGCCTTTTTCTCACTGGTTCACGGCTGGCTCGAAAGCCGCCGCAAAACGGCCGCCAGCGCGGCTCTGACTGCAACCTTCGACGAGTTTGACGATCTACCGGAGTAGCTTTTTCATGACCAACGAATCCAATTCGAATTTGCCAAAAACGGCTCAGGATCACGAGACCGCCCCCGAGCAGGAGTCCATTTCACCGCGCAAGGGGCTGGCCGGCGTTGCGGTTGTGCTCGTGGCCGCGGCGGTGCTGGCGGGCCTCGGCGTGTTGCACCGTGTACACGCCAGCGCCGTGCTGGCCGAGCGCACCACGGAGTTGGCTCCGCCCACGGTCCTCGCCGCCGCGCCCAAGCCGGGCGCGCCCGTGACCAGCTTCGAGCTGCCCGGCAACGTGACCGCCCTGACCGACGCGCCCATCTACGCGCGGACTTCGGGATATTTGACTCGCTGGTACTTTGACATCGGCGCACGGGTGCGCAAGGGCGCTCTGCTGGCCGTGATCTCTACCCCCGAGGTCGATCAGCAGTTGGCCCAGGCTCAGGCCGATTTGGCCACTGCCCAGGCCACGGCCAACAACGCCCACATCCAGGCTGATCGCTACGCGGGATTGGTGAAGAGCGATGCCGTCTCCCGCCAGGACACCGACACATTTGTGAACCAGGCCGCCGCCACCGCCGCTGCTGTCCGTTCCGCCCAGGCCAACGTCGCCCGCTTGCGCGATTTGCAAGCCTTCGAAAAGGTCTACGCCCCCTTTGACGGCGTCATCACCGCGCGCACCGTCGATACCGGCCAGTTGATCGACACCGGCGCGGGCAAGGAACTCTTCCACCTGCAGGCCACTCAGACCCTGCGCGTCTACGCCAACCTGCCGCAAATCGACTCGGCCAACGTCAAGCCCGGCCAGAAGATCGATCTCAGCTTTGCCGAGCACGCCGGCAAACTTTATCAAGGAACGCTGGTTCGCACGGCCGACGCCATCGATCCGGTGAGCCGGACGTTACTCGTGGAGGTGGATGTGGATAACCGCGCAGGCGAGTTGCTGCCCGGCTCGCTGGCTCAGGTTCACTTCAAAACTCCCACTGCTGGACCCACCTCCATCATTCCCGCCGCGGCGCTCATCTTCCGCAAGGAGGGCTTGCGCGTGGGCGTGGTGGTCAATGGAAAGATCGCGCACCTGGTCCCGGTCGTTATCGGCGAGGATGACGGCGCCAATGTGCAGATTGTTGCCGGTCTCAACCCCGGCGATCAGGTCATTCAAGATCCCCCCGACTCGCTGATCGAAGGTGAAAAGGTGCAGGTGGTCAGCCCGTCCAATGCGGGAGGCAGGTAACTATGTCGGAGCCTTTGCCTAATTTCCCAATCATGCTGGGTGCCCCATCCTTGCGACGTTCTTGTTTTCGTCGCAAGGGTGGGAACGCACGACTCTTGACCGGAATCTGTTCTTCGAGCGTTCTTCTCGTTCTGCTGGCCGGCTGCAAGCCGGTTGGCCCAAATTACAACCGTCCGGCCTACCAGGCGCCGACCGCTTACAAGGAAGCCACAGCCGCCAGCCCCGCCGGAGGGGTGGGCTGGCAAACCGCCGCGCCCTCTGACAGCCAGTTGCGCGGCAAATGGTGGGAGATTTATCAAGACCCGCAACTCAATCGTCTGGAAGAGCTGATCTCCCCGTCGAACCAGACCCTGCGCGCCGCTCTGGAAGGCTATCTGGCCGCGCACGATCAGATCAAGGCCGCCCGCGCCAGTCTTTTTCCCACGCTTTCTGCCGGTCCAGGCGTTTCGCGCAACCAAATCTCCGCCAACGGCCCCTCTTATTCCGTGGGTAAGCCCACCGGCTACAGCGATTTTCAGATCGAGGGCCAGGCCAGTTGGGAGCCCGACTTTTGGGGCCGCATCCGCCGCTCGGTCGAGGCCGCCCGCGAAAGCGCCCAGGCCAGCGCCGCCGATCTGGCTACGCTCGACCTCAGCCTTCACGCCGAGCTGGCTCAGGACTACTTTGCCCTGCGCGGTCTCGCTGCTCAGAGCAGCCTGCTCGCATCAACAGTCACCGACTACGAACACCAGCTCGACCTCACTCAGCGCCGTCTGGCTGGCGGCATCGGCACCGAGGCCGATGTGGCTCAGGCCAAGACCCAGCTTGAAACCGTGCGCGCCCAGTTGATCGACATCGAGCAAGCGCGCGCGCAATACGAACACGCCATCGCGACCCTGGCCAACCTGCCCGCCGGCGAGCTTTCCCTCGCGACCGCGCCCCTGCATCATGAGACGCTGCCCCAGATTCCCGTCGGCCTGCCCTCGCAGTTGGTCGAGCGCCGTCCCGACATAGCCGCCGCCGAGCGCCGCGTGGCCGCCGCCAATGAGCAAATCGGCATCAGCGTCAGCGCCTACTATCCCACCATCACCCTGGGCGGCGCGGGCGGCTTCGAGAGCCTCAACGCCGGCACCTGGATTCAAGGGCCCAGCTCGCTTTGGTCGCTGGGCGCGCAGGCCAGTGAGCTGCTCTTTGACGCCGGACGCCGTCACGCCCTCACCGATCAGGCGCGCCACAGTTACGAGGCCCAGGCCGCCACTTATAAAGCTACCGTTTTGGGAGCCTTCAACGAGGTCGAAGACAAGCTCTCTGACCTGCGCATTCTCAATAACGAGTTGGCCGCCGAGCGCAAAGCTGTGGCCGCCGCCCAGCACTCGCTCGACATCTCCAATCAGCGCTACAAGGGCGGCGCGGCCAGTTATCTCGAAGTGCTGATAGCGGAAAGCACCCTGCTCACCAACCAGCGCACCGAAGCTGATCTGGAAAGCCGTCAGTTTGCCGCCAGTGTGCAGCTTGTCCGCGCTCTGGGCGGCGGATGGGATTCCAGCCAGTTGCCCAAGTGAAGTTGCGATCTCAACTGAGCCACTTGCAAAATGAACGCCTTGTGTCAGGGCACGACTCTAGTCGTGCCGCAAATGCGCCTATCTGGATTCCGGCTTTAGCCGCTGCGGAATTGCAACTAATTGAAAACAAATAGACGCAGGGGCTAAAGCCCAACATAATTTTATTGTCATTTCGGCACGACTGAAGTCGTGCCCTGACACTTCTTGCTCCACTCTTTGAATTTTGCAAGTGGATCTCAACTGGCTCTTCCTGCCTCCGCGCGATACACTGTCCCCTTATGATTCACGATGGTCGCAGCCCGAAACTTCCCTTTGACGCCGAGGCGGCCATCGCGCACCTCGGCGCCGCCGACCCCAAACTGGGCGCGCTCATCGACCGGGCTGGCCCTTTCACCCTCAAGCTCGACCCCTCGCCCTCGCCCTTCGAGTCCTTGCTTGAATCGATCCTCTACCAGCAGTTGCACGGCAAGGCCGCGGCCACCATTCATCGCCGGGTGCGTGAGTACTTTGGCGGCGATCCCGCGCCCCAACTGTTGCTCGACACGCCTGATGACGTCCTGCGCACAGCCGGCGTTTCTGGCAACAAGGTGCGCGCGCTGAAAGACCTGGCCGCCCGCACCCTCGACGGCACCGTGCCCACCGCCGCGGCCATCCGCAAAATGCCCGACGCGGAGATCGTTGAGCGGCTCACCCAGGTGCGCGGCATCGGTCCCTGGACCGTCGATATGCTCTTGATCTTCCGCCTGGGCCGCCCCGACGTGCTCCCCGTCAGCGACTATGGCGTACGCAAAGGCTTTGCGCTGACTTTTCAGCGCATACCCAAAACTCGCCCCCTGACGGCGGATGATTTGCCCGCACCGGAGGCTCTGGTCAAAAGGGGAAAACGCTGGGCCCCATTCCGCTCAGTGGCCAGTTGGTATCTGTGGAGGGCCTGCGATCTGGCTAAAGCCACAGCGCCAAGTGGACGATCCAGCCTACAATAGCTCCATCAGTCCGGTTCACCGGCAAGGGTAGGGTACGCATGGCAGCTTCGCAACGTTTTGTCTGCATTCATGGTCACTTTTATCAGCCGCCACGCGAGAATCCCTGGCTGGAGACGGTCGAGACGCAAGACACGGCCGCGCCCTACCACGATTGGAACGAGCGGGTCTGCGCCGAGTGCTACTCGACCAACGGCGCGGCGCGCATCGTCAACATCAAAAACCAGATCACGCGCATCGTCAACAATTACGCGCGCATGAGCTTCAACTTTGGGCCTACCCTGCTCAGTTGGCTCAAAGAGAATGCGCCCCGCACCTATCGCATGGTGCTTGACGGCGAGCGCAGCAGCCGCAAAAACTTCAACGGCCACAGTTCGGCCATGGCCCAGGTTTTCAATCACGTCATCCTGCCCCTGGCCAACCGCCGCGACCGCCTCACCCAGATTCGCTGGGGCATCGCCGACTATCAGGACAATTACGGCGCGCCGCCCGAGGGGATGTGGCTGGCCGAAACAGCGGCCGATGCCGAGTCGCTCGAGCTACTGGCCCAGAACGGCATCAAGTTCACCGTGCTGGCGCCCCACCAGTGCAAGCGTATTCGTCCGCTGCAAGAGAACGCTGCTGGCGCCTGGACCGACACCCCCGACGCCACGGTTGACACCACCCATCCCTACCTGGTTCGCTTCGCCTCGGGCGCATCGATCGCGGTCTTTTTCTACGATGGCCCAGCCTCGCGGGCCATCGCCTTCGAGGGTCTGCTGAACTCTGGCGAGTTTTTTTCCGCGCGGCTCAAGGCGGCCTTCAAAGATGTGCCGCAGCCGCAACTGGTTCACGTCGCCACCGACGGCGAGTCGTATGGCCACCACCACAAGCACGGCGAAATGGCCCTAGCCTATACCCTGCGCTTGCTGGAAGAGGATCCAAGCGTCAACCTGACCAACTATGGCAGCTATTTAGAGATGTTTCCTCCTCAATTCGAAGCCGAAATTGTGGATAACACCTCGTGGAGCTGCGCCCACGGCATCGAGCGCTGGCGTTCGGACTGTGGCTGCAACGGCGGCAAGGCGGGCTGGAACCAGGCCTGGCGCGGGCCGCTGCGCAAGGCGCTGGACGAGCTGCGCGATGCCCTGGTTCCGCTCACTGAGATCGAAGGCGAGAAATATTTCAAGGATGTGTGGGAGGCTCGCGACGGCTACATCGTAACCATGCTGGGCCACGGTCCCCAGGCGGTCGAGCGCTTCTTTCGCAAGCACCAGGGGCATACGCTCACGGTAGCCGAGCGGGTGCGCGCCCTCGAGCTGATGGAGATGCAGCGCCACACCCAACTGATGTACACCAGTTGCGGCTGGTTCTTTGATGACATTTCGGGCATCGAGACGGTGCAGATCATCGCCTATGCCGCGCGCGTTTTGCAACTGGCGAAGCGCCTCTTTGGCAACGAGGCCAGTCAACTGGAGCCAAAGTTTTTATCTGGCCTGGCCGAGGCCCATTCCAATGTTGCGACGGCTGGCGATGGCGAGCGCATCTACAAGGAGCAGGTCAGCACCCGGCAGTTGGGCCTTGAGCAGGTGGCGGCTCACTATGCCATCAGCTCCATGTTCTCCTCCTTTGCCGAGGAGACAGATCTGTTCTGCTTCCGCGTCTGGCGCGACTCCTGGACCATCTTCTCTTCGGGCCGTGGACGTCTGGCGCTGGGCCGAGCCAAAATCGTCAGCGCCATCACTACCCAGCAGCAGAGCTTTTCCTTTGCCGTGCTGCATTTTGGCGATCAAAACATCACCGCCGCGGTCAATCCCTATAATGACTCTCTTTCCTCGGAGTTCGAGTCTTTTTCCGCCGAGGCGGCCGAGCACGTGCAGCGCGCGGACTTCCCCGAGGTCATTCGCCTGCTTGATCGCTACTACGGCCACGTGGACTATTCGCTGACCTCGCTCTTTACCGATGAACAGCGCCGTATCGTGCAGTTGATTCTCAACTCGACGCTGTGGGACATCGAGAATTCGCTCTCCACCATCTATCAGGATCACGCCAGCCTGCTGCACTTTCTTTCGCAGGCCGGGTTGCCCAAGCCGCCCGCCCTCACCCTGGCGGCGGGCTTTGCCGTCAACGCTGGTTTGCGCCGCGCCTTGGAGGCCGATCCCGTCGATCAGGCGACCCTGCGCTCTTTCCTCTCGCTGGCCAAGGCCGATCAAATCTCGCTCGAGGCGGCCACCCTTTCTTACATTGCTGATCAGCGCATGAAGCGCGCCATGGTTGAGCTGCAAATGTCATCAGGGGCGATGGAGATGCTGGAGCGCGCGCTGACGCTGGGACGCACTCTGGTCGAGCTGCCCTTCGAGCTGAATCTCTGGCAGGCGCAGAATATCTGGTACGAGATTCTGCGCACCTCTGGCTATTCACTCTCCGCGCTGGCCGACGCGGACTTGCCGCGTTGGGAAAAGAACTTCGATGAATTGGGCCATTGCCTCTCGATCGACTGCGAGGCCATCCGCTCTCAAGAACCCAAGCCTCCGGTGGAGCGCTAGTGGTTAGAGCGAAACCAGAGTAATCGTGCCTTCGAAAAGTGTCTCCGAGGTGGCTTTTTCTTGAGGAAAAAGCCACTTTGCCGCATTGCCCTTGGGTACAGCTACTCTGGTTTCGCTATAGACCGCATGAATTGGTAATACATCATGGACAGGCGTGGACCGGGAGGTCCACGATCCAGCCGGCCAGGAGGCTGGCGCTACATTCCGGCCATCCATTCGCCGTATTTCTGGCGAATGGGTGGGAGACCACAAATCTCAATGAAATCAATTCAAACGAGCAGAGGGTTGGCGTGGTGAGCCAGCCACCAACTGCACCAGCCGCGCTTCGTTCAGCTCTGAGGCAATCCCCATCTTGCGCCAATGCTTCTGGCAGCCAGGAAAATCCAGCGCCAGACATTGCGCGGGGATGCGCCGGGCGCGCATCTGGTAAACAACGGGCAAGACCTTCGCCAGGCAGGCCACCGCGATCACGCCAGTATTCGGTTCATGCTGGCCGCGTTGCAGGCAAAAGCCAAACCCCACCGCGGGCGGCGCCATAAAGGCCTTGATCCCCAGGCCGCGCATCTGGTTGGTGATCCGGTTCACGGCGCAGTCGGGCGAGCAGCCCGCGCAGATCAGCTCGTTGGCAACCTGTCGCGCCTGGCAGTTTAGGGCAAGTGCGCCGCGCAGGCAGGCAGGCAGCAGAACCACCTTGTGCGGAGCGCCAGCAAAGGTCTCGCGCAGGCCGCTGTTCATGATCTCGGCGGCCACCATGGCCAGGTGATACTCGACTGGCGCCTTGGCTATGAAAAAATAATCCTGGCGAAATCCGCTGCGGGCGTCCTTGGCCAAAAAGCGCGCAACTCCCGGGGTATACGCTCCCAAGGCTTGCTCCGCCAGCGGCGCGAACCAGTCAGAAACCTCTGCTGCGGTCTCCATGGCCCGGCCAGCCTCGGCGCGCGCCATTGTGCTCAGAAAGCTGTGCCAGTTGTTCAGCCGTCTGATCTCCGGCTCAAACTCCCCGGCTGCTTGCAACCAGTTAATCAGTTGAATCAAATCTTGCGGCTTGTAGGGCTTTTTGGCAGGAGCGCAGCCAATTTTGGGCGCAAGAAAATAGCGGCAAAGCAGCGCTCGCAACAGGCTGAAGACGGGTTTCAGCCGGCTTGACTCCCAGCGCAGCCAAAAAAACTCCTGCGCCATGGCCATCACCCAGCCCGGAGTATTCTCTGCCGCGCCCAGGTAGCGGGTCAGCGCCAGTCCCAGTGTCAGCAGATCCAGGGCATACTCGCCGCCGCTGCGTTCATCCTCGCGCAGAGTCTCCGTCACATGCTGGCGATAACTCGCGAGCAGCGGACCAGCGCGCAACTCGACACCCTCCACCACGGCGTCCGCAAAGCACGCAACCTCGACAAAGTAAGCGTCTGATGTGGATTCGCCACGGCGCAGATCGTAGACCAAGCCTTCCGCCGCTCCGCTCCGCGCCAAAGGTTTGTAAAGCGCGTTCGTCCGGGCATCTTCAGGCTCAAACCGTGTTTTCGGAAATGGATCCAAAGGGCCAGAGACAGGCATTGCATTCACTTTCCGCGATTTTGTACGACGCTTTGTAGAAAAGCCTAAACCAGTATCATCAGATCATACGCTTGTAACATTCACTACATGACAAAAGTAACGCCATCAGCGGAAAGCATACGATCTGCCGCGCCCCTGTTCTGTCTCATCGGAGTCTCTTTCTAACTCTTTGTTAAAAATGCGTTTTTTTGCGCAGCTTTCCGTGCTTGAGTGCGAAGCGCTCTCCGCGCCAGACGACGGTGTTGCCGGCAAAGCCCGCAAGCCAAACGCCCATGGCCACCAGGTCGCGCAAGGGCAGCAGCCAAAGCCGAGGCAGCACTTGGCGGTCGCCCACCACCTGGACGCCCACCACCACGGCCAGCGTCAGGCGCAGCAGCAAGCTCAGGCCAAGCAGACCCCAGCTCCACGGGCTCATGCCGCAGAGGCCCAGGTTCAGCAGTGCCCAACCCAGCCCGTGCGTGAAGATCAGCCCGGCGTAGCCCCAGGGCCGCGAGTCGCGCACTGTCCGCTCCCAGCGCAACTGGTGATCCAAAAAACCGCGCCAGCCGTAGGCGGCCACATTGGTTTCGACCACCTCTGGGCTCAGCGCCACGCGATAGCCAGCCTTGTCCACGCGCGCGCCCAGCTCGTAGTCGTCGGCCAGTTGATCCACCAGAACTTCGAGGCCGCCAATTTTGTCCAAAGCCTCGCGGCGCACGGCCAGCGTCGAACCCAACCCATAGTGCAGTCCGCCCTCAATCCACTTCGACAGCAGCACCCCGGCTTGAAAGTCGGTGGCGATGCCCAGCGCCTCGAGCCGCGAGGGCAGCGTCTGATGGGCTCGACCACGATAGAGCGCGGTGACCAGGCCCACTTCAGCCGCATCGGTGTTTGTTCCAGCAAAGCAGGCCATCACCCGCTCCAGGTAACGCGGCGAAACGGTAATGTCCGAGTCGTTGATCAGCAGAAAATCGTAGTGTGCCTGGGCCGCAAGCTGCACCAGGGTGCTGACCTTGCCGTTCGTTCCCAACTGCTCCGGGCACTCGATCAGGCGAATCGTGTGGTGAGGAAATTCATCCTTCAGCAGCTCGACTGCCGCCACTGCCGGGTCTTCGAGCGACGAGACGCCAAAGAGCAGCTCATATTTGCCCGTATAGCTCTGCCGGCAATGGCTGCTGAAGGCCTCCATCATGCCCGGGTCAAGGCCCTTGAGCGATTTAAGAATGCTGACTCCAGGCGCAAACTCAGCCAGCGGAGCGCGCCGCGCGGTCAAAAAGCGCTCTGCCGCAAGGATGGCGGCAACAAAATATCCCATCCCGGCCACAGCAAGAATCGTAGTCAGTACCGCGGCGGATTGAACCAGAAGATGCGCCATCCCAGGGGTTAGTGTAACGGAAAAGCAGGGAACAGTGGGCAGTGAACAGTATGGTGCCATGCAGTGCTCAGCCGGATTTGTGATCTCAGCGTTCCCTTCACCCGCCGGGCGCGTCGCTACACTGTCCACTGTCCACTGTTACTCGTACCTGAGCGCCTCGATGGGGTCCAGATTCGCTGCTTTCCACGCGGGATAAATGCCGAAAACCAATCCGATCAAGCACGAAACGCCAAAGCCAATCAGCACCCATGTGCTTGAAATCGCGGGCGTAAGTGGAATTGGCAGCAGTTTGACGATCCAGGTCAAGGTGGCCCCAATCAACACGCCGATGATGCCGCCCACCGCGCACAGTGTAATCGCTTCGGTGGTGAACTGGGTCATGATGGTGCGCTTGGTGGCGCCCAGCGCTTTGCGCACACCGATCTCGCGTGTCCGCTCGGTCACGCTGACCAGCATGATGTTCATCACTCCCACGCCGCCCACCAGCAGCCCGATGCTCGACACGGCCACCATGAATGCAAAGATGCCGCCGGTGATGCTGCCCCATAGCTTGACCAGCGAGTCCGGTCCAAAAATATCAAAGTTGTCGTCGGCGGAGACGGGAACCTTGCGGCGAATACGCAGCATCTCGCGAATCTCTTCTTCCACCAGCGCCTTGTACTTCGGATCGTCGTATTTGACCGAGATAAACACTTCCTTCACTTCGGGGTGCAACGAGTGAAAGGTTCCGTAGGGAAAGATGATTCGATTGTCTTCCGGGTTCTTGCCGTTGCCGAACGGCTGTTTCCCCTTGTCCAGCACACCGATGACCGTGTAGAGCCCGGTGGCTACATTCACCTCTTTGCCGATCGGGTTTTCGCCATTCACAAAAAGCTGCTCGGCCGTGTCGTGGCCCAGCACACAAACCGCGGCGTGGCGCTGGTCTTCCCCGTCGGTAAAGATGCGCCCATCCCGCAAAACCAGATTCGAGACATCGCCGAACTGCGCCGTATCGCCCTGTAGCCGCGCCCCAGCTACCTTGTGCCCCTGATACTTTACGCTCACATCGCCAATGCCAAAATCCTTGGTATAGCGAACGCCGGCGTCGGTAGCCACCACATGCGGCAGTGTGCGCAAGGCCAGAGCGTCATCCAGCGTGAGCTTCTTGCGGGTCAATTGCTCAGTGGTGGGACGGCCCAGGCCCAGGGGAAGGTGAAAAACCCAGAAAACATTCGACCCCAGCGAATCGGCAAAGCCGGCCACCTGGTTATTGAGCCCGTTGATGAACGACGAGATAACAATCACCGTGGTCACGCCAATCACAATGCCCAGGATCGTCAGCGCCGAGCGCAGCTTGTTTGCCCTCAATGTATCGAGAGCCATCTTGACCGATTCGCGTGTTTGTCCTTGCGACATGGGAACTCCGAGTGAACAGTGGACAGTGAACAGTAATCAATGGGCCGTATTCTGGAGAGAGTCCAGCATGGAAAAAAGCATTTTCCCAACCTCGTGAGACAGGCTCTCGGCTTCATCTATCAATTCCGAATTCCCGATTCCGAGTGCGCGAGCAATTTCAAGCTGCGTCTGTATTTCGCAGTTTGAACCACGAGCAATGCCAAGAAACTGCTTGAATTCTCCAGTGCTTGGCCGTCCTTGTCCTTCCGCAATGTTGCTTGGTACGGAAACAGCAGCTCGCCTGATCTGGCTGGTTAGCCCATATATTTCCTCACGCGGAAAATCCTTCGTCAGGCGGTAGATTACGACGGTGAGTTGCATGGCTCGTTGCCAAACCAATAAATCTCGAAATGATTGAACCATGAATGCACTCCCTGGCAGCCTGTGGTGAAAGTCCAAGATGCCGAAAAACATCCCTCAGGGGCTAAAGCCCGTCGTTTCTTATCAAGCATTTGCGGCACGACTAAAGTCGTGCCCTTTCAAAACATGACTTTCACCACAGGCTGCTAACACTGTCCACTGTCCACTGCGCTCAGATCTCCGCTCTGAGCGCCACCACCGGGTCCAGTTGGGCGGCCTTCCAGGCGGGATAGACGCCAAAAAACACGCCCACGCTGCCAGCCATAAAGAGGCTCATCAGTACGCTCAGCGTGGAAACATGCGTGGGAAAGCCGATGACGAGCGTGATCAACTTGGCAAACAGCACTCCCATCATCACCCCCACCACGCCGCCCAGCAGCGCCATGGTTCCGCTCTCGATCAAAAATTGCAGCAGCACGTCGCGTTGCCTTGCGCCCAGCGCCTTGCGCACGCCAATTTCGCGGGTTCGCTCGGTCACGCTCACCAGCATGATGTTCATGATCACGATGCCGCCCACCACCAATGCAATCGAGGCGATGCCGATCACAACGTCAAAAAACATCGAGCTGATCTTCTTGTACAGGTCGAGAAAGGTGTCGTTGGTCTCCAGGGAAAAGTCGTCGTCCTGACCCACCGCGTCGTGGCGCATGCCGCGCACTCGCACTCGCATCTCGTCCATCGCCCGCACCATCGACGCGGCGTCGCTTTTGCCCCGGCTATAGATGTCAACCGAGTCATTGTAACCATAAGTCTGCTGATAGGTCGAGATAGGCACGGCTACCCAGTTGTCCTGCGACTGGCCCATGGTCTTGCCCTGGCGCTCGCCTACGCCTATCACCGTGTAGGGAATGCCATCGACGCGAATCTCCTTGCCCATCGGGTCGCCGTCGCCTAGCTCGTTGTCCACAATGTCATAGCCCACAATCGCGTTGTGGGTGCCGTGCTCCTCGTCGGCCGGCGTAAAGCCGCGGCCCAGCGCAATGCCAACATTCTCCAGCGAGACCATCGTCCACGAGTAACCGCGCATCTCCGTATCGGTGCTGGAGTGCTTGTTATAAACCACGCTGACCGAGCGGCTCAGCCGCGCGCCCATCTCGCCGCACTCCTTGCAGTTGTCACGCAACGCCGAGTAATCCTCGATGTGGATCTTCTTCCGCTTCTGGTATTTGAAATATTCCTCCGCGGAAAAAATAACCCCGGGCATTTGGCGCACGGTGAATACATCCGCGCCATGGTCCACCAGCTTGGTGCTGACATAGGTGTTGGCGCCATTGACCAGCGTCACAACCATGATCACCGAGGCCACGCCCATCACCACGCCAATCAGCGTCAGGACGGTGCGCATCTTGTTGCCCCACAGAGACTGAAGCGCGAGTTTGAAGGCCTCACCGAATAACATGGTCCTGCTTTCCGTTGCCACGGCTTGATTGGATTCGCGCCATTTTGCACCCTCTCCGCGGAAAAGATCGAACGGAGACCTCGAGCGGCAGACACATCCGCTTCCTCAGTGTACGTAATCACCGTCTTTACTATGGACGCAGTGCGAGCCACTTCAGCCGCACAAGGGCTCCACCCCAAACCATTTGACCCATTTCCGATACGTAAACGGCTGCTCCCAGGTTCCACTGCTCGACTAAAAACAGCAAAAAGCCGCGAACTGGAGATATTGTGGAACCATTTGGCTTGGTTGACCGTAGCATAAAAAGATCCCTTGCACTGTCCGGTTTATGAGTTCAGATTATTTCGGAGGTCTGATGATTCGTATTTGCACCCGCCTTTCGTTTTTCCTGCTGGCGCTGTTCCTGCTGGTTTCAGCCCAGGGTATGCTTGCGGCCGCCAGCGCCCCAGCGCCGCTTCTGCTGCGCAATCCCGCCCTTTCCCAAGATAAAATCGCCTTCCGCTACGCCGACGACATTTGGACGGTCAGCCGCCAGGGAGGTGAGGCCGTCCGCCTCACCTCCGACGGCCAGGTGCAGGCCGGCCCCTTCTACTCGCCCGACGGCGCATGGATTGCCTACTCGGCCCACCTCAATGGCAATACCGACGCCTATATCATTCCCGCCACCGGCGGCATTCCCCGCCGCGTCACCTGGCACCCCGACGGCAGCGGCGTGGTGGGCTGGTCGCCCGACGGCAAAGACCTGCTGATCGCCAGTAGCCAGGCCAGCTATCGCCACTTTCTGCGCCTCTTCCGCATCCACGCCGACGGCTCCGGCGCGCCGGAGCCGCTGCCGCTGCCTTCGGGCATTCAGGGATCTTTTTCGTCCGACGGCCAATCCATCGCTTATCAGCCGCTGACCAAGTGGCAGCCCGCCTGGAAGCGCTACGTCGGTGGCCAAACCACCCCTATCTGGATTGTCAACCTCAAGACGCTCGACCTGGTCAAGGTTCCGCGCGAAAACTCGAACGACTCGAACCCGGTGTGGGTGGGCAACGCGGTCTACTTCCTCTCGGACCGCGAAAGCACCGGCAAAAACGCCGGCCCGGTTACCCTCTATCGCTACGACGTTGCCAGCCAGCAAGTCACCCAAGTGGTGGCCAACAAGGGTTACGACCTCAAGTCCGTGCAGGCCGGCCCTGGCGCGCTGGTCTATGAGCAGTTCGGCTCCATTCATCTTTTTGACACCACAGACCAGACGGACAAAACAATCTCGATCCAGATTGATGGCGAGCTGGCCAGCCTTGCGCCGCATCGCGTGAACCTGAGCGCGGATGAAATCCAGAACGCCGCCCTTTCGCCCACCGGAGCCCGGGCCGCCTTTGAAGCGCATGGCGAAATCTTCACCGTTCCCGCCGAAAAGGGCGACACCCGCAACCTCACCCAGACGCCCGGCGTCGCCGAGCGCAATCCCGCCTGGAGCCCTGACGGCAAAACCATCGCCTACTTCAGCGACGCCAGCGGCGAATACCAGCTTTACCTGCGCGACCAGACTGGCTTCAAGCCGCCCACGGTCATCGATCTCGGCCCCGACCCCAGCTACTTCTATAACCCCACCTGGAGCCCCGACTCCAAGCACATTGCCTACACCGACAAGCACCTGCGCCTCTGGGTCGTCGATGTGCCCGCGGGCAAGCCGATTCTCGTCGACAAGGAGATTTACGGCAGTTGGGGGCCTGACACCTCGGCCGACTGGTCGCCTGACTCCAAGTGGATCGCCTACCATCGCGACCTCGACAACCAGTTGCACGCCATCTTTCTCTATTCGCTCGAGACGCACAAATCCACGCAGATTACCGACGGCATGAGCGACGCCACCAACCCCGTCTTCGACAAGAATGGCAAATATCTCTACTTCCTGGCCTCGACCGACGACGGCCCGTCCCACGCCGGCATTGATCTTTCATCGCTGGATCGCGCCCAGACCAACGCCGCCTATGTGGTGGTGCTGGCCAAAGACGGCGCTTCTCCCATTCCTCCCGAGAGCGATGACGAAAAAGCCAAGGACGAAGCCAAAAAGGACGACAAGAAAGACTCCGCCGACGACGCCAAAAATGGCGCTGACAAAAAAGACGACGCCAAGCGAACCGACGAGAAGGAAAAGGATAAAGCAGCAGGCAAAGACCCTGGCAAGGACGAGAAAGAGAAGCCCGTCGAGGTCAAGGTCGATCTTGATAAAATCGGCGACCGCATTCTCTCCCTGCCCATTCCCGTGCGCAACTACGGCGGCATCGCAGTAGGCAAGGCCGGCGTTCTCTTTCTCTATGAGGGTTCGCCGGTAGGCCGGCAATCGAATGAGGGCGACGGCCCCGGCATTCGCGGCCTCTGGCGCTTCACGCTGGAAAAGCGTCAACCCGAGTTGGTCCTCAGCGACCTCGACGCCTTCGTTGTCTCCGCCGACGGCGTCAAGGTGCTCGTTGCGCGCAAGGGCGGTTGGTCCATCGGCCCGGCCGACGATCTGAAGCCCAGCGGCGAGGCTCCCGGCAAGCCGCTCAACCTGGGCAATCTCGATGCCGTCATCGATCCCCGCGCCGAGTGGCGTCAAATCTACCACGAGACATGGCGCATCGAGCGCGACTTCCTCTACGACCCGAACCATCACGGCCTCAGCATTCCCAAAATCGAGGCCAAATACAAGCCTTACCTCGACGGCCTCGCCTCGCGCTCCGAGTTCAGCTATCTCTCCACCGAGATGCTGGGTGAGATCACCATTGGCCACATGTTCATTCGCGGGCCGCGCCAGCCAGACAACACGCCCAAAACCGGCCTGCTTGGCGCTGACTACACCGTCGCGAAAGACCGCTATCGCATCAGCAAGATTCTTGGCGGGCAGAACTGGACGCCCGGCCTGGTTTCGCCGCTCACCCAGCCCGGCGTCTACGTCCATGAGGGCGCTTACCTGCTCGCCGTCAACGGTCGCGAACTTCACGCTGCCGACAATCTCTATGAGTTCTTCGACGGCACGGCCGGCAAGCAGACCGTGCTGCACATTGCCTACAACGCCGAGGGAAAAGACGCCAAAGACGTGACCGTCGTCCCCATCGGCGACGAAGACGGCCTGCGCAATCTGGACTGGATCGAGGCCAACCGCCGCAAGGTGGGCGAACTCTCGGGCGGCAAGGTGGCCTACGTTTACATGCCCAATACCGGCGGCTCTGGCTACACCAACTTCAACCGCTACTTCTACTCCCAGCTCGACAAGCAGGCGCTGGTTCTCGACGAGCGCTGGAACGAGGGCGGCTACATCGCCGACTACGTCGCCGAAGTGCTCAAGCGCACCCCGCTCTCCGCCGCCATCGAGCGCGACGGCAAGGCCATTCACGATCCCGTTGGCGCAATCTTTGGCCCCAAGGTCATGCTCATCAACCAGAACTCCGGCTCTGGCGGCGACGCCATGCCCTGGTACTTCAAAAAATCGGGTGTTGGCAAGCTGGTCGGAACCCGCACTTGGGGCGGCCTGGTGGGCATTGGCGGCTATCCCACGCTGCTCGACGGCGGCTCGGTCACCGCGCCTCGCTACGCCATCTACGGCCTCAACGGCGATTGGGAGGTAGAAAACCACGGCATCGCTCCCGACGTGGCCGTCGAGGAACTGCCCAAGGACGTAGCCGCTGGCCACGACCGCCAACTCGAAACCGGCGTCCAACTCGTTCTGGACGAGTTGAAAGCCCACCCCATCCCGGAGATTCCCATTCCGGCTTATCCCAACTACCACCAGAACGACGGCCTGGGGAACCAGTAAGCCATCGTAGCCAACAAAAAGCGGTCCAAGTCTGGCATCTCAGACTTGGACCGCTTTTTGTTGGATTGTCAGATTGCGAGGGGTTCTCTATCGTCCCGAGCTGCCGAAGCCTTTTTCCGCCCTCGCTGACTCTTCCAGGCTTTCCACCACTTCCACATCTCCGGTGAGAATCGGCACGGGAATCATCTGCGCAATCTTGTCGCCGGCCTTCAACTCGACGGCCGTTTCGCCCAGGTTGGTCATCAAAATCAGAATCTCGCCGCGATAGCCCGCGTCGATCACTCCGGCTGTGGTGGCAATGCCGCGCGCCGCCATCGACGAGCGGTCGCGCACCAGCAGTCCCAGCGGCGCGCCGGTCGCGGGGTGGCGAGCCTCGACGCTGATGCCGGTGCGCACCTTGATTCTAGCCATGGGAGCCAGAAAGGCGTCTTCCAGGGCAAACACATCATAGCCTAAATCTTCGCCCGGATGCGCTACCACCGGAGCCCGGGCTCCAGCTTCTAGAAGCTTCACAAATAACGCGTTTTTTAATTGCTTAGGAAAAGCTGCTCTCGCAGCAACAGTTGTTTTGGACTTAGGTTCGTGGATACCAGCAGCCTTGATGCTTCCCTCGGCCCCGGGAAGCGGAGTAGGAAAGAGCAGAAGATTTTCGTTTTGGGGATTCTTTGGTCGATGCATCGGAATCCTACGAATCGTAATAATTAAATGCTATTTCATGGGTCGATCGGAAGCGGAAGTTCTGGACCTTGTTCTCCACAGCACGATCAAAATAGTAGTGGGAAACTATCTCGAAATAGCTTTTTTGTTTAAGCATCCACACCAATCCTTGCTGGGAGCCCCACCCATTCCGCCAAAAACGCGGAATGAATGGGGCATGGCGCTGCTGTGAAAAGCGCCGGGGCAATAAGAGCGTGGCGCAAAACCTATGCGGCCATCGGTTGAACAAAGAGCCGCTGCGCACTCGTGTGGCTGTTGTTCGGCAGCCGGAATCCGTCCACCACCTGCTGCAGGCCGGCAGCCAGCCTGGCCAGTTCCGCGCAAGCCTGCGCCGTCTGGTCCACTTGGGTCGTCGCCTGATTCACCTCGCCTGAGATTCCGTGAATATTTTCCGTCAATCCTTCCGTGGCCGCACTCTGCTGCGTGGTGGCAGAGGCGATCATCGAGATTCCCTCTTGCGCTGCCTTGATCCGCTCGGTAATCGTCTCCAGCGCCGTGTTCACCTGGTTGAACTGGCTTACCCCCTCGTCGACCACCGCCTCGCCCTGCTGCATCGATTGCACCGCTCGCTCCGCGCCCTGCTGCACGGAGAGGATTTTTTCGGCGATCTCCTTGGTAAATTTGGCGGTGCGCTCGGCCAGCACCCGCACCTCTTGCGCCACCACGGCAAATCCCTTGCCCTGTTCGCCGGCGCGCGCCGCTTCAATTGCGGCATTCAGCGCCAGCAGGTTGGTCTGCCCGGCAATCTCCTGGATGATGCGCACGACCTCGCCGATGCTTTGGGTCTCCGCGCCCAAAGTGGTAATGTCGCCCGAGGCCGTGCGCACCGACGCCCGGATGCGGCTCATCGCCTCGCGTGTTTGCTCGGCCACTTGCCGGCCTTCGCTCGCGCTCGATACCGCGTCATTGGCCGCTATCGAGGCCCGCTCGGCATGTTCGGCCACGTCCCTGACCGTCGTGTTCATCTCCGCCAGCGATGAGGCAAAATGCTCTACGTTTTTCTGCTCCGAGTGGGTGTTGTCGGCCATCTGCCGAGCCGTCGCCTCAATCTCTGCTCCCGCCGCCGCCACCTGCGACGATGACTGCGACACTTCGCCCAGCGCCGCGGCCATCGAGTGCTTCATCCGGTTGATGGCCTTGATCGCGTCGGCCAGTTCATCGCTCCCCGCCGCTTCTCCATCGGCTCCCGACAAGTCCTTTTTGGCCATCGCTCCCACCATTTCCACCGAAACCCGCACATTTTGGTTGATCGAGTGCGACAAGGTCAGTGCAATGCCGGTCAGCAGCGCCAGCGCCAGCAGCGCGGCCAGCAGCTCCGTCCAGGCAATTTCGCGCTGAAGCCTCTCATTGGCCGCTATTTCGGCGCTCAACTCCGCGTCCGCCGCTGTCTTCATGGCGCTGAACTGGCCCAGAATCAATCCCTTCAAGCGGTCGTCCTCGCCCGTGGAAAACAGCGCCTTCGCCCCCTCAAAGCCCTGATCCTTCCGCGCCGCATTCAGCTTGTTTACAAACACAATCCGCTGCTGAACATACACCAGATACTGCGCAAAAAGTGCCTTCTGCTCTTCATTGCCGGCAATGGCCGCAACCACCCGGCCGGCGGTGGCCCTGCCGTCGGCGCGCAACTCCTCCAGGTTGGCAATCGCGGCCAAATCGCCTGAAATCAGATAGCCCCGCTGCACGCAGGTCACCGTATTGATGTAAACAACCAAGTGCTCCAGATCGCGCAGCATCCCCATGGTTTTGGCTATCTGCTGTTGCGTCGCCTGGGCGCGCACCTGGGCCCAGCGCGCAATTGTCGCGCATCCCACCATCAACACCGCCGCCAAGCCAAATCCCAGAAAGATTTTTCGTCTGATTGTCCACTGCATTGCACACACACTCCCTCTTTCACTTATCGGCGAATGCCAACCGCAGGTGAGCCGGGGGTTCTGCGCTTCCCTTTTCAGAACGATTGAGCAGCATCTGTCCGGCTTTGGCTCGGCCCAACGTTGTCCTCTGAATGCTCGCTTAACTGAAATTGCGCAAATGGACGATAGGCGTGGATAGAGTCGCAGTACCTTCCGTTTGGGAGAAAAAGAGAGGCCTCATGAAATTTGGATTTTGTGCCGCAACCGCCGCTGTTCTGGCAGTCAGCATGGTCGCTTCCTACGGTCAAACGAGCGAAGCCAAACCGCCAGTAAAAAAGCACGTCGCAGCCAAAAAGGCAAAGGCGCCTCCTCCGCTCACGGTTGAAGAGCAGATTCAGGCGCTGCGCCACGATTTGGAAAGCCAGAAAACCGAGATCGACACCCTGAAGGCTGGTTTGGCGGAAAAAGGCGCGCAGTTGAAACGTGCAGAGCAGTCCGCGGCAGACGCTCAGGCCACGGCTGCCCGTGCCGAAGCTGTCGTATCCACCGAAGCACGGGAAGCCAGCCAAAATGCGACCGCGGTCACCACGCTGGAGTCGGCGGTGACGGGCCTCAAGGCAAGCCAAACCACGCTGGCGGTCAAGGTCAGCGATGAAACCGCCAAAATCAAAAGAGCCATCGATCAGCCGGAGGTTCTCCACTATAAGGGGACGACCCTCACCCCCTACGGATTTGTGGCTGGCGAGTCTGTTTATCGCACCCACGCCACCGGAGGGGAATTGGCCACGGCCTTCAGCTCGATTCCTTACGAGAGCGCCGATTCTTATCTGCTCAGTGAGACCTACCTGTCGGGCCGCCAGTCGCGCCCCGGTTTGATCATCGAGTCGAGACTCGGGTGGGGGACGATTCGCGCCTATTTCGAGGCCGACTTTCTCGGTGCTGGCACTACCTCCAACGAGAACCAGAGCAACAGCTATCTCTTCCGCCAGCGAATCTTGCTGGCCGAGGCTGAAACCAATAGCCACTGGACCTTCTCTGCCGGACAAGGCTGGACGCTGGCGGCCGAAAACAAAAAAGGAATTTCCACCTCGGCAACCAATATCGCCCTCCCCAACCAGATTGACCCAAATTACGTTGCCGGCCTGGTTTGGAATCGCGGCTCCAGCTTCCGCCTGACCAAGAGTTTCAGCAAGGCTACGTTCGCTGTTTCGGTCGAGAATCCGCAGATTCTCTACACTGCCTCGCTGGCTGGCAGCACGCCTTATGCGGTGCTGGGTTCGGCGGGCGTCAGTGGCGGCCAGCTCAATGCGGCCATCAGCTCCTGTTCGCCCTCGACCGTGATCGTCAACTACACCAACCAGGCGGAGACGATCTCGGGCGGCACGGTGAATAGCGTGGTTCCGGTTTACAAGACCGTCAACTCCTGTGCCAACCTGGCCAATATCTCCTTCAACCAGGCGCCCGACATGCTGGTGAAGGCAGCCTTCGATCCGGGCTTTGGCCACTTCGAGGTTTTTGGCATTGCTCGCTTCGCCCACGAGACGGTTTATCCTGGCGAAACCACCAACAGCAATCTCTATGGCAATCTTTATGACATTGACTGCCCCAAGAGCACCACGGGCTGCAACCCGGTGGCGCCCGCGCTCAGCTCGGCGGGCGCAACCACCAGCAGCATTGTGCTGGGCGGCGTGGGCGGCAGCCTGCGCATTCCCTTGGCTGCCAATAAATTTACCTTTGGCGTCAAGGGTCTCTTCGGGCCGGGCGTGGGACGCTACGGCGACTCGACGCTCTCCGACGTGACGGCCAACGCCAATGGCGCATTTGAGCCCATCCACAACGTCAGCGGGTTGCTGACGGCTGAGGCCAACCCCACACCCCGCCTGCTGCTCTACGCCTACTATGGTGGTGACTATGCCGGCCGCGAGGACTTCGCCAACTCGACTGCCACAACTCTTGGTGCGCCCAATCCCTGCTTCCTGACGCCGACTCTCACCGGCTGCCAAAACATCGTTGTGGTGGACGGCAAAAACACCTACCCCCTGACCTTGCCCTCGACCCTGACCGCCGCTGAGGTTGCCGCTGGCAAGTGGGGCGGAACGTGGCCCGCGCCGGGAGCCGCCGCCGTCGGCTACGGCTCCCGGCTGCTCTCCAACGCCGCTTGCCTCGAAACCGCCAACCCCGGCTACAACGGCAGCTCGACGGGGTATTATTCCGGCGCAGGGTGTGGCGCACAAACCCGCGATATTCAAGAGGTTACCGGCGGCTACTGGTACGACCTTTACAAGGGTGACCGCGGACGCCTGCGTCAGGGATTCCAGTATAGTTACGCGGTGCGCGAGGGATGGTCGGGCGCGGCTCCCGCTGGTTCTGTTGCCGGAACCCCGGGCATTGGCGCCAAGGGCACCGAGAATATGCTCTTCACCAGCTTCCGCTATTACCTGCCGTAAGCCGCAAACCTGCGCTGAGGCAACCGGAGGGCAGCCTGCGCTTGGGCTGCCCTTTCTGTTGGCCAATTCTGATGAAAAGAGCGAGCCCCGGCAGGGAATCTTTCCCAGCCGGGGCTGTCGTTCATCCTAAAAATCCAGCAGGAAGAACCTGTAAGCCGAATTCTGTCGTGTGCGGTCATTCCTCTAGGCGCCGCGTTACCGCGGACACTCATCAGCGACCTACCCGGAGGTTGTGGCGATCCTTGGACGACGGCCACTGCTGGCCGGGGTATCCGAGGATGAATCTGAGCAGCCTTGCGGCGCCGAGCCGGCACCGGACGCGCCGCAGCTCCCGCCGCGCGTCTCCCTCCCTATTTGGTCTTGCTCCGTGTGGGGTTTACCTTGCCTCCGACGTTACCGCCAGAGCGGTGCGCTCTTACCGCACCATTTCACCCTTACCCCAGCGGGACTGGCCGTCCAGGCGAACCTGAAGGACCACTCCGGAAGCCCTCAGCCCGAAGGTCGAGGGGTGGCCGAGGCGGTATATTTTCTGTGGCACTAGCCGTCCACGAGCTTTGAAGCCCGCGTCCCGGACGTTATCCGGCACACTGCCCTGCGGAGTTCGGACTTTCCTCCCCCGGCGAACCGCGCTTGCGCGCGTCCTCCGGCAGCGACCGCCCGGTCCTCCTGCCAGTGCTTAGTGTATCCCAGTTCTGGTTTCGCCCGCTGTCCTCAGGCGAACTGACCCAGATCTATCCCCAGAGGGTAAGTCTCCCCGTGGGCCAGCAGGTCGTCCCAGGTAACTTCGCGCTTCTGGTAGCCAGCCATGCGGCCCAACATGCAGCTCAAGGCAGTCTGAACGCCGTCGGCGATCTGGTTGTGCGGCTTGCCGCTGACAATGCTGTCGATGAAGCCGCGTTCCTTGTCGCGATCGGCAAAGGCCAGGTTGTCAGTAAAAGCACCGTTGGCGGCAAACTTGCCCGAACCTGCCGCGGTTGCCGCGGAGTCGGCCCACGCCCACTTGTTCGCGCCGGTAATTTGCAGCGGGCCGGAGTAGGGGACGGCTGCTCCGCCGATGGAGCCATAGAACTTGAGTCCGGCGTCGAACTCGCCGTAGTCGCCAAACTGGGTGGACGAAAAGGAGAGATGCACGTCTCCGGGGTAGGTAAAATCGACCTGGTAGTTGTCCCAGCAGTCGCCAAAATGGGTGAGGATATTGCGTCCGCCAGAGGCCGTCGCCTTGAGGGGATGCGCGCCGAGAATCCAGTTGGCCAGGTCGATAATGTGGATGTTCTGCTCGACCAGAATGTCGCCCGAGAGGGCGCGGTCCCAGAGCCAGTTGCGCAGGCGGTATTCGTCAGCGCCAGCGCCGGGGCGAACCACTTCGACCGAGGCGGGAGCGTTGTAGTTGGCCGTAACCGAGCCGATTTTGCCCAGAGCACCGGCCCTGATTTTGTCGGCGGCGGCGGCGATGGGCGGAGCGCAACGGCACTGGAAGCCCACATCGACGCTTTGCGAGATCCTGACGCGCTTGGCGATTTCGAGAGCCTGGCGCGCCTGGCGAACGTCGATTCCCACGGGCTTTTCGCAGTAGACATGCTTGCCCGCCGCCACGGCTGCCTCCAAATGCTCGACGTGGAAGAAAGGTGGGGTAGAAATCTGAATGAAATCAATATCTTGCGCGGCGGCCAACTGCTCGAAGGCGTGGGGGCCGTGGAAGAGCAGCTTCCCGGAGATCGGAGCGCGGCCCAAGCCAGAGTTGAAGCTGTCAAAATGGGCGCGTCCACGGGAGAGCCGGTCGGTGAAGAGGTCGGCCAGCGCAACGACTTGCGCGGTGGTGTTTTGAGAGAAGGATTCGGCTACGGAGGTTCCGCGGTTGCCGCAGCCCAGCAAACCCAGGCGAACGGCGGAGTTGGCCTGATAGCCAAAGGCCGAGAGCGGCTTCAGCAGCAGCAGTCCGCTTACTGCTCCCGCCGAGTTTTGAAGAAATTGCCGACGGTTCATCCTGCCTCACTTGTGGTGGTGTGCTCCATGCGTTGGCCGCAAAACTGTCGGCATGGAGGCGGAGGCTTTTGGGGCAAATGTCAGCCCAGAAGCGGACCAAAAGAGCGTTTTCAAGCCAGAATATCGTGCAAAATGGCTTCCAGATAGAGCTTTTCCTGGCGCACATCCTCAATTTGCTGCGGCCCGCTGGTTTCGCGCTCGATGGTGACCGCGCCGGTGTAGCCCAGCCTGTGCAGCTTGGTGAAGACCTTGCGGAAATCCACCAGCCCCTCGCCGATTTTCACCTCTTCGCCCAGTTCGCTGGGGTCGGTGGGCCAGCGGCCATCTTTGGCGTGGATGCTGCGCACGTGTCTGCCCAGAATATCGACCGCATCGACGGGGTTGGCTTTGCCATAGAGAATCAGGTTGGCGGTGTCGAGGCCCACGGCAAGGTTGGGCATGGCTACATCGCGCAGCACACGGGACATGGTGGTGGGGGTTTCCTGGCCGGTCTCCATCAGGAAAAACTGCCCATTGCCCTGGCAATGGCTGGCGACGGCGCGGATGGCTTCGACGGTGCCCGGATAGAGGGGGCTGGCGGGATCTTCAGGCATGAATCCGCAGTGGGACTGCACCTGATTGATGCCCAGCAGCTTGCCAAAGTCCGAGGCTTGACGCAGGGCGTCGATGCGGGCGGCGCGAGTTTGCGGCGGCACCAGACCGATGGTGGAGGGGCCGCGCAGAAAGTTCCACTCCAGCGGCAGCGGGCCAACCACCTCGACGGTGGTCGCGGTCAGCTCATACTTGTCGAGTAACTCGCGAAATTGCCTTGCCAGCCCGGGAGTAAATTTGTTGAGGTAGCCGTCGATGGAGAGGAAACAGTTGGAGAACCCCATCTGGTGGACGCGCTTGAAGGTCTCCTCGGGTCCATCGGCGGGTCGGACGAGCAGGCCCAACTCCATGGGCTTGAGCGGTGCGAGTGCGGCAAAAGCCGTGCTGGACTTCAATTGATCAGCAAGCAGCGCCGTGCTCGCCACGCCCAAAAAAGTCCTGCGGTCCATATTTTCCTCCCCAGACACAGCGACCTCCGTGAAACTCTATTTTGTAGCACAGCGAGCTTAACTTATTCCACCGTTACGGACTTAGCGAGATTGCGGGGCTGGTCAACGTCGCAGCCGCGGCGCACGGCGATGTAATAAGCCAGCAGTTGCAGGGGCACAATCTCGATCAAGGGCGAGAGCATCTCGGTCACCGGGGGAATATAAATGACCTGCTCGACCAGGCCGCCGATGATCTCGTCGCCCTGGGTGGCCACGGCAATCACGCGGCCAGAGCGCGCGGTGACCTCTTGAATGTTCGAGAGAGTCTTCTCGTAGCGCAGCTTGGAGGCAGGGTCGCTTTGGTCGCTGGTGGCCAGCACCACCACGGGCAGGGTTTCGTCGATCAGCGCGTTGGGCCCGTGCTTCATTTCGCCGGCAGGGTAGCCCTCGGCGTGAATGTACGAAATCTCCTTCAGCTTCAGCGCGCCTTCGAGGGCGATGGGGAAGTGAATTCCCCGGCCAAGATAAAGAAAATCACGGGCGGTAGAGAAGTCACGCGCCAGCTCTTCGCACTGCTTGGCGGAGTTGCGCAGCACCTCTTCAATTTTTGCGGGAACGCGGCTGAGTTCCTCGATGAGGGCGATGGATTGGGCCTGATCGAGCCGTCCGCGCAGTTGGCCCAGCTTGAGCGCGAGCAGAAAGAGCGCCGTGAGTTGGGCGGTGAAAGCCTTGGTGGAAGCCACGCCAATCTCCGGCCCGGCGTGGGTGTAGATGGCGCCATGGGCCTCGCGGGCCACCATGGCGTCCACGACGTTGCAGATGGCCACGGTTTTGGAGCCGAGGGTCTTCATTTCGCGCTGCGCGGCCAGGGTGTCAGCGGTTTCGCCCGATTGAGTGATCAGCAGGCCCAGCGCGTTGCGGTCGGGAATGGGATTGCGGTAGCGGTATTCGCTGGCGTAGTCCACGTCGACGGGCAGGCGGGCGAGGCGCTCGATCATGTATTTGCCGGCCTGGGCGGCGTGCCAACTGGTTCCGCAGGCGGCGATGTTGATGCTTGAGGCGCAGGCCAGCTCCTCGTCGTCGAGCTTCATCTCGCCCAGAAAGACCTTGCCGGAGTCGAGGGAGACGCGGCCCAGGGTGGTGTCGCGAATGGCGCGGGGCTGCTCCCAAATCTCCTTGAGCATGAAGTGCTTGTAGCCGCCCTTTTCCGCCTGAATGGGATCCCAGAGAATGTGGGTAATGGCGCGCTCGATGGGCTTGCCATCAAAATCGGTGAGGGTGACGCCGGCCAGGGTCAGGATGGCCATATCGCCATCGGCCAAAAAATAGATATTGCGGGTGTGGTGCAGAATGCCGGGCACGTCGGAGGCGACGAAACTTTCGCCCTCGCCCACGCCGATGACCACGGGAGGGCCAAAGCGGGCGACCACGATCTTGTCGGGTTCGGCGGCGGAGAGAACGCCCAGGGCAAAGGCTCCGGTGAGGCGTTTGACGGCGCGACGCACCGCAACTTCAAGGGCGACGGGCTCTCCGGCGGAGGCGGCGTCTCTCAGCACCTGCTCGATGAGGTGCGCAATGACTTCGGTATCTGTTTCAGTGACGAAGATGTGGCCCTGGGCGGTGAGTTCGCGCTTCAGGTCGAGGTAGTTTTCCACAATTCCGTTGTGGACAACGACGATGCGGCCGGTGCAGTCGCGATGGGGATGGGCATTCTCTTCGGTGGGCCGGCCATGGGTGGCCCAGCGGGTGTGGCCGATGCCATAGCTGCCGGTGAGGGGATGCTCAATCAGCGCCTCTTCGAGGTTGTGCAACTTTCCCGAGGCGCGCCGCACTTCAAGGGTCGCCCGGTCTGGAGAGCCCACGGCGATTCCTGCTGAATCATAGCCGCGATACTCCAGGCGTCTAAGTCCCTCGATGATGACCGGGACTACCTTCTTGGGACCGACATAACCGACAATTCCACACATGCAAGCATTTTATGCGATGGGCTTGCTGGGGAAGGGCTCTGTGGAAAGAAACACAAATGCAGTTCCAATAAAAACCGGCAGGAGGCGTGTGCGGTCCCACCCATCGCAAAAAACGCGATGGATGGGGCACGGTGTTGTATTGCTTCAGCTCCGGATCAATCCGTAACGCCAATGCCTGGCAGCCTGTGGTGAAAGTCCAAAATGCCGAAAAACATCCCTCAGGGGCTAAAGCCCGTCGATTCTTATCAAGCATTTGTGGCACGACTAAAGTCGTGCCCTTTCAAAACATGACTTTCACCACAGGCTGCTAGCCCTTGCGCCGGTAGAGCACCTGGAATTCATACCCGGCATTCACAGGGAAGAGGCCAGCCACGTGGCGCAGGCGCTCGGCCAGGGCCGGTGCGGCCAGCAAGGGATATTCCCGCTCACGCAGATCATGGTAGTCAAAGTCCACGGCCAGGGCCAGCATATAAATCGCCAGCGAATCGGAGAAAGCCGACTCGTGATAGGCATTGCGCAGGCGCTCGTCAAAGCCCTTTTGGCTGGCGCGGCTCTCTTGCGCGCGACGCCGCGTCTCCCACGCATCCTGGCTGGTTTCGCCACGCACCTGGGCCTCGGCCTGCGCCCAGACCAGCGAGGCAAAGCTCTCGGGAACTCCCGCCGCCTCGACAAAGTTGTGGGCTACATTGATAAAGAATTCAAAGGCCAGCCCAAAACGGTCTTCCACCAAGCGCGTGGAGAGAAAGACAGCTTCGGTCGAGCCAAAGGTGGCGTTGCGGTGGCAAATGGCACGGTCTCCCAAATCGACCGTGTAGCCCGGCGCGATCAACACCTCTTCGGCGTCGGCCAGGGCCAGGGGAACAAAATAGTAGGCGCGATGCTCCAATGCGGCGGAAAGCGTGGCCGGAACCGCGCCCACCAGCCGCTCCATGTCGGCCTCGGAGATGCGGGTTTCACCCCACATTGCATAGTGAATGCCGTTGGGGGCCTGGGCCACGCTGACCTGCGTGGCCACCTTTTCCGCGTGCCAAAGTTCGAGTTGTGCGTTGCTTGCCATGAAGTATGTATTTTAGACGACCAAGGTTCCCGTTGATCGGTAATTCAATTGTGCTTTGGAAGGCTCACTGCGTGAGCGCATCTTCGGCTGGCTGAGGAGCGGGGCTGAGGTCGGCGGCTTTTTCTCGACGCAGAGCCTTGAAGGCGCGATAGACAAAGGAGCCCAAGTACCAGCCGTCAATGAACTTGTAGGGAGTTTCGCCGGTGGTGTAGTGGCCGCAGGGCAGCACCCGCAGCTCGAAGTTGAGGCCGATGCGCCGGAAAGCTTCGACGACTTTGAGCGAATACTCCTTGGGAAAGGTCAGATCGTAGTTGGCGTAAATGGCCAGAACTTGTTTGTCGGGCCCGCCGGCTTCGGGGCTGACAATTTTCTGGTAGTAGTTGCAGGGGCTGGTGGCGGCCCACAAAGCGCGTACGCGCTCCTGGCTCAGGCCGGCTTCCTGCAGCGCCTGTTGGACGTGGCGGGTGCTTTGCCCGGCCCAGACCACATCGCCGAAAGCTGTCGAAATATGGTTGAAGGCGTTGACGCGGAGGCGCGGATCGTGGGCGCTTGCCATGTAGCCGTAGCAGGAGCTGAGGCTGGTGCCGAGGACGCCGAAATGCTCGAAGCCTTGCTCCTCGAGCCAATCGACGCAGCAGCGAATATCGACCACGGCCTGGCGGCAGGCGGCGAGGGTGCGGCCGATGTTGGCGCTGACGGCGTAGTCGGAGCGCTCCAACTCGGCGGGGCGGCGAATGTCGTGGTAAGGCATGGAGAGGCGCAGGGCCGAAATGCCCATCTTGTTGAAGATGTCGCAGAGGGCGTTGTGGCTGAAGCCGTCGGCGTTCCACTGCGGCAGCACCACGATGGCTTGGCGCGGCTGGCCCTTGTGGGGCTCGACAGGATACCAGCGGGCGTTGACCAGATCGTTTTCCGGGTAGGGAGTGCGCTCGGGCGAGGTGAAGCGCAGGAATTGGGCCTTGGGCAGCTTGCCATCAAGAGCCTGCTGCTTGAGGGCCGCGTCCTGGGCCAGCGTTTCGGGGCGCACGTTGGTGGGGTAGAGCTGCGGAAAGCGCTCTTCCAGACGGAAGTCGGTGGGGCGCTGGTAGCCAAAGAAGGCGTCGCTATGGCGAATGAGAAGCTGGTTAATGCGCACCATGGCGGCTTCGGCGGCAGCGGGGTCATTCGCCACTTCCGGGCCGGGGATGGCGTCGGCAAAGCCATGTTCGCGCAAGAAAGGCTCAATCCACTCGAAGCCCCACTCCAACGGCCGCACAATGCGATTTTCATCGCGCGTGGTCAGGGCCGTCTCCCACTTATACATCCAGCGTGCGTATCTCTGCTTGATCATGGTCTGCACCAATTTTATCAGCCCGACGGTAATTGGCCTGGCCGCCAATCACCAGCGCATCAGATCTTGATTTATATATGACTTGAGCTTTTGTCGGACGGTTTGCCGGAAGAATTGCATATGGATGCGTACAAGCGGTAATCTCTGTCGGAGGTAAACCAGATGCGTTTTCTCGTGCTCTGCGTAGCTGTTTGCTTACTCACTGTTTCCACGCTCGTCGCCCAGGAAGCGGCTTTTCCGCGCATGGTTTTCGACCCTCGGCCAGTTCTTGACCGTGACTTCGCAGAAGAACTCAGTGGGGAACTGCGCAAGCTGGACGAACCTTCACTGTACGCACTGCGGCTGGACAAGTCTGTGGAAGTCTACCGTTTTCTCTGGTCACGCTCCTTCCATCATCTCGTCTCGGTCAGGCTCGAAGTCCTTGCGGACCATAGCGGTCGGCTGGTTATTCGCACCGCGCCCGGCGCAGCCGGATTCCCTTACACGAACAAAGGACCTGCCAGTTCCGTTACCCGGTTGATTCCACGCGAAAAGGTAGAGAGTTTTCTGAAGTTGCTAGAGAATACCGGCTTTTGGATTACGCCACCCTACGAATTCAACGACCAAACCGGAACAGATGGCTCCGGTTGGGTAATCGAAGGCGTACAAAGCGGCCAATACCACCTCATCTCCCGTTGGACGCCGTGTGAGTCCAATGGAGCTGGCAAAGCAACCGTATGCCAATTAGGCAGCGCTCTGGCGCTTACCCTCGGCCAACTCAGCATCGACAAAAAAGATGTGTACTGACGCTATCTATTACGCCGCCCGGTCTGCGCGTTTCAGCGCCAAGTACTCGGCCGCGAACCAGCCCAGGCTGAGCAGCAGCAGCAGAGCAATGATGGCTTGCGAAATGACGCAATAGACGCACCACACCCCCAGCGCGAACTCCTCAATAAAGGTGAGGCGGAGGGCAATGCAGAGGCCGGCGCCGGCGGCCAGAAAGGTGAGAAAGCGCTGCCGCTTGAAAGCCAGGCCGGCCAGCGCCAGGTAGCCGACAATGCCGATGGCCGCCACCGGAACGTGGGCGATTTCGGCAAAGGGGCTGTGGTTCACAATGCCGCAGTCCCACTTTTCGTTGATGGAGCAGGCTTCGACTTCGTTGGTGTAGTGAACATGCAGGGCGAGCGCGGAAACCACTACGCCAGCCAGGGCCAGGATTGCAATCAAGTATCGCATCGTCTTGGCAACCATGCTATCAGAGTACCCGGCGCGCTAACATAAACCATGAGTTCTTGCCCCAGTGCCGCCGAACCACGTTGGCCCCACCGCAAGTGGGCCTTTTTCGGGGGCAGCTTTGATCCGCCGCACCTGGGCCACTTGGCGGTGGCGCGAGCGGCGCGGGCGGCGCTGCGGCTGGATACCGT
>Ga0224528_1000347_pt1 | contig 36950 bp, 22 predicted proteins | sample CBST25metaG_2_FD_179888 | JGI IMG/M metagenome (GOLD analysis project Ga0224528, IMG submission 179888) | Peat soil microbial communities from Stordalen Mire, Sweden - C.B.S.T25 | ecosystem: Environmental > Terrestrial > Soil > Wetlands > Peat | place: Sweden: Norrbotten County, Stordalen Mire...
GGTTCCAAACGGTTCCAAGTTTTGTTTTGGGGAGTCTGTAAGTGCTTGAAAAGAATGGCTCCTCAGGTAGGACTCGAACCTACAACCCTTCGGTTAACAGCCGAATGCTCTGCCATTGAGCTACTGAGGAATATGGCTGCGCTGGCGCGCTTTGTGTTAATTACAAGACAGATTGTAAACAGCCATGAAGCCGAACGTCAAACACTCACGCACGAAAGTTGTGGATTTCTAAAAAGACAACCTGTGTAGCTACTTTTCTCTTGTTGGAGAGGAGTGCACGCTCTCTTGGTTCACCGAAGCAGGGCGACTCAGTTGACTTGCTGCCGCGGAGTCGAGGATCCAAGTCAGAGTTCCGCTCGTAGGCGCGATGAGCTGAGCAGGAATACTTTCATGATCGCGCGAACCTTCAATCACCTGCTTCACTACTGAGGACTTGTCTTCTCCTGTGGCAAGAAATGTAATCTGCGCGGCGTTATTCAGTACTGTGGCGGTTAGTGTGACACGCCAGCCGTCTACCTCTTCAACGTGGTCGGCAACTACAAAGCGGCGACTCTCGTGCAGAGTAGGGCGATGGGGAAATAGGGAGGCGGTGTGTCCGTTGCTACCCACTCCGAGCAGAACATAGTCAAGTCTTGGAAGCCCATGGGAGAGGGGAACGATTTCGCGCAAGGTTCGTTCGTAGAGGTCAGCAGCCTCTATGGCTGTGCCGTCTCCGGTGGGAATGCGGTGAATGCTTGCAGGCGGAACCGGTACGTGAGAAAGAAGCAACTGGCACGTCATGGAGTAGTTGCTATCCGGATGCCCAGGGTGAACGTTGCGCTCGTCTCCCCAAAAGAAGTGAATCGATTGCCAGGGAATCAGTCCCGCAAAGGGTTCGGCTGCGAGCATTTGAAAGAGACGACGCGGCGTGCTTCCGCCGGAAAGGGCAACGTAGACGGCTCTTCCCTCAGCGGACACTTTGCGCACGAGCGACACGAACTGTCCGGCTGCGATACGGACTGCTTCGTCAATATCGGCGCCGACAAGGACTTCTGCACCTGCGAGGTGAAAGCGCTCAGTCGGCATCGGTAGGCTCCTGCTTTAGCATCGACATCCAGCGATGGCCGGAATTCTTCAGCAATTCTACTGCTTCTTCTGGACCTTCTGAACCTGCTGCATAGTTCGGAAAGACCGGCGGCGGTAACTGCGCCCAAGCTTCTTCGATGGGCGTGATGATTTTCCATTCCGATTCGACTTCATCTCGGCGCGTGAAGAGTGTTGCGTCTCCGCGCATGGCATCGAGGATCAACGTTTCGTAAGCAACTGGAGTGTTTCCGTCAAAGGCGTCAGCATACGAAAACTTCGCAAGGACGGGAACGGTGCTCATGTGAGTTCCTGGACGCTTCGCTCCGAATGAAACTGAAATTCCCTCATCCGGCTGAATGCGAAGGCTGACGACGTTAGGGCCAAAGCTACCGTTCTCATCACCGGCAAACAATGTTTGAGGAGTGCGCTTGAAGTGCACCTTGATCTCGGTGACGTTGTTAGCTAGCCGTTTGCCGGTGCGCAGATAAAACGGAACGCCGGCCCATCGCCAGTTTTCAATTTGGAGACGAACAGCAGCAAAGGTTTCTGTCAGCGAATTGGGCTTCACCCCAGGCTCCTGCCGATAGCCTGCGAGATCGGTATCATCACCGTTGACGTGGCCCGGACCATACTGACCTCGGATTGTGTTAGCAGCCACTTCTTCAGTGCTCATCGGACGAATACTACGAAAGACCTGTACCTTCTGCTCGCGAACGGAGTCCGCATCAAAGGCTACAGGGGGTTCCATTGCAGTGAGCGCGACAAGTTGGAGCAGATGGTTCGCCACCATATCGCGCAGCGCACCAGTCTCCTCATAAAAGGACGCGCGCCGCTCAACGCCAAGAGTTTCAGCAGCGGTGATTTCTACATATTCAACGTAGTTGCGATTCCACACCGGCTCAAAGATGGAGTTGGCAAAGCGGAAGACTAAAATGTTCTGGACTGTTTCTTTGCCGAGATAGTGATCGATGCGATAGACGTTCTTTTCGTCGAACACCTTCAAAACAGTTTCGTTCAGGACACGAGCAGATTCGAGATCGCGACCGAATGGCTTTTCAAGAATGATGCGTGACCATCCGTTTTCGCGCTGGTTGAGTTTGGCAGACTGTAAGCCCGATACGATTTCTCCTGCGAATGACGCGGGAGTGGAAACGTAGAAGAGCACGTTCGGACTGGAGCCGCTCTTCTGCATCTGCTCCAGAAAAGAGCTTAGCTCACCATAGAATCCAGGAGACGCGGGATCGCCGACGATGTAGCGCAGGCGCTTGGCAAAGTTCTCCCATTTTTCTTCGCTGAATCCGCGAACGTCTTTTGAAGTCTTGGCCGCCTCGTGCATCGACTCGCGAAACTGCTCATCTGTCATTGCCGTGCGACCGGTTCCTACTACTTCAAAACAGGCACTCATGCAGCCTACACCGCAGAGGTCGTAAAGAGCTGGAATCAATTTGCGTCGGGTAAGATCTCCGCTTGCTCCGAAGATTACTAGTGTGCAGGGTTCTCCCGCGGGCAGTTCTGGACGCTTCAGCTTCTGCTCAACTTCAGCTTCAATTACAGGCGTCATCGGCTGCTCCTAGGTATCAGGGCGTTCCACTCGGAGTGGACGAAGCCAGCTTCGGGACGGTCCGCGCGTTGATAGGTGTGTGCACCAAAGAAATCGCGTTGCGCTTGCGTCAGATTCTGAGGTAGCTGTGCTGCTGTGTATGCATCGAAGTACGCCAGCGACGCCGAGAAAGCTGGCACTGGAATTCCTAGAGAAGTCGCTACGCCCACGACCTTGCGCCATGCCGGAAGCGATGAGTTGATGCGGGACTGAATGTCGGAATCAAGTAACAGGTTCTTAAGTGCGGGCTGGCGATCAAAGGCCTCCATGATCGGATCTAACAGAAGCGCGCGAATGATGCAACCGCCTTTCCAGATGCGGGCAATCTCACGTAAGTTGATCTTCCAATTCCACTCGTGTGCGCCTGCCGCTATCATGCTCATGCCTTGGGCATAGGAACAAATCTTACTGGCGTAAAGAGCATTACTAATGGATGCGATAAGCTCGGCGCGATTACCAGTGTAGCGCGCTGGAGTGCGTCCATACTGGGCGCTGGCGATGACGCGTTCGTCCTTCATGCTGGAGAGAGCGCGACCATCGAGCGCTGCGGAAATAGTGGGAATCGGGATTCCAAGATCGAGCGCAATTTGCGCCGTCCACTTACCAGTTCCCTTTTGTCCTGCCTTGTCCAGAATAAAATCGACTAAAGGCTTGTGCGTCTCCGGATCGATTGCAGTCAGTATTTGTGCGCTGATTTCGATGAGGTACGAAGCTAGGGGACCGCGATTCCACTCGGCGAACACGTCCGCGATTTCTGCGGCTGAGAGGCCTAGTGAGTGGCGCAACAGATCGTAGGCCTCGGCGATCAATTGCATGTCGCCGTACTCAATTCCGTTATGCACCATCTTCACGAAGTGACCAGCTCCGTCCGCGCCGATGTAGGTTACGCACGGACCTGAGGAGGTTTTCGCAGCGATGGATTCGAGCGTTTTTTGTACGTGTTTGTAAGCGTCTTCACTGCCGCCGGGCATGAGGGACGGACCGTTGCGTGCGCCTTCTTCTCCGCCAGATACACCCATTCCAAAGAAGTTCAATCCACGAGCTCGCATTGCAGCTTCGCGTCTCTGGGTATCTTTGAAAAACGAATTACCGCCATCGATGAGGATGTCGCCTTCCTCGAGTAGAGGGGCAATTTGGTGGAGCATTTGATCGACAGGATCACCAGCTTTGATCATCATCAACATACGGCGCGGGCGTTCAAGAGAGCGCACGAACAGCGCCAAGTCTGTGTTGCCGATTATCTGTTTGCCTTCGTTGGCGGCGACAAAACGCCCGACCCATTCAGGTTCGAGGTTCCATACCGCGACACTTTGCCCGTGATCTTCAATGTTAAGCGCAAGGTTTTGGCCCATCACTCCCAGGCCAATCACACCAAACTGCGCCAGCTTAGTCGCGGAGATTGTTGAAGACATGCGTTCTCCAGTTCAAAGTCTTGTATCCAAAATAGTCGCGAACCTATGGACGCAACTCTACTATGAAAGATTCGAAAAATGCGCGAGAGGATTCATGGGAGCGAGCATTTCGAGATTTTCTGGGGGTCACGACTCCGCGATGAATGTTTAAAGAACAAGTAACCCTGAAAATACCTTTTGTGGGAGCAAAGTTCATCATTTGATCAATCGTTGAGCACAGTTCCAGTCCATTGTCAGGAGAGACACCGATTCTGGTCGAAGGATTGTTGATTGGGTAAATGATAGCCCTTTGCTCAATGTGGATCACGTCAAGAACCGCTATCCCCAATTTGTTCATCTTGCGATAGGAGGTCGGGATCCTCGTCGGAGACTTCGATAGAGTTGCGCGGACGACGCATTTGGTATCCGAGGGGCGTTAGCGAAAAACCGGCATCCTCTAGAAACTGTCCGAAGTAATTCTCGCGTGCTGGTCTGGTGTTGATTTCCGAGATGAGCAGACCTTCGTGCGTTGACTGGCGGTGGAGTGCGATGCGGGCCAGTTCGTGAGCGGCACATTGGGCGTACTCGTCGCGGTCAGGTTGAGTTGTGGGCAGCCAGAGTTTAAGGGCAGGGTTGCCGCGACGGAAATAGGCGACTAATTCACCTGCTACGAGGAGAACGCTGGCTCCTCCGGTGCGGGACATGCCGTGAGCTGTCTGGGCGGGATCGTCTGATTCCCCGAGTTTGGGCCAAGGGAGCAGGTTTCCGTAAGGGTTCGCCGGATCGACGGCGGCTAGGGCATGAGCCGCGAGTTTTTTAGGTGACCGCAGGCCGCGCAAGGTTTCAACTGCGGCGTTCATTGCGAATTGCGATCCGCCAAGACCGGAGATGAACATGCCACGACGAATCCAGCCACGTTCCTCCATCTGGCGCAGCGCAGGGTAGAAGGCGCTGAAACCGCCGGGGAGATCCTCGGCTAAAGCGCTCTCGCGTGTCACTAATCCGTAGCGAAGCAGGAGTTGCTGGGCGATGCTGGCGCTCCACTCGGTCACGGTGAGTTCGGTTTGGATTCGGGAGCTGACGGAGGACCAGCGGCCTTGGGCGATTGCGCCACCTCGGGTGCGAGCTCGGAACTGTTTAAGGAACTCAGCGGAGCCGGGTCGCCCAAAATCGTTACGCTGGCGCGAATGGCCTTCGCGCTGCTGGTGCAGGAAGTTTCGGAGTGCGTGGAAGGTATCGTTCGTGACCAGGCCCTGCCAGACTAGCTGCCAGAGTGCATCGCTGGTTTCTCCGGGAAAGCCTGCGCCAGCGGATTGGTGAATGTCCGCGAAGAATGATGCTCCGTGGCTGGCGAGAAATTCTGCAATGAGCTTTGCTCGGTCTTCGGGCGGCGTGGTGGTCACGACGGCGACGGGTGGCATGAGTGCGGGCAGGCTTTCTGAAAGGTAGAGAGCCACGCGTCCGTCGTGCTCGCCGAGCTGGCCGCGACCGACCCAGACGACTTCTCCGGCGGCCATCAGGGTGTCGAGATCGGCGGGATCGTAATCTCTGATTCGGACGGGGAGGATTTCGCGCTCCCATTCGGAGAGCGGTAGTGCGACGCCTTGCAAGGTTTCAATCGCATCGAGCAGCGCGTCGAGGCCACGGCGCTTGCTGCCCACGCCTTGCCATTTAGGAAGGAACGTTCCGAGAACTTTTGATTCGAGCGGCTCGACCTCACGACGCAGGCGTGCCAGAGTTCGACGGCGAAGTTGCTGCAGCACGTCAGGATGTACCCACTCACGATGCATTCCACCTGGGCGGAATTCGCCTTCGAGCAGTCTTCCGCTTCGGACGAGGTCGATGAGGGCTTGCTCCGCAATGGGCTTGCGGAGTTCGTAGCGACGCGAGAGGTCATCGAGAGTAAAGGGACCGTGCGTGCGGGAATAGCGACTCAGGAGTTCCTGTAGCGGTTCGGGCTGAGGCTTTAACCATGTGGGTGCGAGATTCTTAGGCAGGGTGAGGCTGAGTGCATCGCGGTACTGCGCGGCGTGCTCTACCGCGATGTAGCGTTGTTCTCCGGCAATGGCCAAGAGCAGCAAGCGTTGCGATTTCACCAAGGAAGCCGCGAGGGCGAAGACCTCTTCGCTTGCGCAACGGACGCGTAGTTCGTTGGCATTGAGATCGCCAAGTCTGAGAAGGAGATCGTGAATTCCATCGGCATGGCGCACGGCGTATTCGCTACCGAGCATCTGTAGCTGCGTTTCGACTTCGAGAAGCACAGATCCGTCGAGAAGCTCACGATAGTCGGCATCTCCTAAAAGACTTTGGAGTTGAGACTGATCGATGGAGAGAGCTTGGGCTCGGCGCTCGGCCAAGGGAGCATCGCCATCGTAGATGTAATTGGCAACGTAGCCGAAGAGCAGCGAAGCGGCGAATGGCGAGGGCTTGGCGGAATCCACAGTGGTGACGCGGATGGTCCCGCGCTCGATGCCGCGGAGAATCTCAATCAGAGAGGGGAGATCAAAGATGTCGCGGATGCACTCGCGATAGGTTTCGAGCAGGATTGCAAAAGACGGGTATCTTGAAGCTACGTTGAGCAAGTCCGCAGAACGCTTGCGTTGCTGCCAGAGCGGGGTACGCATTCCGGGGCGGCGACGTGGAAGGAGAAGAGCGCGGGCGGCGTTTTCTCGGAAGCGGGCGGCGAACAAGGCCGTGGCTCCGAGCTGGCGCATGACGCGGTCGTAGATCGAGGCCGAGGACGGCAGCAGCGTTGCTGATTCTAAGGGGGTGTCGCTATCCGGCAGGCGGATCACGAATCCGTCATCGGCCCACATGGACTCTGGCTCCATGCCGAGGTCTTCGCGCAGAGAGGCAGCGACGGCCATGCACCATGGGGCGTGGACGCGGCTGCCGTATGGCGAGAGAACGCAGATGCGCCAATCTCCGAGCTCATCACGACAACGCTCGATGAGAATGTCTTCGTCGCCGGGAACTCGCACGGTGGCGGTCTGCTGGTCGTTGAGGAAGCGCAGGAGGTTCTCCGCTGCGTTGGGCGCTAAGGCGTGATCCTCGACCAAGCGCGTGTAGGCTGCGGGTGCTGGCATTCGCAACAGCTCGCGAGTGAGCGCGCCGATGTGCTGACCGAACTCGGCTGGACGGCCTGCGCTGTCTCCATGCCAGAAGGGCGTTTTGCCGGGCTCGCCGGGAGCGGGCAAAACGAGCACGCGGTCATGCGTGATTTCTGCAATGCGCCAGGTGGATGCTCCGAGAACGATGGTTTCTCCGGGCTTGGTTTCGAAAACCATCTCTTCGTCGAGCTCTCCGAGGCGTGTTGGCTTGATGGCATCGGCGAGATAGACGCCGTAGAGGCCGCGATCTGGAATGGTTCCGCCATTCACGATGGCGATGCGCTTGGCTGACTCGCGAGGGGTGAGCATGTTGGTGGTGCGATCCCAGGTGATGCGGGCACGCAGCTCCGCAAACTCGTCGGAAGGATAACGTCCGGAGAGAAGGTCAAGGACGCTCTCGAAGGAATTACGAGAGAGCGCGGCAAAGGGAGCGGCTCGACGGAACAGGTCGAAAAGCTCGGTGGTAGACATCGGCTCGATGGCGATGGCGGCCACGATTTGTTGCGCGAGCACATCGAGAGGGTTGCGAGGATAGCGGACGGCTTCGACCTGTCCGTCGCGCATGGCTCGAGTGGCGGCGGCACAGGCGAGCAGGTCGGCTCGGAACTTGGGAAAGATGATGCCGTTGCTGGTTGCACCTACGTGGTGCCCGGCACGGCCGATGCGCTGCATTCCGCTGGCTACGGATGGCGGTGCCTCTATTTGGACGACAAGGTCGATGGCTCCCATGTCGATTCCGAGTTCCAAAGACGAGGTGGCTACGAGTCCCTTGATGTCTCCGCTCTTTAGGCGCTCTTCAATTTCTTTGCGCTGGGCTGGCGCGACGCTGCCGTGGTGAGCGAGTACCAGAGTTTCTCCGGCAAGGTCGTTGAGAGCGCCGGAGATTCGCTCGGCGAGGCGTCGGCTGTTCACGAAAATGAGGGTGGACTGATGGGTGCGAACGAGTTCGAGTAACTCTGGGTGGATTGACGTCCAGATGGATTGACTACGCTGGGTGGGAGTTCCGGATGCTGCGGCGTCCAGCTTTGACATGTCCTCTACGGGGACTCGCACGCTTAGGTCTAGGCGTTTGGGAGCGCTGGCATTGAGAACCGTGACTGGGCGATAGCGTACTGGTAATTGCGGCTCGAAGATCGCGTCCGGAGATGGATTGGTGAGGTCGTCCGGGGCATCGGAGGCTTCCTTTGATAGTTCAAGTGTTACTTCCAGTGTAGAAGTGATCTCCTTGACCTCATTCGGTTCAACGCCACCGAGGAAGTGTGCGACTTCTTCCAGAGGACGCTGCGTTGCGGAGAGTCCGATGCGCTGCAACTTGCGTCCGCAAAGACGTTCCAAGCGTTCCAGCGACAAGACCAAATGTACTCCTCGCTTGGTGGGAACGAGGGCGTGGATCTCATCGATGATGACGGTTTCGACGGAGCGCAGAGCTTCTCGGGCGTTGGAGGTGAGCAGGAGGTAAAGGGATTCCGGCGTGGTGATGAGGATGTCGGCGGGAAGTCGCTGGAAACGGCTGCGTTCGCCGGAAGGAGTGTCTCCGGTGCGGACAAACGCTGTGGGAAGATGGAAGCTTTCGCCGCGAGTGGTTGCCAGTTCGGCGATTCCCAGAAGCGGGACTCGCAGGTTACGCTCGACGTCGACGGCAAGCGCTTTGAGCGGCGAGATGTAGATTACGCGGCAACGCTCTGTCTTTGCAGGCGGCGGAGAAAACATTGCGCGATTGAGGCACCAGAGAAATGCGGCAAGAGTTTTGCCACTTCCGGTGGGAGCTAGTAATAACGTCGATTCTCCGCGCGCGATTGCGGGCCAGCTTAACTGTTGGGCTAACGTTGGCGAGGTGAATGCCGCGGAGAACCAGGCCTGCACGGCAGGATGGAAGAGGGTTAGTGCAGGCTGGTCCGCTGGATTGTTTGCAGCATTCTCCGCAACGTCGTCTGGTGCTTGCGGTTCGTAGTTGGAGTCTTGCGTGGGCATTCCCTCTGCAGGATAGTCTAACGGTTCCGGGCAAAGATGTAATTTCTGGGGGGAGTTGAGGGGGTCATGGTAAGAGCGACGAAGAAAGAGCAGGCATGGCAACGGGACTGGGTAGGTGGAGTGCACGGATCCCACTTCAGCGTCGAAAATGCCGACGCTGAAATGGGGCACCTGAAGGTTTCTGTTTTGTTTTTCTCTTGAGATTAGGAGTCTAGTTCGAGTTCGAGCGCCGCTTTTACTTGGGAGCACTCCTCGTCAACCAATTTTCTTTCGGCAATTCTGAGGTAGAAGGTGTCGATGGCCATTTCGCCTTCGGTGTCGATGAGTGCTACTTCGATGTTGCAGCTACATTCGGCGAGGACGGCCGCAATGCGATGCAGAAGGCCGGGGCGGTCCTGCGCTACGACCTCGACGACCGTGCTGTGGCTGGATGACTCCTGATCGAAGTTAATAACCGTGTCTATCTTGACCTTGGGGGGCTTGTCGTTTCCTGCTCGCTTGCGCGCGAGCTTCTCCAAGGGGACCTCACCACTGAGCACGTCAGTGAAACTATGACGGAAACGGTCCCACTCCTGCACGTTCATTTCGAGAGTGTGGAAGTAATCGGTAAATACAAAGCGATCGACAACTACACCGGATTCATTCGAAAATGCGTCGGCTTTCAAGATGTTCATGCCCCAACCGGCCAGGACTCCTGCAAGGGTGGCGAAAAGTGACGGGCGGTCCTGGGTGATTACGGTGAGAGAGAAATCACCACGGAGCCGCTTGAGGTTCGTTTGGACGACGTTGGACCTGAGCTGCGAAGCCATTTCGACGTGCTGAACGATCTCTTCGGCGGCGTGCATGCTGAGGTATCGTTGCGGCAGGCCTTCCAAGAAATCGCGGAGGCGACGCCCGAGCTGGGGAGCGATGAGGCGAACACGTGCGAGGTGCTCGTCGTGGCTCGCGGAATGGAAGCGGTCATCGTCGACACTGCGGTTCATGTAATTTGCCGTGGAAAAATAGACGCGCCACAGGTTCTCGGCCTTCCAAGGGGAGAGCGACGTGGGGTTGACGGCTCCGATGTCGGCGTAGGTGAGGAGCGCAAGCATTTTGAGGCGCTCGGGGTTTCCGACTCGTTTTGCCAGGCCGCGGATCGTCTCTGGGTCGAAGATGTCGCGGCGCATGGCACCTGATAAATCGAGGTGGTAGGCAACGAGGAAGCAGACCATGTCTTCGTCTTCGGGCGGGAGCTCGAATTTGCGGCAGACCTGCATTGCGACTTCGAGACTGGCGCTGACGTGGTCGTCGTCTTGCTTTGCTTTGCCAATGTCGTGCAGAAGCAAGGCAAGGATGAGAAGATCGGGACGCTCGATTTCTTCGGCGAGGTTCGCGAGGCTGCGGTTGCCATCCTTCTTGGTCGGGTGAAGGCTGTGGATGGAATCGATGGCGCGGAAGGTGTGCTCGTCCACGGTGTAGCGATGATAAAAATCGCGGATAACCAGCGACTCCACGGCACGGAATTCGGGAAGGAGCAAGCCGAGGGCGCCGAGTTCCTGCATGGAACGCAGAGCCTTGGCGGCGTGGGGCTGGACTAAAACTTTGCGCAGGGCTTCCCAACGTTGCGCTCCGGAAAGGTCCTTGGAGGCAATTAGGGGGAGGGCCTGTTCAATGCGCAGGTCGGTGCTGGCCGCGAATTTGAGTCCGTGTTGCGCGACAAATTCAAAGCAATTGAAAAAGTTTTCGGGCGAGTTGACCGCCGAAGGCTGCTGCAGCAGGACACGGCCGTTTACGCAGGAGAATTCATCGGTGGAAAGGCGGGCACGCCAATTCTGAAACTGCTGGAAGAGCGATGAGCGCGCAGGGACAACCTCATCCATCATGGTGGCGAAGAGGCGGTTGACGACGCGAGCCTGGCGATAGTAGTAACGCATCCATTCGGCTGCGTCGGCTGCGCCTCCGTCGTATCCGATGTGAGCTTCGGCGGCGGCTTGTTGTGCCTCCCAGTTCAACTGATTGTCGTCGCGTCCGGCGCGGTAATGCAGGAAGCAACGGACGGAGACGAAAAAGTCCTTGGCCTCTTGGGCGCGATCACGGAGGGAGGCGGGGAAATAGTCGAAAAGATTGGTCCAGGTGCGGGCTCGGGAAAAACCGTTGAGCAAGGCAAGCCAGCAGGAGACGTTGTAATCACGAAGTCCGCCGGGAGCATCCTTAATGTTCGGTTCGAGGTGGAAAATGGTGTCGCCAGCTTGATGATGGCGCGCTTCGTTGACCTCGGCTAGCAAGAGCACGAGTTCTTGCCAGTCTCGCAGGACGGAGCGGGGGATGACCTGGTCGTGGAGGCGAGAAAAGAGGCTGTAATCCCCGGCAAGGAGGCGAGAATCCAAAAGCGAGATGTTGAACTCGGGATTGTCGCGATGGAGGCGGTCGCAATCCTCTATGGTGCGGGTCGTGGGGCTCAGGCGTAGGCGCATGTCCCACATGTCCTGGCACATTGCGCGGATGGCGTCCTTGCGGGCCGTCGCAGGTGCGAGGCCGTCGCTGAGGAAGAGCAAATCAACGTCAGAATGAGGAGCTAGGACGCCTCGCCCGTAGCCGCCGATGGCGACCAGGGCGAAGCCTCCTTGTGCCGATAGATCCGGATCGATATGATGCCGCCACAACTGATGGGTCAGCGAATCCACTAGCTCAGTACGCCCCTGCAGCACGGAGCGGCCCGAGCGGGTTTGCTCGAACTCAAGCCGTATTCGCTCCGAACCTGCGAGGTACTCTGCTTTTAGACTCTGCGTGATGCCCAACGTCATTTCATTAGCCCCTGCGTGAACTACAGCGCGTCAATGCCGCGCTCTTCGTTGCGGATGCGGATTGCCTCATCGATACGGGAAAGGAAGATTTTGCCGTCGCCAATTTTGCCGGTTTGCGAGGCGGTGAGGATCGCTTTCACGACGTCATCCACCACTTCGTCGCGGAGCACGATTTCAAGCTTGATCTTGGGAAGAAGGTCGACGCTGTATTCGCGTCCCCGATAGAACTCAGTGTGACCTTTTTGGCGACCATGGCCGCGAACTTCTAGTACGGTCAGTCCGTCGATACTGATGGCAAGAAGAGCTTCCTTCACGGCATCGAGTTTGGAGGGTTGGATTACCGCTTCGAGTTTCGTCATTTTTTATCTTTCCCGGCGCGTTGAATTCAACGGCGCTATGAATCGAAGGAATATCCTTCTTCAGCGTATTACGCCAGATCGAGGTGGTGCGCTAAATCCTCTTGGCTGACGCGCAAACCAACGTGAGGTCCATCAGTTCGAGCAAGCCCCAGGCTTCCAGCACTGCAAAGACAATACCCAACGCATCTCCGTTTGGGCTGAGTCCCCGGGAAGTAGGGCCAATTAATCTCGGCGAAACAATTCAACCATAGATAGTAGGTTGCGGGGCTGTATGGAAATCGAAAATTCTTATGGCGTCTATGGTCTCTGGTTATGTATCGAAAAGAGCGCCGGATTTGCAGCCCCAACTCGCCGGTAACATGCTTTGGGCGCCGGAATCTTGCCGGCGCCCGAAGTATCTGACTCTTCCTTCAAACTATGCCTTTGCCAAGTTTCCAGACATGTCTTCCCTGCCCGCTTCACGCACCGCAGTTCCGAAATAGGCGATGTAGAGGTAGCAAAGAACTGGAATCACGAAAGCATGGTGGATGCCAATACGGTCAGCCAGCAAGCCCTGGACTAGAGGAAGAAGCGCTCCGCCCACGATTGCCGTGACCATGATCGCCGAACCCTTACTGGTGAGTTTTCCTAGTCCGCCGATGCCCAAGGTGAAGATGCTCGGGAACATAATGGAATTGAAGAACCCGACGAGGATGATGCTGTAGACGGCAATGTGTCCGGTGTTAAGCATGGAGATAATGACCAGCGTGGCAGCCACAAGAGCGTTGAATGCAAGCAGTTTGCGCGTGGATACCTTCTGCAATACAGCAGAGCCAAGGAAGCGTCCGACCATGGCGCCACCCCAATAGAAGGCTACGAGTCTTGCCGCACTTTGCTCGGGCATTGCGCCCATGAAGTCCTGATGGAAGTAATTGACGAGGAAGCTACCGATGGAAACCTCTCCGCCAACGTAAACAAAGATTCCGATGGCTCCGAGGATCAGATTCTTGTGATGCCAGACGCTGTCATGAATGTTCTCAAGCTCATGGTGCGAGGCCTCGACCGATTGGATCTTTGGCAGCTTGTAAAAACCGATGACAGCGGCAAGCAAGACCAGCACAACCGCTAGCCCAAAGTACGGGGTAATCACCGAGTGTGCTTGCTCAATGCGATAGCTGCTCAACTGCGAGGTGGTCATTGAGGCAATCTCACTCTTGCCCTTGACGGTTGCGCTCAAGATCAATGCGCTGCCGAAGAATGGGGCGAGGGTGGTTCCGAGCGAGTTGAAGGCCTGAGTCAGATTCAAGCGACTGGAAGCCGAACGAGCCGGTCCAAGCACCGCTACGTAGGGGTTCGCTGCCACCTGTAACGAGGTGATTCCGGCGGCAAGGATGAACAGTGCCGTTAGAAAGAGAGGATATGAGGGGATCTGCGCGGCGGGGATGAACATGAGCGCGCCAACGCCCATGGTGAGCAGACCAACTACCATCATGCGCTTGTAGCCAATCCACTCGATGATTTTGCCTGCAGGTAGAGAAAAGACAGCGTATCCGGAAAAGAATGCGAACTGGACTAACATGGTCCGGAAATAGTTCAGATCAAAGATAGATTTCAGGTGCGGGATAAGAATGTCGTTGAGGCAGGTAAGAAAGCCCCACATGAAGAATAGCGTTGTAACCATTGCCATCGCGCCACCCTGGCTCTTCTCTGTACCGGGTGCCACGACAGTCTGCGACTGAGTAATAGGAGTTGCCATGTGCTGAGTCTCCGCTGGTTAGCATTGAGACCTCTGCGGGTCTCTATTTTAGTTTTGGATAAACATTCAATATTGTAGGGCAGGCTTGGCATTCGGCACAGGATTAAGTGTGGGCCGCTGAGGCAATCATGCACGAAACAAACCGGTACCAGAGTTCGCTAGGAACGATTGTCCAATGCGCTACGGACGGATTGCAGCAGCGAGTCAGCGGTGTAGGGCTTTTCGACCAGTTTGAAGCCGTCTATTCCATCCAAATCAGAAATTGACGTCTCCGTGTAGCCGGAGAGGAAGGCAACCGCTATCTCGGGGCGCTGTTTGCGAAGATGCTCTACAAGATTCGGTCCGCGCATGCGCGGCATGATGATGTCAGACAAGACCATGTGAATGGCACCCTCGAAACCGTTGGAGAGTTCGAGGGCCGAGACGCCGTCTTCGGCTTGTAACACATTGTAACCATTACGGGATAGGATGACACTGGTCAGCTCTCGAAGGGCAGCGGAATCATCTACGAGGAGGATTGTTTCACCGGAGCCTGCCACATCCAATGGTTCGGCGCTGATGAGAGTCCGGAGTTTCATTGGCTCTTGGCTGAGCGGGAGGAACACCTTGAAGATTGTTCCCACTTCGGGTTCGCTATAGACCCAGACATCGCCACCGTTGCGCTTTGCGATGCCGTAGACGGTTGCGAGGCCGAGTCCAGTGCCGCTTCCGGGTCCCTTGGTGGTAAAGAATGGCTCGAAGATGTGTGACACAGTTTCAGCGTCCATGCCCATGCCTGAATCGCTGATGGCCAACATTACGTATTGTCCAACGCTGACCGATGGATGCCGCCTCACGTAGTTATCGTCCAACTCAACAGGCTTCACTTCGATTTCGAGACGTCCACCATCGGGCATGGCGTCTCCGGCATTGGCTGCAAGATTCAAGACGAGTTGCTGGATTTGGCCGGGATCCACCTTTGCAGGGCAGACATCTTCGGAGCACTTTACGCTGAGCTCGATGTCTGGCCGCAGCAGACGCCCGAGCATGGACGTCATCTTGGAAACTATATCCCGCAAATCCAAGACTTCTTGCCGGATAGCCTGCTTGCGGCTAAACGCCAGCAATTGCTTGGTAAGCAAGGCTCCGGTGTCGGCGGAGTTCTTGATCTGCAGCACTTTGTCGCGACGTGGGTCCTCGGCCGGCAGCTCATCCATGAGCAGTTCCGAGTAGCCTAGCATCACATTTAGCAGCGTGTTGAAGTCGTGTGCCACGCCACCAGCCAAGCGGCCAATGGCTTCCATCTTTTGAGCCTGCCGTAGCTGCTCTTCAGCACGCTTGCGCTCGGTGAGATTCTGCACGACGCAAATGCGGTAGAGTGGCACTCCGGCAGAATCGTTTACCAAGGAGGAGGTTACGTGAACCCACACGATGGAGCCGTCACGATTGCAGTAACGTTTCTCCATTTGATAAGACGATAGCTGCCCACTCTTGGCGGCATCAAACAGGGCAAGATGGCGGACGTGGTCTTCGGGATGGGTGATTTCTTCGAGATTCTTTCCGAGCAGTTCGCTTTCTTCGTAGCCCAGCATTCGGCAGAGGGCCGCATTCACCATTAACAGTTCTCCGTCGGGGGCGATCTGTTCGATTCCGACGGCAGCCTGCTCGTAAATGGATCGGAAACGCGCCTCGCTTTGACGCAGACTTTCCTCCGCACGCACTCGCTCGGCTACGTCGCGCAGGATCACGGTAAATATCTTTTGCCCTGCGGTCTCAGCTCGGGAGACGGTAGCCTCAATCGGAAATTGCTCGCCGTTTGCACGCTGGGCCTGAAGAATTCCCGGAGCGGTCATGGTGCGGGTGGTTTGCCCCGCTTCTGCGAACTTGCTGATATGGCCAGGGTGAGCTTTGCGAAACTCTTCGGGAATAAAGCGATCCAGAGGCTTGCCAAGGACCTCCCTGGCGGGACATCCAAACATTGTCTCTGCGGCACGATTGAAAACGATTACTCGTTGGCGCTCGTCCAGCATGATGATTGCGTCCATCGCCGACGCGACAACGCTGGAAAATCGCTGCGAGGTAATGAGGAGATCGACTTCGCACCGCCTGCGCCTTAGCTCCGCGCGATGCATCAGCAATGCACCGAGAAGGGTCAGCGGTACGAAGAAAAACCATGGAGCTACGGCGAAGAGAGGGACCGACTTGGCGTACCCAGAACCCCAGACCTGCTGCGCTCGAAAAATTAACAGACCAAAAGCGAAAGGAATGAAGATTGCTGCCGGTACGCCGTAACGATACCAGGGACTGCGGGTTGTTTGTCCGCTTGCCGCTTCAGTTTGCAATCTCACTACTCCGGCCGAGGACAGGCAGCACACTGTCCAGTATTCACCAGAATTATACCTACCCAGAGACGTCTCCGCATCGGCATAACCGCAAGAATACTGCCTTTTTCGTGGACTAAAGGGGCACCTATCGGGGGTAGTACCTTCTTTTTGTTACTGTTAGGCTATTACCACTTGGCCAATGATCTTGATTGACCACTACAGTTCAGCCAGAGCACGGTGCACAAGGTGGATGGCAATTGCGCCTTCACCGACGGCGGATGCGACTCGCTTCACATTTCCGGCGCGAACATCGCCAACGGCGAAGACGGCAGGCAGACTGGTTTCAAGCATTTGCGGAGGGCGTGGGAGACTCCATGCCGAGGGTGGTACAAGGCCGGTGGATGCGTCGAGATCGCGGCCGGTGAGGATGAAACCTTTGTCGTCAAGAGCAACGCAACCGCGGAGCCAGTCGGTGCGGGGAGAAGCCCCGGCCATGACGAAGACGTGACGGATGGGATGGGTAGACGACTCGCCAGTGGCGCGGTCGAACCAGACTACTTCGTCCAGTTGTCCATTTCCCTGCAAACCGACGATCTCTGTGCGGAGATGCATTTCGATGTTTGGATTGTCGGTGATCCGGCGAATCAGGTAGCGAGACATTGTCTCCGATAGGCCGCTAGAGCGAATTAATAGATGCACTTTGCTGGCGGTTTGAGAGAGATAGACGGCTGCTTGTCCAGCTGAATTTCCTCCGCCAACGACGATGACCTCTTCGCTGCCGCAGAGCTGAGACTCGATGTAAGTGGCTCCGTAGTAGATTCCCTTCCCTTCGAACTCCTTCAGATTGGCGATGGGGGGCTTGTTGTACTGGGCTCCAGAGGAGATGACAATCGCACGGGCCGCTAGGATGTTCCCGTTATCCAACACGATCTCATAAGGGCGGTGTCCGCACTTCAGTTCTGTTACTTTATGGCCCACCATCATTCTGGCTCCGAACTTCTGCGCTTGAGTGAGAGCGCGAGCAGCTAATTCTTGTCCGGAGACTCCGGTGGGAAAACCGAGATAGTTTTCTATCTTGGAGCTTGATCCGGCCTGACCGCCGGGAGAGTCGGTCTCGATGACGAGAGCGTCGAGACCTTCGGAAGCGGCGTAGACGGCTGCAGCAAGTCCGGATGGGCCCGCTCCTACGATGATCAAATCGCGAACCTGAGTTTGGTTGATGCTGGCGTTGAAGCCGAGGCAATCCGCTAGCTGCTGCGTGGAGGGATTGCGCAATACGGTTTGTCCGTTGCAGATGACGACGGGGACTTCTCCGGTTTTCACATGGAATCGGTCGAGAAGTTCCTGCGATGTCTTGTCGGTGTCGAGATCTATGTAGGTATAGGGATGTGCGTTGCGTCCGAGGAACTCTCGCAGATGAAGAGTGTTGGCGCAGTGGCGCGAGCCAAGCATGATGAGGTCTCCGTAACCGTGGCTGATGAGCGCGAGTCGCCTGAGGATGAAGGCGCGAAGGAATGTCTCGCTTAGGTCGGCATCGCCAGCCACGAGCAGGCGCAGGTCGTCGCCGCTCATCTCCAAGACCTCTCCGGCTTGAGTGACTCGGCCTAGCACTAAGCTCCTCTGTCCGGAGATCATGGTGATTTCTCCGGTGAAGTGACCGGCAGAGTGAGTGGCTACGTTGTGCTCTCCAGTAAGACTGGGCTGCACAACCTCTACGATTCCGGAGAGTACGACGAAGAACGGGATCTCTGTGTCATTCGGCTGGAATAGGATTTCGCCTGGCATGACCTTGCGCAACTTGCTGACATGGCGGACTCGGCTGATCTGCGCGTCGCTCAGGACAGGAAAAGCTTGGTTGCTGGAATCGAGTGCACTGGGGACGGGCCAGGTGGACATGGGATTCTTTCCTAAGCTGAAGTAGATAGGTTAAGCGTAGTAGATGCAGTTTTGGTGTTTAGGGTTCAACCAGCTACTCGCAAACTGCCCGGCCCTTGCATTGATGAGGCCGGGAAGCTCGCGAGCGTAGCGATTAGGCTGCCACTTGACTTTGTTGTTTGAAGAACGTCAGGAGACTTGAGTTGATTTCGTGCTTCAAGGTTGAGCACATTCCGTGCGGCGCGCCAGGAATAATCTTCAGCGTGGCACCCTTTACTAATTTAGAGGACAGCAGCGCAGAGGCAACAATTGGAACGATCTGATCGTCGTCGCCATGCAGGATGAGAGTCGGAACATCGAACTTCTTCAGGTCCTCGGTGAAGTCGGTTTCGGAGAATGCCTTGATACAGTCGTATGCGCCGTTTATTCCGGCCATCATTCCCTGCATCCAGAACGAATCTCGCAAACCTTGTGAGACTTTGGAGCCGGGACGATTGGCTCCGTAGAACGGGCCACTGAGGTCCTTAAAGAATTGGGAGCGATCGTTGATTACGCCGTCACGGATCTGATTGAACACATCGATGGGAAGACCGTTGGGATTGTGGGCGGTTTTCAGCATGAGAGGCGGCACGGATCCGATCAAGACGGCTTGCGCTACTCGCTTGGTGCCGTGGCGACCGATGTAGCGGGCGACCTCTCCGCCTCCGGTTGAGTGGCCGATGTGGATTGCATTTCGGAGATCAAGCTTCTCGGTGAGGGTGGCAAGGTCGTCGGCGTAGGTATCCATATCATTACCGTGCCAGGGCTGGCTTGATCTTCCGTGCCCGCGCCGGTCATGGGCGATGCATCGGTAACCGTGAGAAGCGAGGAACAACATCTGGTCCTCAAAAGCGTCAGAATTGAGTGGCCAGCCGTGGCTGAAGACAACAGGTTGTCCGGAACCCCAGTCCTTATAAAAAATTTGCGTGCCATCTTTTGTGGTAATCGTCGGCATATAGGTTGAACTCCTTAAGTCTTGTTCACAATGGTGAACTTGATGATTCGATGGACGGAGCCAGCTCCGGAACTGCACAATTCCGCTTAGCAGCTCTGGGCCGACAGGTCGTGGTAGTTCTTTTTCTTCGATGCGCGGAGGCTTTCGCGGGGTGGAAGCTGCGGACAAATTATGAGAATGGCGAGACAGCCGTTCTGCTGAGAATTGGAAGCGCCCTCAAGTTGTGGCTCATTTGGTCCGATGGGATGAACAAGAATCGCTGTGTAGGAGTTGTGCCATGAAGTTCACGATTGGGCGCAAGATTTGGGCATTTTCTCTATCTGTTTTTATGCTGGTCGGAATCTCAAGCTTCTGTGTTTACTGGCAGATGAGTAACGCTATGGCATCTCAACAGGTAATTGTGGACGTGAAGTGGCCGGCAGCACAGGTGTTCGCAGACGGCGTTGCTTCCATGAACATGATGCGCGCAAGCGTGCGGGACGCCATTATCAATCACGACGACGCGACGAGCTTTCAGCATGACGTTGACGAATATCAGAAATATGCAGCAACTCTGAACTCTTCCGTCGATCGACTGGTCGTAATGTCGAAGAGTTTCCAGAAGGAAGAGAATAAAGAGCGCGTTAGAACAATGGTTGCGAATCTTGGTCCAATGGAACAGGCGCAGCAGCGGTCGATGGAGTTGGCAAAGAGTGGAGATATGAAAGGGGCCTTGGACATACTCCACACGATGGCGGCCACGAGCGGAGCCGAGCTACGAAAGATGATGGGCGAGTTGCAGGAACAGAACAACACGCTCACGGGCAAGATCTTTAAAGACATTCAGTCGGACATGCAGACCTCAACGCTGTGGCTGCTGTGCTGCTTTTTGGCTGTCGTGGTGACGGGTTCGGCGATAAGCTGGCGAGTTGCCGCACAGGTATCCAGCAATGCAGAAGCTCTTTGCTATCGTGCCCAGGCGATTGCCGCTGGTGATTTGACCGCGCCGCCGCTGGTCAGCAGGAGCAATGATGAATTCAGCGATCTGGCGCTCTCCATGAACCAGATGCAACAACAACTGCAGCAAGTGATTACGCAAATCACCTCAACGGCAAACGAACTTGCAGGGACTAGCGAGAGAATCACGGCTGGCTCGACCCAGACCGCAGAGAGTTCAAGACAACAGACAGAACAGACGGCCATGGTAGCTACAGCGATCAGCGCGATGGCAACAACCGTTCACGAAGTTTCAGAGCACTCCCGTTCCGCTGCAAACGCGGCCGAAAAGGCTTCTGGAACTGCGCGTGAGAGTGGCACGATTGTGCAGGAAACACTGGTTGTGATGAACCGCATCTCGGAGTCGAATGCGAAGATTGCCGAGCGCGTTACGAAGCTGGGAGAAAGTTCACAGCAAGTGGGAAAGATCGCATCCGTGATCGACGACATCGCCGATCAGACAAATCTTTTAGCACTGAATGCTGCAATTGAAGCAGCACGCGCCGGAGAGCAAGGGCGAGGATTTGCGGTGGTTGCGGATGAAGTAAGAAAGCTTGCGGAGCGTACGACCTCGGCAACGAAAGAGATCGCCGAAATACTGGAAGTGATTCTTCGGGAATCTCGCGATACAGCTTCGGCCATGAGCGAAGGACGGCAAGATGTGGAAGCTGGAGTGACGGGATCACGTCACGCCGGTGAGGCATTAGAACACATCATCGGAATGGCTTCAAACGTTGGAGATATGGTTTCACAGATTGCGACCGCCGCTACTGAGCAAGCCAGCGCTACTCAGGAGATACAGAGCAGCGCGGAGAAGATCGCATCGATGGCAAAGGAATCGACCGATGCAGCGGAAACATCGGCGCATGCATGCGAGCAGCTCTCGATGCTCGCGCTAAATCTGCAGGAAATCGTGGGACATTTCAAGGTGCACACAGAAGCGCATGGTGAAAATCGCGGCTCTCGGCAGCGTCCTTCATCCGATTCGAACTACAGGCAGCCGGTTCGGTCGAACGATTGGTCGAACGAAGGTCCATCCCACTTCGCATAATTCGCAGGAATAAATCCTTGTGCACTCTCAGTGTGCACAAGGATTTATTCCTGCGCAAACAGGACGTAGGATGACTGCCAGAGTGCGGTGGGAATGAGTCCGCGCGGACGAGCTGTGACGATGATGTTGTATTGTCCGGATTCAGCAAGCGTGGTAAGGAAATCTGTGCTGTCAGATGGAGCGGCGAGCGCTAGATATTCTAGAAACGCGTAGATATCTGCGGCTCCGCCGAGAGTTGGCGCGGAGAACGTTAGTTCACTATTTTCCTGAAAGAAATGCCAGGCAATCGAAGCCACAAGGTTGATGGCGCGCTCGTAATGAGCTGAGTCGAGCACTCCGGGAGCTGGATTGTCAAAGATGATGGCGATGCGTCGTTCATCCTCGCGGGTATATTCGCGCACTTTGAGTTCACCGGATTTCGCGGTGGCCTTCCAGTCAACGTGGCGTGCGCTGTCTTCCGGTTCGTAGTCGCGGATGCGGTAGAGATCTGATCCGCGCCCTCGCAGGTTGCTTTCTAACTCCCCGGTAATCATCGGCAGCACTTCAAACATTTCATCGGTGGCTTCGACAGATGGAAAGACCAGGACTTCCTGATTGAGCGCGATGGTGCGCGTTTTGGATAGGAATGAGAATGGAAAGCGCGTTGCGATTCCGATGCCGCGCTGTGCGTAGAGTCCGCGGCGGGGAAATTGGAGATTCAACTCGGCGCTTTGACGATGGCCACCGGGAAGATAGGGGAAGTAAAGACTCTGCTCGAAAACAGGCGGGAACAGGCGCGGCGGAGTGCGCTTTGCAAACGAGAAATCTGGCCATCGAACGAGGGCTTTGCGTCCGCTGCGTGGACGGGGATATACGAATTCAGTTCGCTGCCATCTCCAGACGGGACGGTCTGCTTTATTAATGGGCGGGACGACGGAGATGGAAAAAGCCGGGAGAAAACGGTTGTTATGAAGCAGCACCGCTCCGGCGTAACTCTGCCCGGCAAAAACGTGATGCGGGAGATGTAACGCGATCTCCAGACCGTTAAGCATGACGGCCGAAACGATCCCGCTGACGAGCACCGCTCCGAGCATGGCGGCTACGACGATGAACAATAGATTGTTTCCGGTATTGAGCGCGGCCACACCGATTAACAACGTGAGGGCAAGATAGACCATGCCTTCGCGGGTGACTTCATAATTGAGCGCGTCTCGAACTCGATTGGCTACTACCCGGCGGGCAAGGTAAGGGACCGTCGAGACGGCAACGACTCCGGCAAGCAGTAGTGCGGATGAGGCAAAAACAGCGGTGGCTAGGACATCACCGGCTTCTCGCGAAGCGGTAGAGAGCAACGCTGAGGCGAATGCCAGCGCGAGTCCGAAGATAGCGATGAGGAAACGAACCCACGCGCCGCGTTCAACTCCGCGAAGTGCACCGACGAACTGCTCGCGCAAGCTCATCTGGTCATTATGACATCGACGATGGAGCGTTGTCGTAATGCTGATGGGTGAGTTTATTCCGAGTCAAGGAATTGCTGGACGTGGCGATTGAACGGTTCAGGTGCTTCCTCATATGGGAGATGGCCTACGCCGGGGAGTACTACGTATTGTGCCTTGCGGAATGACTCACGCAGGAGTAGACCCGATGCGGCGTCTACGGCTCGATCACTTTGTCCCCAAAGCAAGAGTGCGGGGATGGAGGATATGGATGGCAGTGCGGTTGTGAGTTGCTGCATGTCCTCGCGCCACGTGCGGACAACTTCAAGAGCGTATGTGTAGGAGCAGAGATCGTCGAGATTGATCGCGTATCCGGTGCGAGTTTCGGGAGTGATTAGAGAATTATCCGCATAGAGGCGTCCTACGCTTTCGACTCGGAGTACCTCGCTGTATTTGGCGAACGCTGTCAGGAGAAACCTTCCGAAAGGGGTTCGGAAGAGCGCAAGGCGGAAGCGGGCGTTGGTCATGAATGGATGGATGGGCGCAACCAAGACAAGGCGTCGGATCAGCGGGTGCGCAGACGCGCGGTCCAGGCTGGCTGTCATCATGACGACGCCTCCGCCATGCGATGTGCCTACCAGATCAAATTGTTCGTGGCCGAGCGAGTGCATGAACTCCAGTAAACGATGGGCAGCGGCGGCGAGGCTGAAATCCGGTACACCTGTCTTTTGACGATTGGGGGATGGACGGTCGGAGTGTCCGATGCCGAGCAGATCGACGGCGTAGACATCGCGACGCTGGGAAAAGAAATCCAGATTGTGACGCCAACTGAAGCTGTAACCCAGGAGTCCGTGGACGAATACCAAGCCGGGCAGCGAAGGATGTTGCGGAGTGACAGCCGGTATATGGAGATAACGCATGCGATGCGCTCCATAATTGAACCAAAATTCCCGTTCTTGCAGAAATCTCAGCGGCGGCGGCATGGGACACCTCTCATTGATGATAGGAAGTCTCTTTATTACTTACAACCCGTCGCTCATGGAGCCGAATCCAAGTTAATACTTTTGCCTCTGTCGCTTCTGGGGAGCCTAAATGGCTCCCCCCTTTTTGTTCTGCAATATCCCATAACTCATAGGCAGCTTCGTAATTCAGGAACAATGATGCATTCCACGACTGTATAATCGTCAAACGTCCCCGTAATTCCGCTATTTTAACGACCTATGATGAATGGGAAGGTGGCATCTGACTTGCAAAGAAATCAGTGGGCCATCTCCGCGCTAGGGCCAGAATGTAACCGCGGCCCGGTGCGAGCACTCATGACCAAGGAAACCCAAATCCGGTTTGTCGCAGTTGTCTTCTTTCTGCTGACGGTCTGGGCCGTGGTTTTCGCGTGGATCAATTTCCAGAAGGAACGCAAGTTCTTGCCCCCTACAGATGGGGTGTGGTGGGTGGAGTCCCGTGGGCAATTAGTGGCCCAACGCGTTGACCCGCTCGGCCCTGGCGACCTAGGCGGCATTAAAGCAGAAGACGCGCTGGTGGCCGTGGGCGGCAATGCAGTCCACAATACATCCGACATCGCACGGCAGATGTATCGCTCGGGCATTTGGACCAAACTTTCCTATACCTTGGAGCGCGGCAACGTCAGTCTGGATGTTCCGGTGATTCTGCAGCCGGTGGACAAAAGCCTGAATCAGGGATTACGGCTGATCGCGCTGTTCTATCTGCTGATCGGTATCTATGTGCTGTTTCGGCGCTGGACTGCACCGAAAGCTGGGCACTTTTATCTATTTTGCCTGGTTTCGTTCATCTTTTACTCGTTTAAGTTCACGGGCAAGTTAAACCAGTTCGACTGGACAATTTACTGGTCGAACGTGGTTGCGGGCATGTTGCAGCCTGCGATGTTTCTCCATTTCGCGCTGAGCTTTCCGGAACGCAAGTCGTTTTTGAAGAATCGTAACTGGATTCTGCCGCTGGTATATGCGCCGGGCGCACTGCTGTTGGGCGTTTGGGTGCTGCTGGTCACACGGGCAGAACCGAGCGCGTTGCTGCTTTGGAATCTCGACCGAACTCAGATGGGGTACGTGGCCGCGTTGTTTCTTACGGCGACCTATGTGCTCTGGAATACGTATTCGCACGCACGCACTCCGATTTTGCGTCAGCAGATGAAGTGGGTTACGCGGGGAACGTTCCTGGCGGTGGTGCCGTTCACGGTTTTCTACGTGCTCCCTTTCCTTTATGGAAAAGGTCCGAGCGCGGCGATGAAGATTAGCGTACTGTCGCTGGTGTTTCTGCCACTGACCTTTGGCTACGCCATTGTGCGCTATCGCCTGATGGACGTGGATTTGATTTTCAAGCGCGGCATGGCCTACACCATTGCTGCTGGCACGATCGCCGCCGTGTACTTTGCTGCGGTTGGTACGACGGCCGAACTGTTTCATAAGAATTTCCCTAGCGCGGGTCCGGGCGGGCTGGTGGCTGCCATCGTGGTCACGTCCGTTCTTTTTGATCCGATCAAGAACTGGACGCAGGAACGGATCGACAAGTTTTTCTATCGCAAGCGGTATGACTATCGCAAAACGCTGATCGAGTTTGGCCGCGAACTGAATTCGGAGCGCGATTTGGGAAAGATGCTCGAAGCGATTCTGGAGCGCATTCAACGCACGCTGCTGGTGGATCGGATGGCGATTTTTCTGGCGGACGCGGACGGCCCGGGATTTGTGCTTGGAAAATCCAGCGGCATTGCGCAGACGAACTGGCTGGACTTGAGCTTCCTGAGCAATGCGCGACCTGAGTTCGCGGAAGGACATTTGTTTTTTGACAACACACATCAGGCGGTACGCGAGGATCCGCTAGCCCAGGAGACGATTGCTAGTCTGGACCTGAATTACTACATTCCCTGCACGGTTATGAATCGGACGATAGCCATGCTGGGGCTCGGCAAGACAAGCGATGGCGATTTTCTTTCCAGCGAGGATGTGGAGTTGCTGGAGACGCTCGCAGGCTACATTGGAATCGCGCTCCAAAACGCCCGGCTGTACGCTTCGCTGGAACAGAAGGCGCAGGAATACGAACGGCTGAAGGAGTTCAATGAGAACATCGTTGAATCCATCAATGTGGGCGTGTTTGCCGTAGATCTGCAGGACAAGATCGAATCCTGGAACTCGCAGATGGAAGTGATGTATGCGCTTCCGAGAGCGAGTGCGATTGGGAAATCTATTCTGAACGTTTTGCCTCCTGCGTTTGGCGAGGAGTTCAATCGCGTACGAGATAATCCGGGCATTCACAATTTATATAAATTCCGCTTGGGTACGACTGCGGGAGACACGAGGGTTGTGAACGTTGCGATTGCTCCGCTGATTAGCAAGGACTACAGCGTGGTTGGGCGACTGGTGATTGTGGACGACATCACGGAACGCATCGACCTGGAAGCGCAACTTTCACAGGCCGATAAGATGTCTTCGATTGGACTGCTGGCGGCTGGAGTGGCGCACGAAGTGAATACTCCGCTGGCGGTTATTAGTTCTTACGCGCAATTGCTGGCCAAGCAGTTACAAGGGGATGAGAAGCGTTCGGCGTTGTTGGATAAGATTACGAAGCAGACATTTCGGGCTTCGGAAATTGTGAACAATCTGCTGAACTTCTCGCGCACGAGCGGGACCGAGTTTGGAAGCGTCGATCTGAATCGCATTATTCATGACACGCTGGCGCTGCTGGAGCATCAGTTCAAGACTGCACGCATTCGCGTTGTTGGCGAGTTGCAACCTACGCTGCCGCAGATTCACGGGAACCAGGGAAAGCTGCAACAGGTGTTTCTGAATCTGTTCTTAAACGCCAAGGACGCAATGCCCCTTGGCGGAACACTGACCGTACGCACCAGCCACGACCACGGCGTGCGCGTACATGTTATCGACACAGGAACCGGGATCGCTCCGGAGCATATTCATCGCATTTACGATCCGTTCTTCACAACCAAGACGCGCCCCAAGCAGGGAGGCAGCGGTGGTACAGGGCTTGGATTGGCAGTAACCTACGGGATTATTCAAGAACATGCTGGAAAGATTCGCGTTGAAAGCAATCCTGGCGAAGGTACTAGTTTCTTTATGGAGTTCCCGATGTCTAGAAAGGCTATCCATGTCTGACCTTGCAGGAGTGAAGCGCACTTCGGCGCCGCCGGAACAGTCGAACGCGGGCCGAGTGCTGATCATTGATGACGAGGCGGCGATCCGCGAATCGCTCCAGATATTGATGGAAGAAGAAGGCTACGAAGTCGTCAACGCGCAGGATGGCGAAGAGGGCTTGAGTCTGCTCGACGTGGAGGCGTTCGACCTCGTACTGCTGGATTTTCAACTTCCGGACCGCAACGGGTTGGAGATTCTGAAGGACATTCGTGAGCGCGATCCGGAGCTGGCGGTGATTATGATTACTGCCTATGGGACTCCTGAAAACGCGGTGGCCGCGATTCAGGGCGGGGCTGCGAACTTTATCGCCAAACCGTGGACGAATGAAAAGTTGCAGGCCGATGTGCGCGCCGCCATTGGGCGCAAACGCGTACAAGAAGAGAATATCCTGCTTAAGCGCCAGCTAAAGCAGCGCTACAACTTCGAGAATATTATCGGCAAGAGCGACCTGATGCTGCGCACCTTCGACCTTGTGGCACAGGTTGCGCCGTCACGGTCGACGATTCTGCTACAGGGAGAGAGCGGCACGGGCAAGGAATTGATTGCCAAGGCGATTCATGCCAACTCTCCGCGGAAGGATAGGCCGTTTGTGCCCGTCAATACGGGGTCGATGCCCAGTGACTTGCTGGAATCCACGCTGTTTGGGCACGTGAAGGGCGCGTTTACATCGGCGATCAGCAGCAAAAAAGGGCTGTTCGAAATGGCCGACCGGGGAACAATTTTCCTCGACGAAATCGGCAACATGTCGATGGAAACGCAGGCCAAGCTTCTTCGAGTGTTGCAGGACAAGCGCTTTATGCACTTGGGCGGAGTGCAGGAGATTCAGGTGGATGTGCGGGTGATCGCCGCCACCAATAGCGAATTGCGGCAGGCGGTGAAGGACGGGAAGTTTCGCGAAGATCTTTACTATCGGCTGAACGTCATCACGATTGAGCTGCCTCCGCTGCGGAACCGCAAGGAAGACATTCCGATACTGGCGCAGCATTTCCTTCTGAAGTATTGCGAGGAGAACGAAAAGACTGCTCGCTCGCTCGGCCCGGACGCGCTGCGCGCCTTGCTGGACTACTCATGGCCGGGGAATGTGCGTGAGTTGGAAAACGCCATCGAGCGGGCTGTGGTGCTTTCGGCGCATCCGGTGATTACGGCCGATCTGTTTCCGGAAGACATTGTTAGCCGCGAAGACGCGCTGCCACTTATTTCGAGCAAGCCTGATGCTTCGCTGTTTGAGATTGTTGAGGACTGCGAGCGGCGCGTAATTACGGCGATGCTGGAGCGCTGCGGATGGAATCAGACGGAGGCAGCCGAACGTTTCCATGTGCCGCTCTCCACGCTGAACCAGAAGATTAAGCGACTCAACATCGAAATCAAACGGCGCGGACAAAGAGACTAGTTTTCCGGCATCATAGTAGGTGTCTAGGTGTTTAGATTGCAGTTTGATATAGTCGCTTAGAGCGGCGCGATTCGCGTTTGACCTGATTCGCGGCGTTCCGTACTGGACCGAATGGCATTCTCTCTTACTGAATTCGCAAAGGGCAATGTGCTGGCGGTGCAGGAGTATTCCATTCTCTCCTGGCGTGGTCTCGCCAATCTTTTCAGCCAGCCTCGTTATCTGGGCGACATCCTGCAGCAGATGGATACCATCGGCGTGGGATCGCTACAGATTGTAATTTTCACAGGATTTTTTACGGGCGCGGTGCTGGCCCTTCAAAGCGCAAATTCGCTTGCACGATTCGGCGCGCTTTCGTTCACCGGACAACTGGTTTCAATGTCGATGGTGCGCGAATTGGGACCGGTGCTGACGAGTTTGATGGTAGCCGGACGCAATGCCAGCGGTATGGCCAGCGAACTGGGCTCCATGCAGGTGACCGAGCAGATTGACGCCATGCGCGCTCTGGGGACGGACCCGACGCGCAAGTTGGTGACTCCGCGACTGACGGCTACGATGTTTATGCTGTTTTTTCTTACGATTCTCTCCGATTTAGTGGGTCTCGCGGGCGGTTCGGTCATCGCGCTGTTGCTACTGCGCTTGGACTTGAACGAATACTGGACCTCGGCGTGGCAGACGCTGCGGTATGCCGATATTTTCATGGGGCTGCTGAAACCGGTTCTCTTTGGTTTCATTATTGCCACGGTTGGGTGCTATTACGGGCTGAGCGCCAAGGGCGGCACGCAAGGCGTGGGACGCGCAACGACCCAGGCCGTGGTGGCTGCAAGCGTACTGATTCTTGCCGTCGATCTGTTTGTCACCCGCCTGCTGATGGTGCTGCTGGGACCTCTATAACGATGAGCGAGGCCGGAGAGAATTCCGCGAGCGAGGCTGTCGTATTTGAGCATGTGAGCCTTGCGTTCGACGAACAGGTTGTTCTGGATGACCTGTCATTTGAGTTGGATCACGGGGCCACGAAGGTTCTGCTGGGAGTAGCGGGTTCCGGTAAGACGACCATCCTAAAGCTTTCACTCGGACTATTGCGTCCGGATAGCGGGCGCATCTTTGTGTTGGGGCAGGAAGTGTCGGCGATGCGCGAAAAGGATCTGTTCGAACTGCGCCGCCGCATCGGAATGGTGTTTCAAGAGTCGGCACTCTTTGACTCGCAATCTGTTGAAAGCAATGTCGCGTTTCGTTTGCTTGAGGAGAAGGCTCCGGCGGAAGAGATTGAACGGCGCGTTACCGAAGCGCTGCGCTTTGTCGAAATGGAGCACACGCTGAAGCTGTTTCCGGCTGAACTCTCGGGAGGTATGAGGCGGCGAGTGGCAATTGCGCGCGCGATTATCTCTGATCCCGAAGTGCTGCTCTATGATTCTCCGACGGCGGGACTCGATCCGGTGACCTCGACTACGATTGTTGAATTATTGGTGAAGCAACGCGATGTTTACAAGACCAGCGCCCTGCTGGTTACGCATCGGTTGCAGGATGCATTCACCATGGCAACTCATGTCTTTGACCACGATCAGAACAAGATGGTTCTGGTGCCGCCCGGCTCCGACTGGGATTCGAAGACCAGTTTCCTCGTGTTGAAAGACGGCAAGAAGCTCTTTGAAGGTAACGCCGCTGAAATTGCGAACTCGGACAGCGACTACATTCGAGAGTACCTGACGCTATAACTACTGCTTGATTGTTCGGAGAGCCATGGTCGCGATGTGCGCGGCTGCGTCCGGATGGGCGAGGGTACGTGCTTTGCTACCCATGGCCGCGAGTCGCGTGTGATCCGCGAGCAGCGAGGTCACTTCGTTGACGAATCTTTCCGCACTCAAGTCGCTCTCCGGGATTAGGAGCGCGGCGTCTTCTTGAGCGAGTAACTCGGCGTTGCGAAGCTGATGATCGTCTGCGGCTCCGGGAAACGGCACGAACAAGGCGCACTTCCCTGCTGCAGCGATTTCGGCGACGGTGGAAGCGCCGGAGCGGCATACGATCAGATCGGCATCCGCAAAACGCTGCGGCATGTCGTCGATAAAGGCGCAGGCTTCTACGTTGATCTGGTGCTCGGTATAGAACTTTTGAACCTCGTCGAACTCGCGGGTGCCGGTCTGGTGCACGATTCGCAGACCCGGTATACGCGTCAACAACTCTGCGGCACAATCGCGGACGATGCGGTTCAATGCGCGTGCGCCCTGGCTTCCTCCGAAGACGAAGAGCGTGGGTTGTTGGTTTCGGCGTGGGGGTAGGGCGAAGAATGCGGGACGGACTGGGACTCCGGTGACCTCGAACTTACGGAACCAGCGTCCGGTTTGCGCGAAATGCACTGCGGCATCGGAGGCGAAGCGGGCTACCGCTCGGTTAGCGTAACCGGGGACCACGTTGGGCTCAAAAAGGACAACTGGAATTCGCAGCAATACGGCGGCAATCGTCGCGGGTCCGGCGGCGTATCCGCCGACACCGATCACGACCTGAGCCTGAAAGCGGCGCAGGATTTTCATGGCCGCAAAGATCGAAAGAGGAAGGTCTATCAGGGTGCGCAGGCGGGTGGTGAAGCTTACGCGGTTGAGAGCACCCACCTTGACGAGGAATAACGGGAACCCTGCTTGGGGAACCAGGCGCGTCTCGATGCCACGGGCTGTACCGACGAAACCGGCGTCGTGTCCTGCGTTGCGGAGTTCTTCGGCGATGGCAAGGGCCGGGATTACGTGGCCTCCGGTGCCGCCACCCGCGAGAATGATCTTCATGTTAGTCCGTTTGTTGCGTGATGTTTAAGAGCACTCCCACGCAGGCCAGAGTGACAATGAGCGACGAACCGCCGTAGGAGATGAACGGAAGCGGGATTCCCTTGGTGGGCAAGAGTCCGAGCACGACGCTGATGTTGAAGAAAGCCTGGATGCCCACCATTGCGGTGATTCCGATCGCAAGGAGGCGGGCAAAGGTGTCACGCGTGTTCCACGCGGCGAGCAATCCGCGATAGCAGAAGAAAGTAAATGCCGCGACGAAGCAGACTGCTCCGACCAAGCCCAGTTCTTCGGAAACGACTGCGAAGATGAAATCGGTTTGTGGCTCGGGTAAGTAGAAGAGCTTTTGCTTGCCTTCCATCAGGCCCAAGCCTGTTGGGCCTCCGGTGCCCACGGCGATGAGGGATTGGATGATGTGAAAGCCCGCGCCTTGGGGGTCCTGAAAAGGGTCGATGAACGCAACCATGCGGCGGGCGCGCCAAGCGGTACGGAAGAGCAGGAAATAGAGGGGAACTGCGGAAATCAACGCTGCCCATCCATAGTATTTCCACTCCATTCCGGAGATGTACAGGACGGCTGCGGTGATGAGGGCGCAGGTCATAGCGGTTCCGAGATCGGGTTGCAGGACGATCAGCACGCAAAAGACGGCGGTCGGCGCGACGGCTGGAAGGATGGTGTGGCGCAGGTCTGTAATGGAGCGCAGACGGCTCTGCAAGAAATGGGCCATGAAGAGGATGATTGCTGGCTTGGCAAGTTCCGACGGCTGGAATGAGAGGATGCCGAGTTTGATCCAGCGATGCGTGTTATGGGAGCGGTCGAGAAGGAAAACCGCTGCCAGGAAAAGCGACGTAACTCCAAGAGTGGTGAAGACCAGCGCTGGCTTATTGAGCTTGCGATAGTCCATGTTCATGAAGGCGAACATTGCTCCCAGACCGATGAGCGCGAAAATACCCTGCTTCACGAGGAATGCAGTTTCGGAGCCGTAGCGCTCCTTGGCGACGATGGCGGACGCGCTGAAGACCATGACCAGTCCGGCAAAGACCATCAGCAATGTCACGCCAAAGAGCCATCGATCTACACTGACCCGCTTGGCCACTACCGTCCCCCGGTGGGCGAAGCGGATTGCAAGGCTGCCAAGGACTGGACGAGTTCCTTGAAGATTCGGCCTCGGTGTTCGTAGCTGGGAAACTGGTCAAAGCTGGCGCAGGCTGGTGCAAGCAAGACAACGTCGCCTTCGGAGGCGAGGTCGGCAGCTTTGCGAACGGCTGACTCTAAGGTGAGTGCGCTGATCACCGGAACAGCGTTGCCGATCTGAGATTCGATCTTGGCTGCGGCTGCTCCGATGGTGTACACGCGCTTTACGCGCTCGGCGATCAATGCGCCGAGTTCGGTGTAGTCGCTGCCTTTGTCCTTGCCTCCGAGGATGAGGTGGATGTTTGCGGGGAAGGATTGCAGCGCCTTGATGGTGGCATCCACGTTGGTAGCCTTGGAATCGTTGTAGTACTGCACGCCCCGGAGGGTCGCCACGTACTCAAGACGGTGCTCGACGGCACGGAAATCCTTGACGGCGCGACGGATTGCGGCAGGTTCGATTCCGGCGGCCATTCCGATGGCCACGGCGGCGAGTACGTTCTCGACGTTATGTGAACCCTTGAGAGCGATCTCGGAAACGGGCATGATTTCGACTTCTTCGCCGTTGCGATAGAAGATGGCGCCACCCTGCACGTAGGCACCGCGTTCGACTGGATGTTGGCGGCTGAACCAGAGCACTTGCGGCTTTAGTGCGGTGCCCAACCGATGGCAGATTGCGTCATCCGCGTTGAGAACCGCGTAGTCATCGGAGGTCTGATTCTCGAAGATACGGGTCTTGGCCGCGATGTAGTTCTCCATGGAACCGTGACGGTCAAGGTGATCGGGTGTGACGTTGAGGATCGCTGAAATGTGCGGGCGGAAAGTCTCAATCGACTCAAGCTGGAAGCTGGAAATCTCTAAGACCACCCACGTGTCAGTGGAGGATTGCTCGACAAAGGTAATTGCCGGAGTGCCGATGTTTCCGCCGACCAGAGTTTTGCGTCCACCGGATGCGATGATTTCGCCGGTGAGCGTCGTGGTGGTGGTTTTGCCATTGGAGCCTGTGATGGCCACGATGTTTCCCCGGAGGAAGCGCGCGGTCAACTCGATTTCGCCAATTACAGGGATGCCCAAGCGTCGGGCGTGCTGCAAAGGATCGACGTTTGCGGGAACACCAGGGCTCACGACGATCAGGTCTTGATCGCGGAAGGTACGCTCGCCGTGCTTGCCGGTTTCGACGGTTATGCCGCGATCGAGCAGAGCCGGAATCTCGTTCCGGAGTTGATCCTCACTTTTGGCATCGCTGACGGTAACACGCGCGCCACGCGACTCCAGGAAAAGCGCAGAGGCTACGCCTGATTTACCTAATCCAACTACTAGAACCCGCTTGCCTTTGACGTCCATAGATTCTTTCCTGCTTTCAAGAGCAGTTTGCCTTCTAAATTATCGCAATTTGAGCGTGGTGAGCGCGAACAAAGCAAAGATCAACGAAGTGATCCAGAATCGCACAATGACCTTTGACTCTGACCAGCCTAGCTGCTCAAAGTGGTGATGCAGCGGAGCCATCAGGAATATTCGCTTGCCGCGCAGCTTGAACGAGCCTACCTGCAGTATGACGGAGAGTGCTTCTATCACAAAGATTCCACCAATGAACGGGAGTAGAAGCTCCTGCTTAATGATGACAGCAACCGTGCCGATTGCGCCTCCGAGTGCCAGCGAACCCACGTCACCCATGAATACTTCGGCTGGATGGGTGTTGTACCAGAGAAATCCGATGGACGCACCGACCATAGCTCCGCAGAATACCGTCAACTCTCCGACCAAAGGCATCTTCTGGAGCTCCAGATAATCAGAGAACACGGCGTGGCCGCTCACGTAGGTCAAAACCGTTAGGGCTCCGGCTGCAATCAGGGTACATCCAATTGCGAGGCCGTCGAGGCCATCTGTCAGGTTCACCGCGTTGGTTGAGCCTACAAGCACGAAGATGACGAAAATGATGAAGGGCAGAAAGGCTATTGGCCACAGATGCCCGTTCGGGACAAGCGAACTCACGACCAGATCAGGGCGGAATCGCTTGAAGAACGGCACCATGAGGTGCGTGGAATATTGCCCCTCCGCTTGCAAGATGATTAGCACCACGGCAATTCCAAGAGCAACCACGGTTTGCAGAATCAGTTTGCTGCGGCCGTTCAGTCCCAAATTCTGCTTGCGGACCACCTTCAGGTAATCGTCGGCAAAACCGATGGCCCCGAAGGACAAGGTGGAGAACACGACGAGCCAGACGAATTTGTTCGACAGATCTGCCCAGAGTAGAGTGGGCAAGACAATAGAGACGACGATGAGAAGGCCTCCCATGGTCGGCGTGCCCGCTTTTTTCTGGTGCGAACGCGGGCCCTCTTCACGGATGTATTGGCCGATCTGGAATTCGCGCAGGCGGCGGATGACCGAAGGCCCGATGATAAGCGCCATAAACAACGCGGTGAGGCTCGCGAACGCCGTCCGGAAAGTCAGGTAGCGAAAGATCCTGAACGGTCCCACGTTGAAGTGGCGAAAGATGTATTCGTACAGAAACCAATAGAGCAATGGGTCCTCAATCTATGCGCGGGCTAGCCGCCGTTGAACTAAACTTTTCGTTGCGCTTCAAACACAGCCAGCGCACGTTCCAGGCCCACGCCCCGCGAACCTTTCAACAATACTGCATCTCCGTCACGCAGGTTGTGGGCCAGCCACTCACCCGCCTGCTCGGGAGTTTCTACGAACTCTGAGGCTACGCCGGAGGAAGCTGCTCCTTCGGCGATGTACTCACCGTTTCCGCGAACTCCGACCACGTAGTCAGCACGGTGGATGGCCATTTGGCGACCGCACTCACGATGCAACTCCGGCGAGGTTGGGCCAAGTTCCAGCATCTCACCGGCGATTACAACTCGCCGCTTGGCTGGAGTTTGCTCCAGAGCGGCGACCATGCTGTTTAATGCCTGAGGATTCGAATTGTAGCAATCATTGATCAGGGTTGCGCCGCCAACTTTGCGCACCTCGCCGCGTTTGTCTCCCGCGCTAAGGGTGGCTAGTCGGGCAACTGCGTCTGAGGGTGTCACGCCGTGCTCAGTGGCTACGGCTACGGCTACCAATGCGTTCAGCACGTTGTGGCGCCCAATGAGCGGAACAGCAGCGCGCTCGCGGAATCCGGGACCGGCGATGTCGAACTCCGAACCTAAAACGCCCATCAATGTGAGCATCTCGGCTCGGAAGTCTGCTGGATGCTCGATACCGTAGAGAGTGACTTTGCCGTGGAAGTCGCGGCCAAACTGCGAGACGTAGGGGTCGTCGGCATTGAGGAACGCGTGGCCTCCGGCGGGAAGCGACTCGATCAACTCGTACTTGGCGCGGGCAATTCCGGCCTGAGTGCCGAAGTGCTCCAGATGGGCGAGACCGATGTTGGTCACGACGCCTTCGTCGGGCGCTGCGATTTGCGCTAGCGTGGTGATTTCGCCTGCGTGCGACATGCCCATCTCGATTACTGCGATATCGTGCTGGTGCTCCAGGCGTAGTAGCTGCATGGGGAGCCCGAAATGGTTGTTCAGGTTGCCGAGGGACTTGAGTACCTGAAAGCGCGCTCCGAGTACGTGCGCAATGCATTCCTTAGTAGTGGTTTTACCTGCCGAACCGGTCACTCCGATCAGCTTCTTGCCCCAGAGTCTTCGAACGGCTGCGCCGAGGTGTTGGAGCGCGAGGGTCACGTTCTCTACAACGATGAGTTTGGAGCGGTCGGTAAAACGGGAGAGCTCGCTGGCTTCGACTATGGCGGCGACCGCGCCGGATCGCAGGGCGGCGTCCACGTAGTCGTGTCCGTCGAGTCGCTCACCTTTGATGGCGAAGAATAGGTCTCCAGGGCGGAGCGTCCGAGTGTCGATGGAGTAGCCTTCGGCGATGGCGGCATGATCGAAGATGCCGTGGGCTTGAGTGAATTCTGCAACCCTGTCTAAAGAGAGCTTCATGCGTGTGCGCCTCCTCGCTTGTAGCCGATGCGATTGAGTTCCTCACTGGCTACCTGATGATCGTCAAACGGGAACACACCTTCTCGGGTGGTTTGCGTGCGCTCGTGGCCTTTTCCAGCAATCAGGACAATGTCTCCTGAGTGTGCTTCGGTTAGAGCCAGGGCGATGGCCTTGCGGCGGTCTGGTTCGGTGACAAAGCGCGTTTTGGTTTCGGTGAGTCCGGGCAAGGATTCCTCGATGATCTCCATGGGATCTTCGCTGCGAGGATTGTCGGAGGTGACGATTACAAAGTCACTGCCTGCTCCGGCTGCGCGCCCCATCTTCGGACGCTTGGTACGGTCACGGTCTCCGCCGCAACCAAAGACGGTAATCACGCGCCCGTTGCTTCTGGTGGCAAAATCGCGGGCGAGGCGAGTCAGGTTTTTCAGCGCGTCGTCGGTATGGGCGTAGTCCACCACGACGGCGAAAGGTTGCGCCTCATCGACTCGCTCGAAACGTCCGGGGACACGGCTCATTCCGGCAATTCCGGCGGCGATTTGCTCGGGCTTGCAACCGCGCGCGTAGGCTGCGGCACAGGCAGCAAGCACGTTGTAGACATTTACGAGACTGATCAGGGGGGAACGCAATTCGATGGGGCCATCGGGAGTAGTCATCGTGAAATTGTTTCCCTGGGGCGTCATCTCAAGGTGCTCGGCATGGAAGTCGCCCTGCTCGATTCCGTAGGTGAACACCTGCGAACGGCGACGGGAGAAGTCGGCCAGCTTGCGTCCGTATTCGTCATCTATGTTCACGATTGCGCAGCGTGGAGGTTCGGTGCCGCAGCCCTCGAAGAGAATGCGTTTGGCAGCGAAGTACTCTTCCATGGTGCCGTGGTAGTCGAGGTGGTCCTGCGTGAGATTGCTGAAGATCGCGACGTCGAAG
>Ga0224528_1000349_pt1 | contig 36829 bp, 30 predicted proteins | sample CBST25metaG_2_FD_179888 | JGI IMG/M metagenome (GOLD analysis project Ga0224528, IMG submission 179888) | Peat soil microbial communities from Stordalen Mire, Sweden - C.B.S.T25 | ecosystem: Environmental > Terrestrial > Soil > Wetlands > Peat | place: Sweden: Norrbotten County, Stordalen Mire...
TTACAAAGGGGGGGCTTCGGGTGGGCAGCCAGCCAATTCGCATCTTGAGCGTCGAAGATCATCCGGTTTTCCGGGAAGGCCTGAGGGCAATCATTGCTTCGCAGGCAGACATGGTCCTCGCCGCGCAGGCAACCGATGCAATTGAGGCCCTGGCGCAGTTCCGTCGTCATCGCCCCGACGTTACTCTCATGGATCTTCGTCTTCCCGGCACCAACGGCACAGATGCACTGATTGCGATTCGGGGAGAATTCCCCAAGGCGCGCGTCGTCATGCTGACTACTTCGGACGGCGATGGAGAGATCCAGCGGGCGATGCGGGCCGGAGCGTCTGGTTACATTCTTAAGAGTATGCCGATGGACGATTTGCTGGAAGTGATCCGCGCCGTCCACTCGGGCAGACGGCGTATGCTCCCCGAAGTTGCGGCGCGTCTCTCAGAGCACTACGGCGAAGACGATCTGACGGCCCGGGAGTTGCAGGTGCTCCGACTCATTCGGGATGGCCATCGAAACAAGCAAATTGCTGATCAACTTGCCATTGCCGAGACGACGGTGAACTTTCACATAAAGAATCTGGTGGACAAACTGCAGGCGAACGACCGAACTCATGCTGTCACCATTGCAGTGCGACGGGGTCTACTCGAAATCTGATTCAGAACTGTAGAAAACTACAGCCCCCTAGCAGCAGATTGTGACATTCTTCCAATGCATCGAGTGCGCTATCGTAAGACGCAGAGCGAGTGCTTGTTGATGCGGCTACCGCGGATTTGACTGCTGGATACTGCCGGTTCCCCCACACCGACATGAGATTAGTCCCCAGGAATCACCTTAGCCCCTGTCTTGACTCAAGGGCAAGGCGCTTAGAATCGGCAGGGTGGCCAAGTTGAAGAGCTCGCATTCGCTCCGACTATGTTTACTGTTGCTCTGGGCAACTTGCACCGCGTGGGCGGTCGACCCCAGCCGGCAAATATCGCAGTATGGGCATTCTGTGTGGAGGTTGCAGGACGGAGTTTTTAGCGGAGGACCTCTTGCAATTGCGCAGACAACGGACGGATACCTTTGGATCGGGACGCAGCATGGACTTCTGCGTTTCGATGGCGTGCGCTTCGTTCCCTGGGAGCCGAGGCTCGGAGATCAAGCTCTCTCTCTCAGGGTCGATGGTCTGCTCGGCGCTCGCGATGGGAGCCTCTGGATAGGTACCGAGGCCGGGCTGATGCACTGGGTCGATCGTAAGCTCTTCCAGTATCCGGATTCACAGCTCCCGGTTATCAACATCATCGAGCGGCTCAATGGGGAAGTCTGGTTCTCGCGATCTCAACCATATGGTTCGGAAGGCAAAACGTTTTGCCGGGTAGTGTTCCTGCAAACTCAATGTTACGGGGCGGGGGATGGAGTGGCCCTCTACGGAGGGGGGCCAATCACGGAGGATTCTTCGGGCTCTCTCTGGACCGGAGACGCTACTTCGCTCCTACGATGGCGTCCAGGATCAGTCAGTATCTTGCGGCCAAAGGGACTGCGAGGAAACGTGTCCGACGGCGTGGCGGCAATCGTCGCTCAGCCGGATGGCATCGTCCTGGCAGGAATTGATTGGAGCGGTCCGGGACTTGGACTTGAACGAGTAGTCAATGGGGTGTTGCGGCCGTTTATTGTTCCGGGGCTCGATGGGAGTTCTTTGGCTGTTACCGCCTTATTATCCGATAGGCGAGGCAGCTTGTGGATTGGCACCGAGGCGGAAGGCATCTATCGAGTTCATGACGGCAAAGTCGATCGATTTCGTAGTTCCGATGGACTTTCGGGCGACTACATTACGGCCCTTTACGAGGACAGCGGTGGTGATGTTTGGGTTGCAACAACAAAGGGAGTCGATTGCTTTCGTGATCTCCGTGTGACCAGCATCCCAGGTCTCGGAGGATTGGGGACCGATGAGGTTGACTCCGTGGTTGCCGCGCATGATGGAACGATCTGGGCAGGAGGCTCCGGAGCCCTGGGCTCTATTCGTAATGGGAATATCTCCTCCGTGCGAGCGAAGAATGGTCTACCCGGAAACCAGGTAACATCACTTCTCGAAGACGACCGGAGCAGGCTGTGGGTGGGCATCGACGATACCCTGAACATTTACGAGAACGGCAGATTCCGTCGCATCAACAAACCGGACGGATCTTCTCTTGGATTCGTAGTAGGAATGGCAGAGGACACAAGCCACAATATCTGGGCCGAGATCAGCGGCACTCCGCGAGGGCTGCTGCGAATTAAGAACGATATCGTGCAACAGGAATTCCCGGCGCCGCAAATGCCGGCAGCACGAAAAGTCGCGGCTGCGCCAGACGGCGCTATCTGGTTAGGCTTAATAAGCGGTGATCTGGGACGATACGCCAACGAGAAACTCGACATCTTTCATTTCGAACACCGTCAGACTACTTTCGAGAAGTTGGCGGTCAATCAACTTCTCGTTGGTCCAGACGGCTCCGTCATGGGGGCTACATCTTTCGGAGTGATCGCGTGGAAGAATGGAAAGCAGCAGACGATGACCGTGAAGAACGGTCTTCCCTGTGATGACATTGAGGCCCTGATCACGGATGATCGCGGTGACCTCTGGCTGTACGCGCAGTGCGGCCTCCTGGATATTCCCCGAACTGAAGTACAAGAATGGTGGGCTAGGCCTGACAGTAAACTGCAGTTCCGGTTATTCGATACCCTGGACGGCGCACAGGCCGGTCGCGCCCCTTTTAACGGGGCCGCCAAGTCTCCGGACGGACGGCTTTGGTTTGTGAACGGAACTGTATTGCAGAGTGTCGATCCAGCAAATCGGCAGAGTGACGCAGTACCACCGGTTTATGTCGAAGGTGTAGTTGTTGACCGGCAAGCTTATTCAGTTTCGAATGGCCTGCGTCTGCCCCCAATTAAGAGTGAACTTGAGATCGATTACACAGCTCCCAGCTTTGCCCTGCCGCAGAAGATACATTTTCGCTACATGCTGAAGGGACGGGAGACGATCTGGCACGATGCTGGATCACGACGGCAGGCGTTCTACGATAATCTTCCGCCGGGTAAATACACGTTTCAAGTGATCGATAGCAACAGCGACGGGGTTTGGAACGTGCAGGGTACTAGCTTATTTTTTGAAGTTCTTCCCACTTGGTATCAAACGCGTACATTCTTCGTCGTGTGTTTAGCCGCCGCAGTTGGCATGATTTGGGCAATCTATCAGCTTCGTGTTCGGCAGATCGCAAGGGCTATTGGAGCGAAGTTCGACGAGAGACTCTCCGAGCGCACGCGCATGGCACGCGAGTTGCACGACACCTTCCTACAGACAATTCAAGGCAGTAAATTCATCCTTGACGTCTGCCTTAAGGAACCCCCGGACCCGGAGAAGATGCACCGTGCAATGGGACAGGTCTCCGGTTGGCTCGAACGGGCGACTGCGGAAGGCCGCGCAGCACTGAATTCGCTGCGGTCCTCCACGACATTGAAGAACGATCTCGGACCAGCACTGCGGCGGGCTGCAGAAAGCGGCGTTGTCCCAAACGGAATGAGCATATCGGTTTCGGTCATCGGAGATGCGCGAGAGTTGCATCCGATCGTTCGCGACGAACTGTATCGCATCGGAAACGAAGCGATTCAGAATGCAAAAGCACATTCGCATGCAGGTCACCTAGGGATCGACCTCACGTATGGCCAGGATGTAACGCTTCGTATACGGGATAATGGGGTTGGGATCGACCCAACCTACGCCACGAATGGAAGAGAAGGACACTTTGGCTTGCAGGGCATGCGCGAACGCGCCGCCCGCATTGGCGGAAGACTCACCATTCTAAGCTCCGCTGAATCAGGAACCGATATTTTGGTGATTGTCGCAGGAAACCTGAGCTTTATATATCCCCACAAGGGCATATTCTCAAGGTTCCGTAATCTCTATCGCCGCGCGATGCGAAATCGCGATCCATTCTAGGTTCCGTCACGTTGTCTATCGAAAATGGAGATGACTGCAGAAAGCGCCAGGGCATTTTCTATCGATCCAAGTGTGTTGCGCATCATGGATATCTCTATCTTGTTGTTAGAGAGGCAGTTGGAAAGCACGTCACACCAACCTTACGCGACAGTCAACGGCTCCATCGAACGCGGCGGATGGTAGAGAGATGCGTTCCGCCGTGGGCCATATCAGGAGGAATATTTAGAAGCGGCTGCGCTATATAAACGGCGGGGAGATTCTTCCGCTTGAAAATACCGCACAGACCTTGCATGAACAAAGATCGAAACCGACCCTTCTCCACGGATGGTAGGCAATAATAGTACCGTCGTGCGTTCCCATCTCGCTGCTAAGCGCTCGGTCGAACTGTAGAAAAGCACAGGTCGCTTTCTGTAGTTCTTAAGGTATTGTCTCCTGCCGAATATCTCTACTTTGATTTCAGGCAGATCGTGCGGTCGCACCGGGCGTCGCCTACGTATCTCGCTGGCATGCCATCCCCAAAATTAATGACATGCGTGGTCAACCCTTCCCGTTTCACGAGCCTTTACCCGTTTGAGCGCTACCCAGCGCTCAACAAGAGAACGATCCAGGAGCACATATGAACCGACTTTCGGTACTTCTCATTACAGGAGCGATGACAGCCATGATTACCACCACGTCAGCACAGCAGATCCCGGATGCGGCAACTGATCCGCGAATCGACCATCAGGTGCAGAAGTTTCTTCAGGAGGTTAATAAAGACAGCAGCCCGTTCTGGACTCTCCCCGGTCCGCAGGTCCGGGCTACGCTTACCGGTCTCCAGAACAAGTTTCCTGTCGACACTTCCGGTGTGACCATCACCGATCAGACGATTTCGCAGGATGACCGGAAGGTGAAGATCTACATCATGAAGCCTGAGCACGCAAAGGGGATTCTCCCTGTCCTCTTCTTCATTCACGGCGGCGTGTGGATCGCAGGCAACTTTGAAAATCACAAGCGCTTCGTCCGCGATCTGGTCTTGGGCTCAAACACGATAGCAGTCTTCCCCGAGTACACGCCCATCCCCGACGCGGTCTTTCCGACGCAAATCGAAGAATGCTATGCGGCCCTGAAGTGGACCGCTGCGCACGGACACGAGATTGGCGCTGACAGCTCCAGGATTGTGATTGCCGGAAACTCCGTCGGCGGCGACATGACGGCCGTTCTGACCATGCTGGCAAAAGAGCGCGGCGGCCTGACGTTGAAGGCGCAGGTCTTGTTCTGGCCCGCGACCGACGCAAGCGTCGACTCGCAGTCTTACCATGATTACGCCACCGGCCGCTTTCTCTCCCGTGACTTCATGAAGTTTGGCTGGGACATCTACGTTCCGAAAGAAGAACAGCGGAACGACCCGCATGTCTCTCCCCTGCGGGCCAGTGTGGAACAGTTGTCCGGTCTACCGCCGGCACTCGTTCAGACGGAAGAGAATGACGTGCTCAGGGACGAGGGTGAGGCTTACGCCCGCAAGCTGGATCAAGCTGGTGTAAATGTCATCACAACGCGGTACATCGGTCAGATCCATGACTTCGGCCTCTTGAATGGCCTGCGGAACGTGCCCTCCACGCAAGCGGCATTGCAGCAGGCTAGTGACTTCATCAAAGAGAGCGTTAGCAAATAAGGAACTGCAGTGAATCGCCGCGGTGTAAGCAGATGAACCGATGCAGTTAGGAAACCGCCCGCTCACCACGGGTGGTTTCCATTATTTCGGTAGGAGAATGACGTCCTCACATCATGCGTCAGCAGACTGGATTCGGTTATCGAGAAAAGTTCGCCCTAGTCACGGGCGCTTCCAAGGGGTTAGGTAAGGCCTAAAAGATAGCCGCCAAGGTATCCAGGGACATGGGCTTCGACCGTAGCGGTCTGTTGGGTAGATTGCAGATTGATCAGGCATCAACTGTATTCTGTGTTGATCGGAAGGGAGCGAAATGAAGAACACAGTTTGGCTGGTTGCAGAAGCGAGTGGAGCATTCGTGGAGGAGGAGCGCGCGATACCTCCGTTGGAGAGCAAGCAGGTGCTGGTCAGGATCGCTGCCAGCGGGATCAATCCACTCGACACGAAGATCCGCGGAGTGAAGGCTGCCCATGCGCAACAACCACTTCCGGCAGTGTTGGGGCTTGATATGGCTGGCACAGTAGAAGAAGTTGGGCCTGACGTGACTGGATTCAAACCCGGTGACGAAGTCTACGGCATGGTGGGAGGTGTTGGCGGGTTGCAAGGAACACTCGCAAAATTCATCGTCGCCGATTCCGATCTGCTGGCACTGAAGCCGCGAAGTCTCTCCATGCGCCAGGCTGGTGCCATGCCGCTGGTGACGATCACCGCTTGGGAAGGGCTCGTGGATCGGGCACATGTTCGGGCGGGCCAGACAGTGCTGATCCACGCTGGTGGGGGCGGCCTTGGACATATTGCAATCCAGATCGCCCGAGCAAAGGGGGCGGAAGTCTTTGCGTCTGTCTCCACGAACAAAAGCGCAATCGTACGAGACTTGGGAGCGACCCCCATCGACTACCAGTCCGTCTCCCCGGATGAATACATGGAGAAGTATACCGGCGGAAGAGGCTTTGACATCGTCTATGACACAGTGGGCGGCGCAACGCTGGATGCATCCTTTCGGGTAGCAAAGCGGTACACCGGTCATGTGTTGAGCGCGCTGGGCTGGGGGTCTCATTCTCTGGCGCCCCTCTCGTTTCGCGGAGCAACTTACTCAGGTGTCTTTACGCTGTATCCAATGCTTAGCGGTGAAGGGCGATCTCATCATGGCGAAATCCTCAAAAACGCTGCTGCGCTCGTCGATGCTGGTCAATTAACTCCAATACTAAACGAAAGACAGTTTTCTTCTACGGAGATTCACGACGCGTTTGCCGCCGTCGAATACGGCGCAACAGGAAAGGTTGTGGTTGAGATTGAAGCTTGAACGTGTTACTGAAGAGTGATTACTGCTAACCCATCGGATTTCCCTCGGGATTCGCCGAGACGGGTGCCAGTAAGCGAGTTTCGCAAAGGCAGATGCCCATTCACGTCTAGTCAACCCTCCATGGGGCGGCCATTTCATCGTGGTATCCCATTTCACCGTTGATTACAAACGAATGAGGGATGGCCGAACCAAACTGAATAGAAGAAGGGGCTATACATGAGAGTTCTTGAAGCAGTGAGCAACGCGATAGCGAAAGACGGCATCGATCATTTATTTGGCGTCGTGGGGGACGCCAATCAGGACCTTATTGTCGATCTTGACAAAAAGCACAATGTGAAGTTTGTGAAGTCTCATCATGAAGGCAGCGAGCGTTGGGATGGCCGATGGCTACGCACGGTTCTCCGGCAAAGCCGGTCTTGCCACAGTGACCCAAGGCCCAGGTTTGACGAATGCCATCACCTCGCTGGTTGCAGCCCGGTTTCACCGGACTCCGCTACTGCTATTGGCCGGCCACACGTCCTTGAGCGATCCTTACAAAACCAAGGTGTCGTCGATCAGCGCGCTCTCTCGTTGTTAGCCGCGGGTGCTGCGGCAGACCTAACCGGTCCGTCAAATGTGGACTACTGCATGGGTCAAGCGTTTCGCACACTCGCATTGCCGATCCTTTTGGGCAGTCTGCTGCCCACGTGAAGCTTCTGAGCCTCTCTCTTTCGGCGGATAGCCGGAAATCTCACTCGAACCTTCACTCCGGTTGCATGGCTGCTCCCGCGAGGTTCGCACTCATAGGCCGTGCACTAGGTCCCGGCTGATCCCTGTGCATCATGTCGCTACTTGGATCGTGGAACAGGGTCTTCCTGCTCTAAGTGTTCGATATATTTCTGCACGGAGATGTCGGACCAGTCCGCGCCTCCCAGGTGCACCCCGCGCAGCCTACCCTCTGGGGATACGAAATATGTTGCTGGCCATGCCGAAGGCGCTAATGGCTTTTGTGGTTGATTCGATCCGATGTAATAGATCGGCATGGTCAAGTGGTGCTTCTCGACAAACGCTTTGACCTTTCCCGGAGTGTCGTTTTGGGAGACGATCACGAACGCCACTCGGGGATTCGAGCGGTATACCTCGTAAAGTCGTTGAAGGGTCGGCATCTCCTCAACGCAACCGGGACACCATGTTCCCCAGAAGTCGATCACCACGACTTTTCCCTTCAGCTCACTCAGCCGGTGCATGTTTCCATCCAGGCTTCTGTATTCGAAAAGTGGGGCTCTCTGCGAGAGCGACTCAATGACAGGCGGCTTTAGAGGAGCTGTTGCGTGCTCGCTGGTCAAGGGGAAGAGCAGAGCGACCGCGACATATAGAAAAGCTCTCATTGTTTCATCCGTTCTTTCATTGTTTCCGTGATTGAGACAGAACAAGCTGACTGTACCCGGAACTCTCTCTATCGAATTGCGACAACGGCAACCACTGCCAGAGCGACAGCGAGAATGTCTTCGAGCAAGGCAGCGGGCAAATCGCGCCCGAACAGTTTCGCAGCAAAGGCTCTTGCTCTTGCGCCCGCAAGTGTTCCGACGACGCTGCCGACGATTCCCGAGAGAGCGCCGATGATGAGGTGCCCTTGCGAGAGCCCGATCGCTGATCCCGTGAGCGCGCCCATCACTACACGGCCGCCGAATTGAGGAGGCACAAGGCGGCTGGGAGTTTTGGGCAACTTGTCGTTAATCACTTCCCCGACAGCCAGCAGGCTTGTGATGTAGGGGGTGAAGCGAAATCCGAGGAATGAGAGCCAGGTTCCCTCAAGCGGAATCTGTTGTCGGTTAGCCGCCCAACTCGCAGCGGCAAGACCAACCATGGAGCGGAGACCGCACACAACACCCAACACGAAAGCAGAGATCACGACAGACATATCATTCTCCATGGAAATGCGATTCTTCGAATCGCGAAGTTGAGGGCAATTGCCGACGAGGTTTAGTTACCCACTCGTCATGGATAACGCTAGTTGGATTCTGGCAACAGACCGTCTGCGCCAGAGATGTTCAGTGCGAAGGTCATGGGTGTTCGAGAAGCCGCTTGCGACTACCATCTTCTCAACATCAGATACCATTGCGAGCTTCCCGTCGCTGCCAACCTCGTAAATCCATCAGGAATTGCCAAGTCTCATTGCTTTTTGTAAAGTTGGCTGATTTCACGAAGGCCAACGCTCGGGAGAATGAGTCGACATCGGTTCACCCCTTACGGCGCGGGAATCGGCAAGCGAGCCGCGACAGCGGTTCACAAAGCAAGGCGACCACCACAACAAAGGGCCAACCCAAGCAGCAAATGGAACCGACAAATAGAGAACTCCACAGCTTGATCAGGAATAGCCAAGTCGCGTTGCTTCTTGCAAAGAATGTCGATCCCGATGAGATTAGCTTGAAAACGAATGAGCCTGGAAACATCCGTGGAATGGGACCCAATACTGAATTCAAGTTTTCGGAAGACTTGTTAGAGACGACCCACAACGCATCCCAAACTGCTTGAGCTCTCTCACATCACACTCAAAAACATCCGCTTTCTGCGGTGAAGATACGGAGCAAACACAATGAATACCTTCACGGCCACAGATGGAACCTCGATTTACTTTAAGGACTGGGGAACCGGACCTATAGTTACGTTTTCGCACGGCTGGCCTTTGAGCGCCGATGCCTGGGACGCTCAAATGCTCTTTCTTTGCCAAAAAGGATACAGGGTCATTGCACATGACAGGCGAGGACATGGTCGCTCCAACCAAACTTGGAACGGCAACGACATGGACACATATGCTGACGATCTCGCCGAGCTTGTGGAGAAACTCGACCTGAAGGAGATAACCATGGTGGGCCACTCGACTGGCGGTGGAGAGGTCGCGCGTTACATTGGGCGGCACGGATCCAAGCGGGTGGCCAAAGCGGTTCTAATCGCATCTGTGCCGCCTATCATGGTGAAGACCGGGAACAATCCTGGCGGTTTGCCAAAATCGGTGTTTGATGACATTCGCGCCGGTGTGCGCAACAATCGTGCGCAGTTCTTCAGGGACCTAAGTCTCCCGTTCTACGGGTATAACAAACCGGACGCAAAGGCATCTGAAGGAGTTCGGGACTCATTCTGGCAGCAGGGCATGCAGTCTTCCATCGTTGCGTCGTACGACTGCATCGAGGCCTTTTCGGAGACAGACTTCACAGAAGACCTCAGGAAAATGAACATCCCGACACTGATCCTGCAAGGGGATGCCGACCAGATTGTACCGATCGAGGATGCTTCGATCCTTTCCGCGAAGCTCGTCAAGGGTTCAGTTCTGAAGGTGATTCCGGGGGCACCTCACGGTCTTTGCACTACCCATGCGGACCAGGTAAATGCAGAGCTACTCGCATTCTTGAAGACCTAGGAGGCTGCTGAAAGGCTGTCGCAGAGTGATGGTTCCACGCCGATCAGAGAGCCGCATTGACAGAATCAATCGGAAAGGACGCTGAAATGAGTGAGGTGTCCCACATCCACGAACCCGTCGCCGGATATTGCGGCGCTCTGGACAGCGACGAAGAACTGGTGCAGTCCGCAAGGTCCGGCAGTAAAACCGCGTTTGTCGAGCTATGGCGTCGCCACTCATCGACGGTCTTTCGCGCGGCGTATCGAATTGTAAAGAATCGCGAGGACGCTGAAGATCTCGCTCAGGAGACGTTCCTCAAGGCCTTCGCCCACTTGCAAAGCTTCAATGGCGCTTCAAAGTTTTCGACATGGCTTGTGCGGATTGGTATCAACGGCGCGCTTGGGGAACTGCGCAGAAGGCGATCTCGCCCAGAAGCATCCTTCGATGGCCTGAATAAGGGCGACTCCAAGTGGCATTGGGAGATTCCGGATAAAGCCATTGATATCGAAGCCGACCTTTTAAGGTCCGAAATGATCGACTGGATGAATAGGTCGATCAATCGTCTTAATCCTACTCTGCGTACCGTCGTCGAGATGCAGCAGAAACATGATTATTCGCATTTGGAGATCGCTCTCCTGGCCAACCTTTCCGTTCCGGCAGTGAAGTCTCGGTTATCCCGAGCGAGACGAGCGTTGCGCGAACGATATGTCTGAAGGGCCGCCAGCATCTTGCAGTCCTGTGGCCGCGTAGCAACTTCACATGTCATAGTCAGAAGCACATCGAAGGTACATGCTGGACATGCGTCGAGGTTCGTTGCCTTTCTGAGGCATTGAACGCTCCGCCGCTCCCTGCGATTTGTTTAGTCCTATGGAATTTATGCGGTTCGCCGCCAGCAGTAGCTACCTTAGGTCGAAGTCTGTTGAAATGCTCAGTTCCTTCCACTCTCTGTCGGAATTCAATTTCGCCAGGTCGTTCTGTTCTATAGCCTGGAAGGCATCGCTCCCGAGAATCAATCTGAGCGGAGGGTTGTCGATGCTGGTAATGCGGAGCACGGCAGCCGCGGCTTTTGCCGGGTTCCCCGGTTGCTTCCCGTTGAAGTCACGTTGAAACCGCGCGATCTTCCCTACTGTCGCATCGTACTCGGGACGCCCTTCTCGGATTGCGGTGGACGAGCCTGCGAAGTCAGTGCGAAAGCCTCCTGGCTCAATGAGCGTTACTTTAACACCAAGCGGGCCGACCTCTCTCGATAGGACTTCCGAGAAACCTTCCACCCCCCATTTCGCGGCAGCATAGGCTGCACGTCCAATTGGACCGATCCGACCGCCGACCGAGGAGAATTGAAGAATGTGACCGCTTCCTTGCTCACGCATAAACGGAAGCGCCGCTTTCGTAACATGAACCACGCCGAAAAGGTTTGTTTCCATTTGTGCTCGAAACTCAGCCATGCTCATGTCTTCTATTGGGCAGACGTCACCGTAGCCGGCATTGTTGGCGACCACATCCAACCGCCCGAAGGCCTTGATTGCTTCAGCAACAGCGCCGATCACTGCCCGCTCGCTTGTCACATCGAGAGTGACTGCGCGAGCCCGATCGCCATAACGCGTCACCAGGTCCTTGAGTTGCCCTGGATCACGCCCTGTTGCTACAACTTTGTGCCCGGCAACGAGGACTGCTTCTGCGAGTGCCCGTCCCAATCCGCGCGTACTTCCGGTGATGAGCCATACCTTTGTCGCAGGGGTCTGCCTGTCAGTCATGTGCTCACTCTCCTTCTTCAATCATTGATTTGTTAGCGAATTCACTTTTGCCTGCCGAAGACGGCTGGTCTACTGTTTCGCCGTCAGCCCACTTCCAGTACGATTTTTCCAGGTTTCTTTCCGCCGTCGCGCAATGCCAACTGCGCCCTTGCTGCATCTTCGAGCGGATAGGTTGCGGCAATCTCGACTGTTAGGCTCCCTGCTTCGACAAGCTCAACAAGCCTCAGTAGATCTGCCTGGTTCATCCGCGCAAACACCGCTTTTACACCAGGAGCGCTGCCGGCGATTGAGCAGGCACGTAACCCCACGCTGCCTAACTGAGGATTGAGTGCAAGAACCCCGAGCCCAACACAGTCGAGGACGGCATCAACACCGTCCGGTGCAGTTGCGCGTACCTTGCGAACCAAATCATCCCCGTACAAGACGGGCTCCACCGCAATTGAACGCAAATAATTATGACTGCCGGTTGAGCCCGAACCGATTACGCGCGCTCCGTGTGTCACCGCGATCTGCGCAGCCAAGGATCCCACGCCGCCCGAAGCGCCATGAATGAGAACAGTTTCTCCCTTGGTTAGCTTCAGCGTGTGAACGATTGCCTGATACGCCGTAAGCCCCGCCAACGGTAGTCCGGCTGCTTGCACCCAGGTCGCATTGCGCGGTTTACGAACCAGGGTAGACGCCGGGACAGATATCTTTTCGGCGTACGCGCCATGGTGAAGAATCTCCCCACGCACAAAGCCGACCACTTCATCTCCTGCGATGAACTCGGTCACTCCTGCACCAACACGTTCGACTATGCCCGCAACGTCCCAGCCAGGAATCACCGGGAACCAGGCGTCCATGATCGAGTCTCCAAAACCCGCCTGCAGTGCAAGGTCCGCTGGGTTGAGTGCCGCCGCCTTCACCCTGATCAGCACGCTGTTCTGTGCTAGCTTTGGGTCGGGGACATCCGCAAGTTCAAGTACCTCAGGCCCACCAAACCGCCGGTAAATAATCGCTCTCACGGTCAGCTCCTTATTGCCCGGGAAAGGCCAACGGAAGGTTCATAACGATGCGAAGCGTATCGATCTTCCATATGCCGTCCACTCTCCGCAAGATTGGCCGATAGTAGCCTGCTTCGATTGGAGTCACTGTGCCCTGAACTCCAAACGCATCTTCGGACCATCCCGTAGCCGGCCGCTCTTTGCCACGAACCTCAAAGACTACAAACTGAGCATCGATCGTCGCAATGTCGCCATCCACTTCAATAATGTGGTCATGGGTTGTATGGTGGCTCCAACCATGCGCCGGGTGCGGTCGCATCATCTGCGATACGGCGGCAGCGATCGCTTCCTGCCCCACCAATTCGCCAACGGGCTCCGATCTGCCCGAGTTGTTATAAGAAATCTCCACGCGGCCCAACTCGGTGAACTGCGCTGCCACTGCGGCTCCATCTCTCATGTCCGCCCCGCGCACATATTTCGCAAGCACTTGCTGTACGGCTCGTTCCTCACTCATCGCGTCTTTCTCCTTAACTACTTACCATGGGTGCTTCAACAGTTCTTTACCGGCACTTCGCCCGGAGTCGGGTGGGGTGCTGTTCGTTCCTGGCTGGCAGGATCATCCCCGAAGGGCACCACGTCGTCATGAGACAAGATTCCAGAGCATCGAATTCCATGGACGTGCCTCACAACCGGTGTTCCAAGCGAATCATTGAAAGAGAATCTTGGCCATCATTCCCTTGTCTTCATGTTTGAGCAAGTGGCAATGAAATACGGACATTCCACGGATAATCGGGTCGGTAAAGTCCATAATCAAATCGACTGAACCCTCTGGCGCGACGTTCACTGTGTCCAGCCATTCTGGCTGAGCCGTCTTCTTCCCGTTCTCTTCGTAGACAAGAAAATGTACTTGATGGATATGAAACGGGTGGATTTCGTGGGATTCGTTGACGACCCGCCAATGGACGTAGTGTCCAATTTTCACAGTGAGCATGGGACCATCGGTTGGAGAGTACTTCCTGTCGTTCACATAGAATCCATGGGCATCCTCGGTAAACTTTATTTCGAACCCGGCTGTGCTGCCTTCCAGTCCTTTCACTAAGGAGGGAGAAAGGGTCTTGTATACGGCTTTTTGTGTGCTTGGGGTTCCCGGAATAGAGCGTGTCGGCGCCGCCTCCGATGCGTCGATATCTGCGAGAACCATCGCAGGATTGGGGTCCCCATCCGCCCCTGTATCGACGCAACGTGTGCGGAGCGACGCGTGCACGCCTGCCTTCGGCCCGGTGACAATTGCCTCAACGCGTCCCGCAGGTGCGAGCAGAACATGCTGCAATGACTCAGCTCGGCGATTGGGGTCGTGATAGGCCAGCGGCATTCCGTCCAGCGCTATTGCTGTCAATTGTTCCGTGTCGAGTTCAAGGTCGGCGTAAAGATCGGGAGATGCATTGACTATGCGCCAGAACTGCTTCTCTCCTGGTGCAATGGCTATCCGCGGTCGGACAACACCGTTCACAGTGAAGATCCGTTGGGGCTCGCCAGTGGCCGCGCCGCACGCCGTAGGAGACAGTTCAACCTGCTCCTTCAGAAGGGATGACTCCGCATCGTGCTCCCGCAATTCCGCATCGCGGAGAATTACAATTCGCTCCCTCATTGAGCGCACTTCGGGAACATACCGGTCGATGCCGTCAATGACGATGGCTCCCGACATTCCATCGAGATCCTGCTGATAGCTCTCCCCGTGAGGATGTGTATGGTACCAATACAATCCAGGCGGTTGATCCATTGGGATGTTAACCACGTATTGCAGCGATTGGCCTGGCATGGCCATCATGGAAAGAACGTCGTCCTGGGGAGAATTTGGAGAGACGTGGAGCCCATGGAAATGCAGGTTCGTCATATTCGTACAGGGTCCATCGACACATAATTCCTTGGACTCCGTTGACATGTGATTGACATACTCCACGCGAATCCTTCCGCCCGGCTCTGTGCGAATAACCGGAGGAACTTCGCGGCCTTCAAAGGAAAATGCGCCTTTCCCATTTGTCGGATCATTCACCGCATCTAGAACAAAGGGCTCGCGCACCTCGGGAAGCGGTGGCAGAATGACGCCAGCGTATGCTTGTCCCGTCAGTTGGGAGTAGAGGCCAGGATGAATGCAGAGGCAAAACAAGGTGACAAAATGAAATGCTTTCACTGGCGGTTTAGACCGCGTTGTCGTCATGACAAGCACTCTCCTTCGCAATTGAAGCTCTAAGGCTCTTCTTTCCCTTCCTGAACTAATTGTTGCTCTCCACACAGCACCCAGATTCAGATACTCCAGTACCCCGCGAGGCACGAATCATGAGGTCTACTACTGAACGTGCGTCGCAGCCTCTTCGATGACAGCAGCAACCTCCTTCGGACGGGAGACGTACACCGAATGGCTAGCACCTGCGATCTCTGTGGTGTGGCTTTTGGCGCGCGCCGCATACCATAGCTCCAGATCGGGGTTGATGGTCCTGTCTTTCGTTGCAACGATCACCCAGCTCGGCTTAGTGCGCCAGGCAGGCGTGGTGATGACTGCCTTAAAGTTGTCGGCAAAATTCAAGACCTGTGAATGTGCCATTAAATCGGCCTGCGCAACTGGCAAATCCGCGGCGAAGTAATCACGGAATTGTGTGAGATCAAGGTATGTGAAGTCATCTGGAGTCCTCTTGATTGCCGACGACCTGCTCAAGTCGCTCGGAAAGCGCTTGCCATCGTCAGCCTCGTTTTCGCCGGCATCCGGCATATGCGCAGCAACATATACCAGGCCTACGACGGACGGTTCTGTGCCGGCCTCTGTAATGACAGCGCCTCCATAACTATGCGCGACAAGAAGACTTGGCCCGTCCTGGAGTGCGAGTATACGTTTGGTCGCTGCCACGTCGTCTTTGAAAGATGTTTCTGGCTCCTGAACGATGCTCACCTTGTACCCATCCTTCGTGAGAATGTCGTAGACGGTCTTCCAGCCAGAGCCATCTGCCCACGCGCCGTGAACCAAGACGATATTGTGAACACGATACCCTCCGGGTTGTGCATTAGAACCGGTGGAGGTGCTTAGGAGCCCGCCGACTAATGCGGCGCTCAACGCAACCGATCGAATGGATCTGTTCATATGCGTAGACCTTTCTGCGAGGGGGTCGCCAATTCATCCCACTTACGGCCTCTTGTTAAGTCGTACGCTTCAGCGTTTGTGTACCAACACGCAATGTGAAGCGCAGCCCCCTAACGGGCTAAACTGTCTCTATTATGGAAGCTGGATTCTAATCCGTGTGCTCGATGGCTTGAGACGAATGGCAATTTCCGACATATCCATCATGGAGAGCCAAATCGTGTTGTTTTCTGCTAAGAATGCCTGGTCGCCCAATACTAGTTTCAGAGTTGTATGAAGCCGGAGCTATGATGTGAGCCTTATGGTTGTCCTTGCCTATGCGGCGCAATGCCGGATGTCGAGGGCAATCGACACATGTTTGCGGCTATCGATTACGCGGAAATATCCCTCAGTATGCAGAAGCACGATCGCCGCAATGCGGAATCGACGAGGTTTGAATGAATAGGACATTTGACGCAGTCATTGTTGGCGCCGGTCAGGCAGGTCCCTCGCTGGCAGGCCGGTTCAACGATGCAGGGAAGACCGTGGCGCTGATTGAGCGACACCTGCTCGGCGGCACATGCGTGAACACTGGTTGTACCCCAACCAAAGCGCTGGTGGCGAGCGCCAAGGCGGCGCAGATGATTCGTCTTGCAGAGGATATGGGTTTGCCGCCACAGCACCTATCCGGCATTGACCTTGTTGCGATTCAGAGAAGAAAGGATGCGATCGTAGCGAAGTCGCGCCAGGGTCTTGAAAAGTGGCTGGGCGGAATGAAGTACTGCACGGTCATCCGTGGCGACGCACGCTTTATTGGGCCGGACTCCGTTACCGTCAACGGAGATGTGCTGCAGGCGAAGCAGATTTTTCTGAATGTCGGAACCAGGGCTGCCATCCCCAAACTTGAGGGCATTGACGAAGTCCCGTACATGACGAACTCCACGATACTCAATCTTGAAGTTGTGCCATCGCACTTGGTAGTCGTTGGGGGCAGTTACGTTGGACTGGAGTTTGCACAGATGTTTCGGCGCTTCGGTTCGGATGTCACGATAGTAGAACGCCAGCCCAGACTGCTGAACCACGAAGATCCCGATGTTTCGGACGCGGTGCGCGCCATTCTTGAGAAGGAAGGCATACATATTCGCACCCAGGCCGAGTGCATTCGGTTAGGCACGCAGGATTCGCAGCCCGTGGTCCATGTGGACTGCCAGGAGAATTCCCGGGAGGTCGTAGCGAGCCATGTGCTGCTTGCGACAGGCCGAACTCCCAACACGGATTACCTCGGGCTTGAAGTGGCGGGCATCGAGCGCGATGACAAGGGATATGTCCGCGTAAATGCGCGCCTGGAGACTACTCTGCCCGGTGTGTGGGCGATGGGCGACTGCAACGGACGCGGCGCATTTACGCACACCTCCTACAACGACTATGAGATCGTTGCGGCGAACCTGCTTGACGGCGGCAAACGCAGCGTCGACGACCGCATCCCGTGCCATGCTGTTTATATCGACCCTCCGTTGGCACAGGTGGGCATGAACGAACGTGAGGTGCGTGAGCGTGGTCGCGCCGCGCTGATAGGGATTCGTCCCATGACGAAGGTCGGTCGCGCTGTCGAGAAGGGCGAGACGGACGGATTCATGAAAGTGTTGGCCGATGCCGAGACGAAGGAGATACTCGGCGCGACAATCCTGGGCACGGGTGGTGACGAGGCTATTCACTGTATCCTCACAGCAATGTATGCCCGCAAGCCCGTATCGCTCATGCAGCACTCGGTACACATTCATCCGACAGTCGCCGAGCTGATCCCTACAGTGTTTGGTGAAATGAAGCTGCTGGAATAGATCGAAAGCTAGTGCATCCCAGCAAGATACCCGAGCAGCGATTGAAGCCCGTCGACCTGGAACCGGGACCGCCGCCTTCCTTTGGATCCAATTAAGCAATTAACTGAAAGGATATTCTCGTGGCACCTCGTCCCCCATTGCCTCCCTTTACGTTGGAAACCGCCACCCAAAAGGTTCGGTTGGCAGAAGACGGGTGGAACAGCCGAGACCCGGAGAAAGTCTCCCTTGCGTACACAGTAGATTCGCGCTGGAGAAATCGAGCAGAGTTCGCCAACGGGCGTCAAGAGATCGTGGCACTGCTTACACGGAAATGGACCCGAGAAATCGACTACCGACTCATTAAAGAAATCTGGGCATTTCTGGACAACCGGATTGCCGTCCGGTTTGCCTACGAGTATCACGATGACTCGGGCAATTGGTTTCGGGCCTACGGCAATGAAAACTGGGAATTCGACTCTGAAGGGCTGATGCATACGAGACACGCAAGCATCAATGAACTCCGGATCACTGAGGATCAACGAAAGTTCCACTGGCCCCTTGGACGACGCCCCGATGAACATCTGGGCTTGACCGATTTGGCCCTCTAGCAGTCAGGATTGATGCGTCCCAAAGGGAGACCGCTCGAGCGGGTTAGTTCAAGCAAAGATCAAAAGTCCGCAATGCAAATGGACACAGATTCATGTCCATTTGCATTGCAGGAATTCCCGTTTCAATCCAGGTCATTACCGCCTTCCGGCCGATGTCGCGGCTTGCTCGATAAACTCTGCAACTTTGTGTGGCTCCTGAAGCATTGCGAGATGGCAGGTTGGCAATGTGATCGTTGTGGCCCCAATTCTCTCCGCCATCGACTCCTCCAGACCAGCAGTGATCGCCTTATCTTGAGAGGCGACGATGAACCATGAAGGCTTCGTTCGCCAAGCGGGTATGACAGTAGGCATCGCCGCGAGGACTGCAACGGACGCAGGACCTTGCGTAGCCGTCAGTTGCACCTGCTCATGCCTCGATAAGTCTTGAGCGAAGGCCTCGGCCACACCCTGTGGAGAGATTGTTACGAATTGCCCGGCGGTGTCGAAGACAAGAAACGGCGTGATCGGAGAAGGGGTTTTGAGGGTCCCCAGGAGTGAGAGCGCGGATTCACCGCTGTCGGGAGCAAACGCGGCAACATAAACCAAGCCCGAGACATTTGGATCATTGCCTGGCGTATCTCCGATGACCACACCTCCATACGAGTGTCCGACGAGCAGCACGGGGCCCGGATATGCCGTTGTAATGCGCGTGATTGCACGCTGCGTTACGGCGTCATCATCTGTTAAAGAAGTAAGAGGAAGCTGCACCGCGACAACATGGTATCCATCGGCCTCCAGCAGTGGAATCACGCCGGACCAGCTCGAGCCATCAGCCCAAGCTCCGTGAACCAGAACGATATTCCTGACGCTGCGATTGGAATTGTCGCGCGAGGACTCTGGGGATTGTTGGGCATGCCCAACGCTATGAAATCCTGCCGTCAGCAGAAGTGCAACCCTCAAAACTGCTTGGATAGTTGTTCCATTTCTCATGATTGTCCTCTCGTCTTGTGATCTTCACTTCGCGTGCCGATTTGCTTGGCTAGTGGGATTCCCGTTACATCTGAGCCTAGTTCTGGATGAGGGGAGGCCTCTAGGCGAAAGCCATCAGGAGTTGGCCATTCCTGCTGCATAAGAACACTCTGTGCGCTCGTCATGCATGCAATTGTCGATAGGGACCTGCGTCTTCGCCATTTGAACTGCCCAGACCGATGGGGCCGCGAGTCGTCGACCGCCGCCATATCCCTGGAGCTACCCCGTGAAGTCGCTTGAAGGTGCGGTTAAGTGCAGATTGATCCGCGAATCCGGACTGAATAGCGATATCGGCCAGGGGTAGGCGAGAATTCGTCATGAGATCTCTGGCTCTATCCACGCGCCGTTCAGTTAGCCACTTATAAGGCGGCTTGCGAAAGGTTTGCCTGAAGGCTCGAGCAAAGTGGCCTACCGACAAGTCACATGCTTCTGCAACCTGCTGGAGGGCTATCTTGCCATCCAAATTGGCCTCCAAGAGTTCTGTCGCTCTTCGCTTCTGAAACGAAGAAAGTCCACCACGAAATTGCGGGCCCGACATTTTCACCCCGCCATAGGTACAGACAAAGTGACAGTTCAATGCATGCAGAACGTGGTCCACGACAAGCTTCGAAGTGTGATGGGGTTGCTCAAGCGAAGAGAGTAGCGTCTTTCCAAGGTGGTAAACGACGGGGTCGAAATGCCCAAGCGGCCAAGCCAATTGCTCCACGCGTCGCGCCCCATGGGCATAGGCGACTTCATCCAGCGAGCCTTGAGTAACATACAGCACCAATGCATCGAAGGGGTGCGGGAGCAGAACTGCGGGCTCCTCCCGTAAGTCGATTGCACTAACTCCACCGATAGGATAAGAACCACTCGATACCTTCGTCCTTCCGAAGAATTGCTCAATAAAAGGTATGGCTTTGAGTTGCAACGCAACGATAGAGCCACTCTCTTTAACGATCGGACGTGCAATTTCCGGCAGACCGTTGCTGCTCTGAACCCTCGCAAACGGGGACGAGACATGTTCGGATAAGGTGACCTGGGCCTTGAGCGAATCCTTGAGAAACATGGCCTCGGCGAGTTGATTCCAAACTGTAGGGACTTGGCTGGCTGTATTCATGTGTGCGAGGCCTCCAGCTTGTATTGAATGAAGCATGGGGATAGTTGTCGATCAGCGAGCCTGGCCGATGCTACGGTCGTAATTCGACGAAAGTCAGAAACTCCCGGCTTGGCCGGCCAATTCAGCGACTCCAGCTCTTCGAGCCAATCCGCAGTGGCCAACCGTGCCTGTTCGGAGCCAAACAGCTCTCTGACCGCTCTGGCAAAGGCTGCCAGCTCGCGTTCAGCCAGGAGGATCGGGTTCGCATCACAAAGTGCGATCACTTGTCGACTGGTCCGGTTCGATTCCCAGTCACGCATATGGTCCTCAATTCTTCACCATGGGGAGATAGTGCCGAAGATTCACCAGTTGCTATGCTTTAGGGGCGTCGCGTGCTTTACCGCTGCCTATCTAACCACACGATACAGATATCCCAGGACGCGCAACACACTTGAAACTACAGAAAAGTCCCTGACATTTTCTGCAGGTGTGATTCGATTGTTGTAAGGGAAAACGCGTGGGAACCTACAACGGGTAGCGGTTGCGAAGGGCGCGCCGATAGAGGCTACGGAGCCTGGAGAATATGCCGCCTTCAGAATGCAAGAAGCTCACGCTGCCGGGCACGATCACGGAAATATCAGTTCCAGAGTCGGCGGAACTGAGGATCGTCAATCTTCCCTGGATGCGGGCAGCACGCTCACGCATGCCCTGCAGACCATGATGGCCCTCTCTCCCACTTATGGCAAAGCCTGGATCAATCCCAACCCCATTGTCCTTCACATGCAGAACGAGATCGCGACCGTAAGCAAGGTCGATACCCAGGAAACTTCCGTGAGAATGAGCTTTTGCATTCTGAATCGCTTCATGCCCGATTCGATACAGCTCGTCGCGAACGATCGGATGCAACTCTCGCGCATCCCCAATGACCGAAACTGATACTGCCATTCCGTCCGGGACAACTCCACCTTCTGCGGCCCGTCGCAGCGCCGGTCCGAGATCGTTTTTCAACGTCGTCGAAGACCGCAGCGAATTGAGTGCCGCGCGACCTTCCGCAATCGCTTGTTCAAGCCAACCGGAGACTTGTCCCAATGCACGGTGCATCTTCTCCGGATCCAGTGGTTCCTCAAGTCCATCGTCGACGACGAACTTGCTGCCTTGAATCGTCTGAAGGAACGTATCATGCAGTTCCCGCGCCATGCGCGTACGTTCCGCCAGTCGCTCATCGAAGCGAACGCCAATGGCCTTTGCGACTTGAAGTACGCGAATGCGATAGAGAATCGACCCGATGACGATGAAAGAGACTAAGCATAAAATCCGAAACGACATCGTTTGATACCACATGGGTGCAATTCTGAAGTCTAGAATTGCACCCTGTTCATTCCAGATGCCATCGTTGTTGCAGGCGATCACGTGAAAACGGTACTTACCGGGACGGAGGTCGCTATAGAAAGCCTGGCGTCTTATTCCTGGTTCCTGCCAATCAGGATCGTGATTCTCCAATCTATAACGAAAGCGCACTTTCTGTGGTACGACGAAACTCAGTGCGGTGTAGTCTATTTCCAGATCGCGTGTTAGCGCAGGGAGGCTAATTTGACCACCTCCCGAGTAGTTCACTCTGTCCGCGATAATCTGCTCGATATGAACAGGCGGCGGTAGAGCGTTCACTTCCAGATGATTGGGATCGATCATCTGCACGACATTTGAATTGGCGAACCACAAGCGCCCGTCGGGAGAGCGAGCGGCGTGGGGTTGAAAGACTGCATACGAGGGCCTTGCGCCGTCGAACACGTCGAAGGTGTCGGCTTTCACGCTAGACTTCGAACCATCCCACCACTCCCGCAATTCCGCATCTGCAACTTTAATGAGGCCACACTGTGCGTAAAGCCAAAGAGCATTATTGTTATCCGAAACCAGAGCGTACAGGCCATTGCAAGGTAGACCATTTTGGCTGGTCAGAGTCCGCATGATTCCATTCTGCCATTCAGTAAGTCCAGATGAGGTAGCGGCCAAAACCGATCCATCGGCCCGAACAAGGATCTGCCGCACCGGGGATTTAGCCGCGTTCCCGGAGGAAAAGGTATCAAGCCGCCCCTGCCGGTATCGAGCTAAGTCGCCGTTGACAAGGCCCATCCAGATGCCATCTTGGGGATCGGCGCCGAGAGAACTGGCGGCTGGCATGCGAGGTACAGGAAGTTCTTCGCGGACCGCACGATCCTGAATGCGAAGTAGTCTCATGGGGCTTCCAAGGACTTCCGCCCAAATGTTATTGTCCCGGTCTTCCGTGATCGCAATGACCGCTCCGATCGCATTGGTATTGGATCGTCGAATTGGGTCGAATCTACCGTTCTCATAGACGTACAGGGCATCTTCGATTCCCACCCAGAGTCGGCCCGCATGATCTTCAAACAAAGATGTCACTTCCTGGCGGAGTAAACCGTTCGGCAATCGGATGGATGAAAGCCGGTCTCCACGAAGGGACCCAAGCGCACCATGATTTCCGATCCAGATCGTTCCATCCCGCGCCGCAAGGACCGAATCGACCAGATTGGTACTGAGCCCTTGTCGAGTTGAGAATGTGGTAACGCGAACGTTTCGAAAACAATCGATTCCTTCGCTCGTTGCAATCCAGATGTTTCTTTCTTGGTCCTCATAGAAGCCAGTTACGGAGTCACTGGACAGACCGTCCGCACTGGAGAACCGATCTACCTTGTCTCCGTTCAAGCGATAGATTCCCTGGTCTTGGGTTCCAATCCACAGGGCATTCTCGTGGTCTAGAAACAACGCACTAACCTGAAGGGCGCTGTGATTCAGAGTCGGGTTGAGGGGCTTCCGAACGCCACGCACCCATTGCTGCAAACCTTGCCCTGGTCCGCGGCGGTCCATTCCGCTCCAGATCGAACCGTTCGAGTCGGCCGCAATGGCTTGAATGCCGCTCAGTCCTTCTCCACCTCTTTCCTTTGAGGGAGTGAGTACCTTGGATGAGCCTGCTCTCCAACGAATTAGAAGGTTGACGCTGCCTATCCAGAGGTTGCCCTCGGAGTCCTCAGCGAGCGGTACAGCATAAGGAGAAGGGATTCCATCAGCCTTTCCATAGCAGCGGAGCGACTCGCCCTTGACTTCACAGAGAGGACCCTTGTCGTCATGAACTCGTGAGCGCGTGATCCAGATTCTTCCGTCGTGGCCCTGAACGATAGAATTCACGCGTCCGTCTGCGCCCAGATAATTGGTCAAATTGCCGTTCTGAAGATGGGCTAGGTTCGTTGATGTTCCAATCCACAAGCTCCCATCCGTTCCAGCCAGGAGCGAAAAGATGCCGCTTGACAGGAGTTTTCCCTTAAGTGGAACCCACGGAACAAAGCGAACCCCATCGAAACGGATAAGCCCATTTTCCGTCCCGATCCATAGATATCCGTCTCGAGTCTGCGCAATGGCGTTCGGCGCACCGCTGAAGATGCCGTCCTGAATTCTCCAAGCGGTATGCCCATATTGAGAAATCTGCTTGTCGGGATCAACCGCCCACGCGGTGCAAGTCGCCAAGAGTAACAGGAAACAAATCCGGTGCGAACGCGAGGTCTTCAACTTGGCCACCTTAGCGATTTCGATGCGCCATGCTCCCGGTTGCGCAACAAGCACAGAGCAAGTTCCTGCGTCTAGTGTTATGTCGCTGCGGGGAAGCCGTCTATTCCACGGCATTCGCATCAACAAGGGCTCGCTCCAGCGTTTTATCTTAAGCGGAATTAGGGTTTCGTGGAATGTCATAATCTGCTGCTCGTAGGCTGCAGTTTTCTACAGTACGGCATCAGATTTCGAGCAAACCTCGCCTCACCGCAATAGTGACAGCATGAGTTCTGTCGTTCGCCTGCAGTTTGTCCACCACATTTCTGATGTGAAAATTGACTGTAGTCTCAGCAATTGCGAGTTGATCGGCGATCTGCTTATTTCGATGCCCGTCACGGATGAGCCGGAGTACCTGCAACTCCCGGTCGCTGAGATCGTCTTCGCCGTAGTGCTCTGAGAGGCGCGCCGCAACTTCCGGAGGGAGGTACCGTCGACCTGCGTGGACCGTCCGGATCACCCCCAGCAATTCGTTCTTCGGCATGCTCTTGAGAATGTACCCGGATGCCCCGGCCCGCATGGCCCGCTGGATCTCGCCATCACCATCGGAGGTGGTCAGCATGACAATACGCGCCTGGGGAAATTCTCCCCGAATGGCAACAATTGCATCAGTGCCATTCGTGCCAGGGAGACGGAAATCCATCAGCGTGACATCGGGGCGGTGTTGACGGAACTCCAACAGCGCCTCAGCGGCATCGGTGGCCTGCGCAACGAGAATCATGTCTGTTTGAGAAGCAATGATCGTGCTCAAGCCCTCCCGGAAAACGGGATGGTCTTCGACGCTCAAGATGCGAATTGGCTGGCTGCCCATCCCGAGACCCTCAGTGTCATGATTATAAAAGTGTGACCTATCGAGCGCCTGTCAGGCTATCGTTAAATGCAGATTCGGCCCCGTAGTTTCCGGGGTTTGCGATCGTTCCCCTCTTGGTTAGGCTTCAGGAAGCCCCCGCCTTGTCTTGGTGCTGCTGAGGATTTGAGCTCGACTTGTGGTGGCCATATAGCACGGAGGGGCGTGGACGGATGAGATTGTTGAAGCTTCTGAAGTCATTCAAGGCCGGCGGCGGTATTGGACAATAGAGGAGACGCGGCGGATCGCGGAAGAGACACTTTCGTCGCCTTTGTCAGTTGCATCGCTTGCCCGGCAGCATGGCGTGAACGCAAATCAAGCGTTCTACAGGCGGAAGCTCTACCTGGCCCGGCAGTTGGGCTGCTTCGAGGTTGATGAGCAGGCGCGAAGTGTGCGACTGCTTTCTGCTTCTTTCGAAGTAGACCCTAATTGGAGCGAGCGCGTTCATTTCCGTCTTTGCTTCAGCGCTGTACTCCGCTCCTGCTCATCGATAAACTCTTCAATTCGACTTGCCTTGTACCTGAGAGTGCCGTTACCGAATCGAATAACAGGCAGCAGGGGGTATTTGCGGGAGGAATGGTCCCAAACCCAGTCTTTGCTCACATTCAGTCTTTGTGCGACATCATCCACCGTCAGAATGGGATCCTTCTCAAATTGTGTATCCAAGAATGATTTCCTTGCTTTCTCATCGTCCGATATACACCGCTGCTGGAGGGTGCATACCTCGGGCAACAACCTACTTGCCCATCCATCGCGACAGAAGCAATACCTGGCTACTCACAATGATTATTCAGTTCATTATTCCACTCCAGGGCAAGCAGACCAGTGATCAATGACGCACCTATTGCCGGCCGACGAAGGAGCCTTCTTCGCAACCGTGAAAATCAAGTGATCCGGAGTGATCAGCCCCGGGATTTTTGACCCAGAGGAAATGCTAGCCATGACCTAGATAGAGCCGAATCTTCACCGCGTAGACCACAAATCTGAGAACGCGACAGTCGGTCCCTGGCCACTATCTTGGTCCATCCCCCCTGCCAGATGGAATACGGCCTGGCCAGATCAACGCCAACAACCTGAATCTCCATAAAATTCCGATTTGAGCCGCTAACAGCACGACCTCCCGTAGTGTTCTCTTTGAAGATCAGGCGGCGGACCACCCAACAAAGATCAGGATAAACCTGCACGATGATGGACTTGGCGCGACGGCGTCAGTTCGCCTTCAGGTGATCTCGAAGGAGGGGTGATACCAGTGATACCAAATTCTTGCGGAATTTTGTCCATCGGTGAGAGAATCGGGAAAGACGGGCAAGCTAGAGAACTCTGGCAAGTCCCTGAAGCAGCGACATTTTGCTGTTAAATCCAACTAAGAAAACGGCATAGTGACCACTTGGGAACGAGGCTTCGAATCCCTCCGCCCCGACCATTCAAAGGAAAAATCTGAACTCCGTTTCAAAATTGCCTCTGACAGCGCCACTGTCGGAGGTTTTGTCGTTTTGCTCGAGAATCACGTGAATCGAAGCCGCTCTAGGCCGTCGGTGTCTTTTGGGGAAGGGGCGGCGGTTCGTCAGCGCTCGGTCCCCAGCTCGCGGGCACCGCGAAATCCAGAATGCGCAGATAGACACTGAACTGCCCGCGATGCTGGTGCCAGCGGCTGAGCATCGCGTTGCGCAGGAACTCTCCGCGCGGTTGGGCAAGGATCTCTTGATCGCCAGCGATCAGACGCCAGGTGTCGCGCATCGCCTCGTCTATCCGGCGACGGCTTCGAGCTGAAAGGCGCTGGCAGCTTCCCTTCCCTGATCTACCGGGGAAGCCGGAGTTCGTCCCCGGCTATATTGCCGTGGCGAACATTCCATCACCCTCCTGAAGGCTTTACCAAAGGCGCTTTCGGATTCGTAGCCAAGCGATGAGGCGATGATGGAAATGGAATCGTCGGAATTCTTCAACCTCTCGCCGGCCAATAACATGCGCCAGCGGGTCAGGTACTCCATCGGGGTCGCCCCAACCGTCTGTTTGAATTTCAGGGCAAAGATCGATCGCGACATACCGGCGCGCTCGGCCAGTTTCTGGAGCGTCCATGGATGTCCCGGCTCGTCGTGCATGCAGGTGATCGCCGCGCTCATCTGTTGATCCGCCAGGGCAAAGAGCCAGCCGACGCCACTCCTCGCTCCATCCGCCAAATGCAGTCGAAGCGCCTGAATAAGCATCATGTAGGCGAGCTGTTGCGCGATCAACGAACTGCCCGGCTGCGGATCGCGCAACTCCTCCCTCATGCGCTCCAGCGACCAACGCATCGCCGCCTTATCCGACTCTTTCCTTATATGTACGATCGGCGGCAAAGACCCTAGCAGCATCTCGGCATGACTGCCGGTCAGAAGGAAGTGCCCGCCAGCGATATAACGCCCCCCACCTGTAGGGTTCGAGAGCGCACCCCCCGGCATCTGCGCCGCGAGGAGTACGCGGAAGTCGACCGGCGTGAGGGACAGATCGGTCGCGAGGCGGAAGGGCAGTCCACGCGGCAAAAGGAAGCAGTCCCCCGCTGTGAGAAGCACCGCATCCGGTACGCCTTCCACAGCCAGCCAGCATTGGCCTGACAGCACGGCATAGCACTTGATTCCCTTATGTTTCGGAAATTGGATGGCCAAATCGCCATCCACCTCGAAGCCGCCTGAAACATAGCTCTGTGGTTTTAACAATGAAAGTACATCTGAGAGTGGGTCCATGCGACCTCCGGACGATCGAACCAATCATACGGACTTTCAGTATAGATCGTCTCGATCACCTGCCACATCTAGCTTATATCGGGATGCAAATGCGCCCTTTCACCTCAGCAGGGAGTCCAAAATGCGCGCTTTCGTCACTGGCACTACGGGTTTATCGGATTTGCATTTGCCAGGGAACTCATCGGCGCAGGCCGTCAATTCGCGCGCCGGTCACGCTCGGAGGCCTCCGCCGGCAAGTTGACCCAGGAGCGGCTGGAATGGCTCCCGACACAGCCAGTCTTTCTCTCCGACCTCGATCAGGCGCGCTACTTCACCGCCTGATCAAACTGCGAATCGATCCAGCGAATCAGCGGCTGCACATACAGTCCTTCACCCAATCAAAGGAGAATGCACATGCGTATTTTTGTCACCGGCGCAACCGGCTTTATCGGTTCAGCCATTGTTCACGAACTCATCGAAGCGGGCCACCAGGTGCTCGGACTCACGCGCAGCGATGTAGGCGCGCAGGCTCTTGTCACCGCCGGCGCCGAAGTGCATCGCGGCAGTCTGGAAGACCTGGAAAGCCTGCGCAGTGGAGCGGCCAAATCGGACGGCGTCATCCACACAGCCTTCATCCACGATTTCACGAAATTCAAGCAGAACTGTGAGATCGATGGGCGCGCAATTGAGACGATTGGCGACGCGCTCGCGGGCTCAAACCGCACCTTGATTGTCAGCTCCGGGATCGGGGCGCTTGCCCCGGGCCGCTTCGCCACCGAAGACCTCGAGGTCATCTTCAACCCAGCGATGCCTCGCGTTTCCGAGCAGACAGGCTTGGCGCAAGGTGCGCGTGGTGTGAACGTGTCGGTGGTGCGTCTTCCTCAGGTCCACAACACGGTTAAGCAGGGCCTCATCACCTACGCGGTCGAGCTGGCTCGTCAGAAAGGAGTCTCGGCGTACATCGGGGAAGGACACAACCGCTGGGCAGCGGCGCATGTTCTCGATGTTGCCCACCTCTACGCGCTTGCGTTGGAGAAACACGAAGCGGGCAGCAGGTACCACGCCGTCGCTGAAGAGGGAGTATCGATGCGGGAGATCGCTGAAGTCATTGGCCGAGGCTTGAAGGTGCCCGTGGTCAGCCTCTCACCGGAGGAAGCGGCAGCTCATTTTGGCTGGCTCGCGCCCTTCGCGGGCTTGGATATGCCCGCTTCAAGCGCACAAACACAGCAACGTCTGGGATGGCATCCCACCGGCCCTGGCCTGATTGCCGACCTCGAACAAATGCGCTACTTCTAAGCCTGCGCCGATTGCGCGCCAGAGGCGCTCTTGCGCCTCTGGCGCGCAGTTGTCCAAGTGGTCTCCAACCGTGTCTATCTTCGTTTTAAGGAATCCGCGTACAAGATACGCCATCCAATACCCATGACCTTGATGCCAGCCAAGCGGGAAGGCAAGCAGTTTCTGAACCCCGTGCCGGCGAAACTCGGTGGGCTTTCCCTCATCTTCAAAATGGGACCCCGTTTCTTTTTTGGAGCGGCGGCACGATCTCCACAACGTCCTCTCGGCCCCTTCCATACCGACCCTCGGGTCTTTGCAACCAATCCCCGCTCCGGCCTGCGCGTTACCTGGATGGGTCACTCCACATCTCTGGTAGAGATCGACGGGACGCGCATCCTCATCGATCCGGTCTGGGATCAGCGCGCGGCTCCCATGCAGTGGGCCGGCCCCAAGCGTTTCTTCCCTGCACCGCTTGCACTTCAGGATTTGCCGGCGATCGACGCCGTTCTGATCTCGCACGATCACTACGATCATCTCGGCGCAGGCACCATCCGCAGTCTTGCGGAAATGTCGCAGCTTCGGAATACCCGCTGGATCACCACGCTCGGCGTGGAAAAAATTCTGCACACTCTCGGGGTCGATGCCAACCGTTGCACGGCGCTCAACTGGACTGATGCCGCAACCGTCGGCTCCGTGACAGTTACGGCCCTGCCCGCCCGCCATTTCTCCGGTCGTAGTCTCTTCAACCGATTCGAGACCCTGTGGGCATCCTTCGCTCTCGTCGGCCCAAGGCACCGCGTCTATTACGGCGCAGACTCGGGTGAATGGGACGGCTTCATCGAGATTGGCAAGCAGTTTGGACCCTTTGATCTCACCATGCTCGAGATCGGCGCTTCGAACCCTCTTTGGGCCGACATTCACATGGGCCCGGAAGGGGCTGTTCGCAGCTTTCAAGCTCTTGGCGCCCACGGCTTGCTCATGCCCATCCACTGGGGACTCTTTGACCTCGCGCTCCACCAATGGACCAAGCCAATCGAAAGTGTTTTCGCTGTCGAAAACCTGCGCCTCTGGTCCCCCACGCCCGGTATTCCGTCCGAGGTTGTCCCCGGCGTAGAAATCCGTTCCGACTGGTGGCGCTGATTCCGGCCCCTCTTGGCTAGACTTCGGAAGCTCCAGAGGGGCAGTGCCAATGGCCGCTCGATCTGCTGGCACGTGCGGAGAATCGGCGCCAGTGGTCAGACGCGCCGGACTTTTCAATCACGCAGCGCTGCCGAAAACTCACGGTGGAGCATCGTCAGCTCTTCAATGAAGATGGTCCGGCGCCGCCCCGTCCCAGACAAGTGCGTCGACGTAAATCTGTGTCAATTCCTGCTGATTCATACCAATGCTCGATGCGATGGCATGAGATTCTGACGCGTTGCCCCATTCATGCGACTCGATCCACGTGAGCAGACTACGTTCATGGCTGGAACTTCCCAGGAGCGCCAGCCGGATCTTCGGGCTCAACGGCAGTTCCTGTGCCAGCGTCTCCATGGGGAGGCGCAACATCGCGGGTAGCAGGCTCAGCATCCCAATCAGATATTGCTCGTCGGGATCCAGTTTGCAGACCCGGGCACCCTGGGAGCAGAAGCGCGCCCGCACCAGCGCCGTGTGAAGAATCTCCGGAGGGCGACCTTCGTTCAGCGCACACTGAATGGCCAGGGTTGCGATTCGTCGAAACGTAACATCGCCGAGAATCATGATGGCCGACTCGATGGAGCTTACCGGTTCGCGAATGGCACAAATCGGCGAGTTCACAAGGCGCAGTACCCGATAGACGAGAGCGGCATCGCGCATCACCAGCGGGCAAAGCGTTCTCAAGTCGAGAGGGTCTCTGAACAGTTGACGAAGAATCTCCACGTGAAACACCTGGTTGGCGGGGATTTTCCGGTCCTTGATCATCTCCGGCTTGCAGAAGTAGGGACCCTGAAAGTGCCTGAATCCCTCCGATTGTGCCTGGACGTAATCCTCTTGCGAATGGACTCCCTCTGCCACCATGGCCACTGAAGTTCCTTCCAGCCACTGGCGCAATCTCTCCCGGCGGTGCACGCGTCTCAAGTCCACCTTGACAAACTCCACAAGGTCCAGCAGAGGATGTGGCGCCGGGCTCCATGCAAAATCGACAAGCGCAAGTCTGAAGCCCGCATTCCTCAGCTTCCGGCATGCCCCAAGTAGCTTCGGGGTCACGTCCAGGCCTGCGGGAATTTCAAGAACGGTGGCGAAGGCTGGCACCACTGCGACCAGTTGCTCAATCAGCGCCTCGGCGTTGCATCGAACGAAGGCCGGCAAGCCGCCAGTCAGGCGATCGAGGCCGAACAGCACCATATTGTCCAGAATCGTGGAGGCAGCTTCTACGCGGTTCGCATCCAGCACCGCGCTCTGCTCATTCTGGAAGATCAGCCCATAACCTGTTACGCGGCCCCGCAGATCGAGGATAGGTTGGCGCGCCATCGAGCCCATCTCGGTCGGCCACTTGATCGGCGCCCGATGCGAACTTGCTGCTGCGGTGGCACTCAAGGTAACGGAGTCTGGCATGTATTCTCTATCGGCAGATTGGAGACCGGACTTCAACATTGTTCTTCTCCCGTTCCGTGCGAGATGTACTTATAGTGCAGCCTCGCCAGTAACTCCCTTGGTGACTTCACGGCGCTATGACGGACGAGCCGACAAGCGCGCCTTCCGTCATCTGGCGTCTTTAGTTAAAAGATCTTCACGCACCAATCGCGATGTGCGATAGAGGCTCGGAAATAAGCAACATCCTCCTCTACCTTCGCATTCTCCTGTTTCGTACACTCGCAACCGCGTGCCATGAGTTGCCCGTTTTTCGCGTCGTCTATAGCGCCACGTTGATTGGCGCATCCTTCCCGAACATCCTCAGGACGTTACGTCGTTCCGTTGGGAATCAGGCGCGCGACGGACATATATCCCGCAATCTCTGTGAAGATTGTATTCAGGGTGGTTGTCGGCTGGCTCGGACTCGTGCAGCCGCTGTTCCTGCTCGACTGATCCGTGAAGAATGTCGCCGGCGACGAGGCCATCTGCGAGAGCGTCGAGCATGCGGAGATCGCCGGGCTGTCCGTCGAGCAGCTGGATCCGCCTGAGGCGCCGTACGCGACCACGTAGACCTGGGTTCCTGCCGTCTTCGCATTCTTTGCCGCCGTAATCGCTTGATGACACTGATCAATCGAGGACGGATACGTGCCGGATGTCTTGGAGGCGTTGGGCATATTCGCGGACGTTGCGCTTGCGTCCCCATCGCTGAGAAGGACGATCACATTCTGCGAGTTTGGCCGCGATGCGGCTTGTGCAGCAAGGTACGACTGCGCCATCTGGAATGCCCCGGCATAGTAGGTTCCAACTCCGCCTACAGCCTGCATCCCGGTTCCACTCTTTACGCCGGCCAGCAGCGAAAGGTTGGACGTTGCACTCAACGTCGTCGACGAGTCGGATGCCCGGTAATCGCTCGATAAAGGCAGCACCTCATATTCGGGCAGCGTCAGGTAACTGGAGGTGGCCGTGTCGTTATACTTCGAGATGTAACTCGAACTGACGGTGCCGCCATTATATTCATACTTTGCATCGCCCGTATTCAACCCGGGAAACGCAAAAACGGCAACCTCATCGACAGGATTGGCGACGTTCCCGTTGGTGGCCTTCCCGCAGGAGGACAGTCCCGACATACAGGGAGAGAGATTCTTGAGAAGAATCTGGACGCCGGACAATGCGCAGGTGATGCGCGTGCCCGTGCAGTTGCCGGCGGTGTCCGCGTCGGTCATCGACCTGGTTGTGTCGAGCACTAATGCCACGTTGTACGGTGCCCTCTGCGCGCCTCGCATGGCGGCCGTCGATGTGGTGCTCAGCGTCAAGGTGTGTACGCCGATGACCCCGGCAAACCACGTTGGAATGGTTACTGACTGTTTCACAACCACGGCGTTATAGTTGGCGGGGGCCACGCACGGAACTCCCCAGTTCGCCACGGTCGTAAGGCATTTGCCGGTGACGGTCGCGGTGACGCCGGTAAGACTCGAGCGGGCATTCAAGCCACCCGACGCCGCACTGTAAGTGTTTGCGGCCGCAGTATAGGTCGTGTTCGGCAGCGCTTGTGCTCCGGCCAGTGCTGCCGCGTCGGTTGAAGCTTGCAACTGCCGGCTGACAACCATGCCATGGCCTGCGTCCGCCACCAGAGCGCTCACCCCGAGACACGTACCCATCAGGAGCGCGGCCCAGGGAAGCACCTGGCCACTCTGGTCCCTGAACATTCCGAGAACCAATATCCGCCTCTTCAAAGTCATACAGAACCTCTTCAACTTCTTCACTGCACAAGTTCGGTCGTCTGAGCCGTCATGTTGAGCGCGCGGGGCGCGTATCCAAAGAGGTTGATCTGCGCTGGATAAGTAGCTGTTACCTGGGCCGGCCCGGCAGTTACCAGGTTGGCTGCGCCGGCGGCGCAGGTCGTTCCCGAGTACGAAGTTCCGTTCAGCACAAACGTGAAGGTGAAATTGGCCTGTTTCAGTTGTGGCGCCGCCGCGTAGATGGCCGCCACAGCGGTAGCGCAGGGATCGGTAGTCTCTCCTCGGCTCACCGCCAGAATGCGGGCTCCCGTGTCGACTGCATTGGTAAGAGCAACGAGATTGCTGAGCGCGATTCCGCAGGTAAGCAGGCCCATCATCACCGCCATCATCATGGGCACCACCAGGGCAAACTCGACGAGCGCGCTGCCCTCGTTCCGGGCAACCAGGAGAACGCGCAGTCGCGCGGCCAATGGACGCTTTCCGAGTAGCAACTCTCTCAGCGTTCCGGCACGGCCTTCCGACCGTGTCAACAAGACGCCGGGTTCTGAATGGGAAGCCAGGATCATACTCGCCTGCACTTTGAAAATCTGGATGACTTTCACGGGTTTAGGGTTGAGCCGGGGCATCATCTCGGCGTGGGTTGATTGGATTCAGGTCCCTGGCCGGGGAGCGCGCTCCATTCGATGGATGAGCCTTCCGCGCTTCTCCCCGACGTAGCCAAGGGATCGAGATTCGATAGCGGTTGTGGCCTTGCCGGCAATACTACTTGGCGGGGGTGATGGCCGTGGTGGCCGCGTTGAATGCGGTGCCGACGGCGCTTGCCAGCGGCCCCAGAGTTGCGATGGCGCCTACGGCAAGCAAGGAGGCGAGCAGGGCGTACTCGATCAGATCCTGGCCTTCTTCGTCGTTGAGCAGGTTTTGCATCTTGATGTAGAGCTTCAGCATGGTGTCCTTCATAACTTCCTCCAAGAAGATTGAGTCCCCAGATACCGCCCGGGTTATGCCCTAACTGTTGCAAGCGGACAGCCAATCGACTTGTTACTTCCGGGCTATATTAATGAACAGCTTACAAGCGACACTTTCGCGAAACGTGTGACCGCGTGTTTACAGGGCAGGGCAAACAGAGACGGCTCGTATACATCTGGCCGCAGAGAGGCTCTGTCGCTTTCTCGGACTCAACAAAGGAAGGAGCGATGAATGAAGGTAAGGGTCGATGCGCGCGAGTGGGCAGGTAACTGTCTTGATGAAGAGGCGAACCTGAGAGCCACAAGGATATCTTGACAATAGGTAGGCTTCGGCTTCTCTTCAACGGTTGAGAAGCCGAAGCGGGATCGCAAAACCTGCCCGAGAGTTATAAGTGTGATTCCGTGGCGGATGGCGTCAACGATACAGTGGAGATCTTCAGCGTATCTCCTGCTTGTGTCTGCGTCTCGAGGATCGTCCCAGGCACCAATTCCAGAACGGAGTGTGCACTGAGGCAGCCAGACAATTTCCAGGGCGCCACTTCGCGCCTGACTTTCCTTACCCTGCACCGCCGATCCAGGTAGACGAGGTCGATCGAGAATCTCATGCCGAAAGTATGCACCGCCTCGCAGGGAACGATCCACAAGCCCTCGTTGGCTGAGAGTTGCTCGCGCCCCAGCAGTCCCTTGCGGCGCGTTTCGCCGCAGTCTGCAAGCACAATGCAATTCGCCAGTTCTGTCTGACGCGTCAGATTCGTAACCCGCATGCGAATCTCCGGAAGAGGACGGCGGTCTCTCAGCCGGTCCAGAATGCGCGAAAATATCGAACCAGGCAAATTCATCCTGTGCTTTCCCTCTCACACTTACGCCCCTCGGCGCTCGTGCAGCCTCTCGATCGGCGCACGCCATCGGGAGGATGTTCTTCGTGCTCTCAACATCAACTGGCCGTCCGTGCGGTGAAATTCATTGCGGCCCTGCGGTGCTGGAAGCCGCACCCGTTCCCGTTGATCCAAACGCGCCTGAGGATGAGTTATCGATCACCAGCGGCGTCTCTGGCTTCATGCTCTGAATGTACTGCTCCACTGGCATCGTTGTCGGCGGACGGACCGGAGAAGAGCCGGCCGGCTTGGCGTCCGGTGTATTCATCGGAATTCCAGAATTCGAGGGCAAGAACTCTTCGGGATACTTCGGAAGAGGCAGGGCTCCGCCGGCAGGAATCGGCGCGACGATCTCGGGAGTGACGATGACGATGAGTTCGCTGTTTGTCTTGTTTCTCGATATGGACTGGAAGAACCTGCCCAGGATCGGGAGGCTACTCAGGTAGGGAATCTTCTGGAAGGTTTCCGTCTCGCGATTGTCGAGTAACCCGCCGATGGCGAAGCTTTGTCCCTCACCCAGTTCGACCTCCGTCTTCACCTTTCTGACATTGATGGCCGGAATCTGGAATCCAGACACCTCGACGGCATTGGTGAAGTCCAGCGAACTGACTTCAGGCGCCACCTGCAAGCGGATCGTCCCGCGGGGCGTGATGGTTGGAATGAAGTTCAGGCGCACGCCATATTCCTTGAATTGAATCGTGACCGACAACCCTCCACTCGCGGACCCTTGAACCACTGGATAGGGATATTCGCCGCCAGCCAGAAAACTCGCCTGCTTGCCATTCTGCGCCAGTACGTTGGGCTCGGAGAGCACCTGCACCAGGCCCTTCGACTCCAGCGCTTGTATCGTCGCACCCAAATTCAAGCCTGGAAAAAATGCAAAGAGGTTCAGCTCATTCGAGAGAGTCGCCGTGGGTCCCGCTGTCGCACTCGGCAAAGAAACGGCTGGAGACGAGAATTGCCCTGTGGAAACTCCTCCGAGAGTGTTGCCCAGACCGGTACTGAAGATATTGATCCCAAGCTGCTTGCTCCGGTTGCGATCCACGCTGGCAAAGATCACCTTCAAAAGGATCTGTTGCTCAGCAGCAGGAATTTGGACGTTGAGAAGGTTGACTACCTTGCCGGAAGCGGAGACAATTTGAACCGCTCGCTCAGAACTGTTGATGTCTTTCACCGTGCCGCTGAGGAAGATGGTTCCGTTTGTCGAGCTGACCGTCAAGGACTGTCCCGGCAACTGCGTATTGAGCTCGCGACGAATTCCCTCCAGCCGGTCATTGGATTCATAGGCGCTGGTGCGCACTCGCAGGTTGAAGAACTGCCGGCCGCCATCCTGTTCCCAGATGATCAGACTGGTCTCTCCCGGCGCCTTGCCATTGATCAAGACCTCGCTTCGGCTGATGGCAACGACCTCCGCCAAATCGCCCAAACCCACCGACACACGCTTCACGGGCTTTGCGCAGTCAACCAGAACGGATTTGCCTACGGCCACAACCAGGTCGTTCGTAGAGACCGGGGTCTGATTTGAGGCAGGATGGGCAATGGGCTTGGAAGCCTGCGCGGACGACGCAGAGCTAGCGCAAAGGCCGCAGGTTA
>Ga0224528_1000351_pt1 | contig 36750 bp, 19 predicted proteins | sample CBST25metaG_2_FD_179888 | JGI IMG/M metagenome (GOLD analysis project Ga0224528, IMG submission 179888) | Peat soil microbial communities from Stordalen Mire, Sweden - C.B.S.T25 | ecosystem: Environmental > Terrestrial > Soil > Wetlands > Peat | place: Sweden: Norrbotten County, Stordalen Mire...
TTCTACGACTAATCACATAGAGCGAATGCCGCAACCGAAATCCTGAAAAACCTCCTTACGCCCGCAATGCGTGGTCGCGGCGTGGCCGAAAAGCAGGTTTCTTGCCAAAGACTCCATGGGTAAGAACGACCACGCGGCGGTCCGAGCCATTCTCGCGGGTGACAAGGACGCCTATGCCGCTCTGGTGATGCGCCATAGCGCGATGCTCTTTCGCGTGGCGTACCGCATCACCGGCAACCAGGCCGACGCGGACGATGTGGTGCAAGAGGCCTTTCTGCGCGGGTATAGGAAGCTCGAAGGCTTTGAGTCACGCTCCAACTTCGGCACCTGGATCTACCGGATTGCGGTCCGTTGCGCACTGGACAAGATCGACGGACGCAAGACGGACGCACGCGACCGGGTCAGCGAGGAAACCGACCCGGAGCAGCAGGCGGTGCAGGTGGCGGATGAAACCGCCGGGCCTGAACGGCTGCTGTTGAGCGCGGAGATTGCAGCCATGCAGGAGATGGCGTTGCGCAGCCTGTCGCCCACCGAACGAACGGCCTTTGTGCTGCGGCATTTGGAAGACCGCAGCACGGAAGAGATTGCAGAAGTGCTGGGCATCACGCCCAACGCAGCCAAGCAGGCGGTTTTTCGCGCGGTCCAGAAGCTGAGGCTGCGGCTGGCAACTTTAAGGGTGAGGACATGAATCATCTGAGTGAAGAAGAGCTTGTTGATTACCACTATGGGGAGGACGACGCAGAGAGCCGCGCGCAGACAAGCCGGCACCTGGAAGCCTGCCCGCAGTGCGCTCAGACCTTCCGGGACCTGGAGTGCGACCTTGAGGAAATCAAGGCGAACGGCGAGTTCTCAGCCTTCGCGTTTTCGGAACCACCGGCCGGTTCAGCCTCCTACGGCCGGCGTGTGTGGGCCACGCTCGCTTCCTCGCTGGAACCCTATCCGGCGCGGAAGCGAGCGGGCCTGCGCCTGACCCTCTGGCAGGGCTTGGCCTATGCCACCGCCTGTGCCGTGCTAGTGGCTTGCGCCTTCTACGCCGGCCGCCAATGGGAGCACCGCCAGCCGCCCGCGGTGGCTCACGTTGTTCCTCGTCCCGCCGCCAAGCAGCCCGTCGTGATCGTGGTCCTGGGCGATCATCTGGACCGTTCCGAGCGGCTATTGGTCGAGTTGAAGCACACCGATGCCGACAATGAGCAAATGGCGATTCCGTTACGCGACGAAGCCCGGACCTTACTCACCGCCAATCGCATCTGTCGCCAGAATGCCAAGAACGGCGACGATCCGACATTGACCAGGGCGCTGGACCGTCTGGATCATCTGTTGGCGCAGCTGGCCAGCCAGAAGGACGACCTGGATTCCGACACCATCGAACGGCTCCAGAAAGAAATGAATCAGGACAACCTGCTCTTCGAAGTGCGTGTCCTGCGCACCCGCATTCCCGACCGGCAAAGACCTGCCGGCCCCTCCCACGGAGGAACAGCATGAGAGCCACACTTTGCCGTCTTGCCCTGCTGTTTGCCGCAGTTCTCTTGGTACCGGCCGCACATTCGGCCCAAGCGGTTCCGGGGCAATCGTTTGCGGGGGGCATCTCCTCCGCCGGGATGGAAGGCGAACCTTCGTTAGGCAACGCTCCCGACAGTGGCGCCTATGCCGACGGAACCAGGGCCATCAACCAGAGCCGGTGGGGCGACGCTGTGGCCATCTTCTCCCGGATTACCGGCGAAATGGGTCCACACGCCGACGGAGCTCTCTATTGGAAGGCCTATGCCGAGAACAAGCAGGGAAAATCGGACAAAGCCCTCACTACCTGTGCCGAGTTGCGCCGCAGTTTCCCGTCCAGCAGTTGGAAGGACGAGTGCGGCGCCCTCGAGATCGAGGTGAAGGCAAGAATCGGCAAGCCGGTTTTGCCGCGCACGGTTGAGAACGACGAACTGAAACTGCTGGCGCTCAACCTGCTGATGCAACAGAACGAAAAGCGCGCCATGGAGCAGATTCAGGAGATTCTGGACGGCGCATCCTCGGAAAAGCTCAAAGAGGGCGCCCTGCTGCTGCTCGGCGAACACCACTCGGATCAGGTGAATCCGCAGATCGTCCGCCTGAGCTACGTCGAGGGCGATGTGCGCATCGAGCGCGGGGAGAAAAACGAGAAGGAGACCGGAACAGCTTGGGAAAAAGCGGTTGCCGACCTGCCGCTCGAAACCGGCTTCACCCTGGTCACCGGTCAGGGACGCGCGGAGATCGAGTTTGAAAACGCTTCCCCACTCTATTTGGGTGAGAATTCGGTTCTCACCTTCAACGATCTGCACACCACAGGCGGCGTTCCTTACACCGAGGTTGCGCTGCTCACCGGCACAGCCTCCATGCATATCCATCCCTATGTGGCTGGCGAGATGTTCATTCTAAAAACGCCCACCGACACCCTGACCGCTCGCTATCCGGGCATACAGAATCTGCGCGTCGACAGCTATCTGGACGGGATTGCGATTACGGCGCTGGATAACGGCGTTCTGACTGTCCCGGCTACTGGCAAAGTGCAGTTGCACAAGAGTCAGTCGATCTATTTCCACGATGGCCACACCATCGAGCTGGCGGATGCGAAATCCCCGGAGACTTTCGCCGCCTTCGACGAATGGGTAGCTGACCGGTTTTCCCAGAGAAACGCCGCGGTCTCCGAGCTGTTGAAGCTCTCCGGCCTGGCAGCGCCGATTCCGGGTCTGGCCGAGATGAAAGGAAAAGGGACTTTCTCCGATTGCGCGCCGTATGGGACCTGCTGGGAACCGGCGGAGACGGATTCGGACGAACACGCGCCCCACGGGCTTGCCGCGCCCCTGCCGCTTGCGAGCCAGGCCGGACCACGAATGGCGGACGCAATGCGGATGGGGGTTGCCGGGGTGATCGATGTAGATAGATCTTTTCCCTGCTCTCCGTTCGGCGGTGGAGCCTCTTGGAACTGGGCCGTCTGTCACTCCGGCAGCTGGATTCACAGGAATCAGCACTATGTCTGGGTGGTGGGCCATCGCAGGCACCACCATCCGCCGATTCACTGGATCAGGGTCGGTCATTCCCTGGCTTTTGTACCCATCCATCCGCACGATGTGAAGGGCCAGCTTCCGGTCAACCGCCTCAGCACAATCTTCCAACTGAGCGACAAGAAGGGCACAACGATCGTGCCAACTACCTTCGATCCGGCGCGCCCGATCGAGGTTCTCAAGTCGCCTCCCAGGGAGTTACGCGAGGAGCACTTGGCTCCCCTTGCCAAGGTGGAGGCGCCGCACCTGGAAGCTCATACAATGACAGATTTCCACGCCAGCAGAGACATGCAAACCAAGGCTGTCGGGATTCCGCTTAGTTTCGACCACAAGTCGCAAAGCTTCATGATGCCCAAACAGATGATGCAGGGAAACAGAAGCGTCACGGTCCTTGCGCCAATTACCAACCGGGGCGGCGACCTGCAGGCGCGGGGCAGCTACTCGGGCGGAGGTGGAGGCGGAGGCAGAAGTTCCGGCGGCATAGCCGGCGGTGGCTCCCGCTCTGGTTCCGGTGGTGGTGGCTCGCGGGGTGGTGGAGGGGGCGGCAGTTCCAGCGGCGGCTCGCGAAGTGGAGGCTGGAGTACCGCCAGCAGCACCATCTCCGTCAGTTCCAGCTCCAGCACGACCAGTTCCAACGCAAGCAGCAGCACTAGCAGTGCAGGCAGTACGCATCACTAGGCTCTGAGCACCCAGCGGATTCATCCACCAAAAGAAACGGACCACCCCCAAGCGGAGTGGTCCGTTTCTTTTAGTACCCGATGCTGACTGCCGAAGTTACTTGGCAGCGACCAGCGGCTTGGTGCTCAAGCTGCCGTTGGCATAGCCCTTGGCCATATCCGCAATCGAGATCGCGGTATAGTCGCCGGCGTGACCGGCCTGGCCGAACTGCACCATACGCGTGGCAACGACCTTCTGCATGGCCGCACGAGCCGGCTTCATGTAGTCGCGGGGATCGAACTTCTCCGGGCTCTCGACAAAAACCTTGCGGATGGCGCCGGTGATGGCCAGGCGATTGTCGGTGTCCACGTTGATCTTGCGGACGCCGTTCTTGATGCCGAGCTGAATCTCTTCGACCGGCACGCCCCAGGTTTCCTTCAGCTTGCCGCCGTACTGGTTGATGATGTCCTGCAGGTCCTTGGGAACCGAAGAGGAGCCGTGCATTACCAGATGGGTCTTGGGCAGACGGTTGTGGATGGCGATGAGCAGGTTCATCTTGAGAACCGAACCATCCGGCTTCTTGGTGAACTTGTAGGCGCCGTGGCTGGTGCCGATGGCGATGGCCAGCGAGTCAACGCCGGTCAACTCGGCAAACTCGACAGCCTGATCGGGATCGGTGACGTGATCCAGGCCGGAACCGCCCGCGCCGTGGCCGTCTTCAATGCCGCCCAAAACGCCGATTTCGCCTTCAACCGAAATGCCGCGCTCGTGCGCGTAATCGACAACTTTCTTGGTAACGGCAACGTTCTCTTCAAAGGTGGCCGGGGTCTTGCCGTCCGGCTTGAGGGAGCCGTCCATCATGACGCTGGTAAAGCCCAGCTTGATGGCGCTCTCGCAGGTTTCAAAGCTGTTTCCGTGATCCAGGTGCATAGCCAGCGGAATCTGAGGATAGAGTTCGGCTGCCGCAAGCATCAGGTGATAGAGGTAGTTGTCCTGGGCGAAGGCGCGGGCGCCCCGACTGGCCTGGATGATGACCGGCGAATTGGTTTCCTTCGCGGCTTCCATGATGGCCTGGATCTGTTCCATATCGTTGACGTTGAATGCACCGACGCCGTAACCGCCCTTGGCGGCCTCGTCGAGAAGTTGCCGCGTAGAGACTAAAGGCATAGAGAGTTCTCCTTCTGGGTTGGCTCCGGCCGCCTCTACGCTCGGGCCCGAAAGGGCGGGAAATCAGCCTCGCGGGCGGCAGGAACTGTAATCGTCCTTATGGTAGCAGAGGTGCGCAAGCGAAAAGTGTGTTCAGGAGCACACGGGCGAGTTGCGCCGACCACATGTGGAATAATCTCTCCCGTGCCCCTAGCCCTCGTCCTAGCTCCGCCCAACTGGTTTTTACCCTCCTGCGCCGCCGGAGCGGTTGTCCTGCTGCTGCTCTTGATCGCCAAAGTGCGGCTGCATCCGGCGCTCGCCCTTATCACTACCGCTTTCGCGTTGGGCCTGGCCTCGGGAATGCCGGTGGCGCAGGTTCCGCTCTCGTTTACCGCCGGTGTCGGCAACCTGATGGGCCATATCGCCATTGTGCTGGGGTTGGGCGCGATTCTCGGCGGCCTGCTGGCCCGCTCCGGCGGCGCAACGGCGCTGGGCAACGCCCTGGTGGAGGGCTGCGGCCCAAAGGGTTTGCCCTGGGCGCTGCTGGCGCTCGGCATCCTGGTGGGAATGCCGGTGTTCTTCGAGGTGGGACTGGTGCTGCTGCTGCCCATTGTCGCCGCGGCGGCCAAACGCAGCGGACGCCCGCCCATCCTGGTTGCACTCCCCATGCTGGCCGGCCTCTCCATCGTTCACGGAACGCTACCGCCGCATCCGGCGGCGATGCTTGCGGCCACGCAGTACCACGCCGACCTGGGCCGGACCATTCTGTGGGGTCTGATCGTGGGATTGCCCTCTGCCGCGCTGGCTGGTCCGGTTCTGAGCTGGGTACTGGAGCGCTTTTGGTATAGGAAGAAGGCTGGGGGAGAAACCGAAGGAGTCGAGGAAGCTTCAACGCTCTTCGAGGTAGCTGCGGATGAGATTCCAGCTACGGCTTCCCTTCCCTCTCCCGCTCTAGCCAAGGAGTCTTCTGCGTCCGCGGTGGAAGAGGAAAAAGCCTCCCCTCGGGAAGAAATTCCCGCGCCTGTGGGCCCTTTTCGCGCCGCTGCGGCTATTCTGCTGCCGATCTGCATCATTTTTCTGGGCAGTTGGGCCGATACGCTGGCCGCGCCGGGAAGCCAGCCCAACCGGCTTTTGCACTTTGTGGGCAATCCCGACATCGCTCTGCTGATTGCCGTGCTGGTCGCTCTGCTCACCCTGGGCGGCCATATTCAAACCGGCCATCACCACGGCCGCGAACTGCTGCGCAAGCTGACCGGGGATTCCTTCGAGCCCATCGCCGGAGTACTGGTGATTCTGGCCGCGGCCGGTGGATTGAGCGGCATTTTGCGTGACTCGGGAGCGGCGCAGGCCACGGTGGTGCTAGCCCTGGGAGCACACATGCCGCCGCTGGTTCTGGCCTGGCTGCTGGCCGCCTTGGTGCGGATTTCCATGGGTTCCGCCACCGTGGCGATGGCCGTGGCTTCCGGGATTCTGGCGCCGATGGCTGGACACATGGGCGTGCGCCCCGAACTGCTGGTACTGGCCACCGGCACCGGTTCCCTCATCCTCTCGCATGTGAACGACCCCGGTTTCTGGATGATCCAATCCTTCTTCAAGCTGGAGTTGAAGGAAACTCTCTCCACCTGGACGGTGCTGGAGACAGTGCTATCGCTGGCGGGGCTGGGAATGACGCTGCTGGTGTCGGCGCTCAGCTGATAGGGAGTAGGGAACAGGGAGTAGGGAGTAGTTAGCTGATCCCTGCCCCCTGATCTCTGATCCCTGCTTCTCGTCACTTCCACGCTCCCAGCAGGCGCCGCAGCAGAACCAGTTGTCCCAGGTGGTAGGAATTGTGATCGGCCACCAGCAGCGCTTCGCGCAGTATGGTCTGCCCGTCCCCGTGGGGAATTTTGGCGAAGAGATCGGTCGACTCGTTCGCCACCAGATCTGCCATCGCTTTCAGGTCCTTACGAAAGGCCCGCACACTTTTGTCCCAGGCCTTCTCATCCGCGGGCGCCGGCGTGGCAGGCCAATAGCCGCTGGGAAAATCCGGCGACTTGTGCTTTGGGTCGCGGGAGAACTCCAGAATGTCCCACTGGGCGATGCGCAGGTGCTCCAGAATCTCCCAAAGGGAATGCTCCGCGCCCTTGGGCCGCTTGCCGCGCAATTCAACCGGAAGATTCTTGACTGCTTTATCGAAATCCGCGTGAGCGTGACCGCCCGTGAGCAGACTGACCACGTGTTGCCGCAAAGCTGCATCGTTCTCCATGGCAATAGCTCCCTTTTCTTCGCTGGTGCGGTTCTTCGGCCCGGCGCAAAGCTACAGCGCTGACCGCTCAACCGCCCGCATGAAGTGATTCGCCGGTTAAGCAAAAAGATGCCGATATCTCGCAGAGTCTTCGCTGGCAGCGAGATAGACGCACAATCGCGCTTCTTTTTCACCTCCTTGCGCGGTACTCTCGAGATATCACCGATCACGCTTCCCCGAGAGGTTCGCCCGATGCCCAGCGTTCGCACTGTTTGCGCAGCTACTGTTTTTCTGGCCCTGTTGCTCCCCGCGCTGGGACAATCCGGATCCCCAAAGCCCGTTGCGCCGCTCTATCCCGGCTACCCCAGCGAGACTCCCGCCAAGCTCGAAGCAGCAACCTCGACCTTCGACTACACGCGCCGCGAAGCCATGATTTCCATGCGCGACGGGGTCAAGCTGCATACCGTGATCCTGGTGCCCAAGGGTGCCGAGCACGCACCGATCCTGATCACCCGCACGCCTTATAGCGCCGACCAGCTCACCAGCCACGCGGCAAGTTCCCACCTGGGGCAGATCCTCTATGGCTACGACAACGCGACCGACGTGATCGTCGAGGGCGGCTACATTCGCGTGATCCAGGACATCCGCGGCAAGTACGGCTCGGAGGGCGACTACGTGATGAACCGGCCGATCCACGGTCCGCAGAATCCCACCCCGGTGGACGAATCCACCGACACCTGGGACACCATCGACTGGCTAGTCAAGAACACGCCGGAATCAAACGGCAAGGTCGGCATCCTGGGCATCTCCTACGACGGATTTCTGCCCCTGATGGCGCTCGTCAACCCGCACCCGGCACTGAAGGCGGCCGTGCCCATGAACCCCATGGTGGACGGCTGGATGGGCGACGACTGGTTCCACAACGGGGCCTTCCGCCAGCAGAACCTGCCCTACATCTACGAGCAGGAAGGAACCCGCTCCAACGACGCCAAGTGGTGGACCTCGAACTTCGACGATTACGATCTCTACCTGAGGGCCGGCTCGGCCGGTGAACTCGCGCGCCAGCACGGCATGCAGCAACTGGGATTCTGGAAGAAGATTCTGGACCACCCCAGCTACGACGCCTTCTGGAGCGATCAGGCGGTGGACAAGGTTCTGGCCGCGCAGCCGCTCAAGGTTCCGGTGCTGCTCGTCCACTCGCTGTGGGACCAGGAAGACATCTACGGAGCGCCGGCCGTCTACAAGGCCATCAAGCCGCTGGATAAGGACAACGACAAGGTCTTTCTCGTTATGGGACCCTGGCACCACGGGCAGGAGATTGAGGACGCGGCCTCACTGGGGGCGATCCGCTTCGGCTCCGACACCGGAACCTGGTTCCGGCAGAATGTGCTGCGCCCTTTCCTGGATCGCTATCTGAAGGACGATGCGCCCGCCGCTCAGATAGCTCCGGTGACCGCCTACGAGACCGGCGCGAACCGCTGGCAGAGTTTGAAGAAATGGCCGGCGGCGCCTGTGACCAGGCCGCTCTACCTCGAAGCCGGGCTGAAGCTGGGATTCTCCATGCCATCGGCCTCCGGCGAGGCCTTCGACGAGTATCTCTCCGACCCGGCCAAGCCGGTTCCCTACCGCGCGCGGCCCAGTCAGCCCATCGGCTACGATCCGCCTTTGACTTGGCCCGAGTGGCTGGCCGACGACCAGCGCGAAGCTTCGGGACGGACCGACGTGGTGACTTATGCCTCAAATGTGCTGACCACTCCTCTGCACATCGCAGGACAGCCCATCGCCAATCTCGTGGCCTCGACCAGCGGAACGGACTCCGACTGGGTGGTCAAGCTCATCGACGTCTATCCGGATGAAGTCGCGGACCATCCCAACATGGGTGGATACCAACTGATGATCGCCGCCGACATTTTCCGCGGCCGCTACCGGGAGAGCTTCTCCGCGCCCAAGGCCATCGAACCCGGTAAGCCGCTCGTCTACCGCTTTGCGCTACCTCCGGCCAACCATGTCTTTCTACCCGGCCACCGCATTATGGTGCAGGTGCAGTCGAGTTGGTTCCCTCTCTACGACCGCAACCCGCAGACCTTTGTGCCCAACATCTTCTGGGCTAAGCCGGGCGACTACAAGAAAGCCACGCAGCGCATCTACCATGCACCCGACGCGGCGAGCGCGATTGAACTGCCGGTGGCGGCGAACTAGGGCATCTCTCTCATCGGTCGAGAGTGGGCGTGGGCCGGGAGGCCCACGCTACAAGTTCTTGCAGATTGTGGCAGTGGCTATCGACAGCAGTACCGACTCGATACCCATTGCAGAGATACTCCAAGCCGCGCAACGCCGCTCAGTAGCCGCGATGGACCTTCATGTAGCGCAACTGGATTTGGCCGCCGCCCGGCATCCGCTCGAGCCAGAACTCCCAGGCGCCGGCACGGTTGGTGACTGTGGTGGTCAGAAACGGCTTGTTCTGCCACGGCGTTCCGGGAGCTTTTGAAGAGGCGTAGCCGGCGCCGGCCTGAAAGTTGGACCGGAGAGCATATTCCAGCTTGGAGCGATCCACCGCAAAGGCCCACTGCGCAGAGCGGTTGAGCGGCAGCGTGGGATAGGCGACAGTCTGGCTGGTCAACCGCGGCGTGAGGCGCAGGTCCAGCACCGGCCAGAGCCACATGGAGCGCTGGTTGTGCGCGGCCGGGCCTTCCTCCTGCGTCAGATAAATTTCCTGCGAAAGGGCGACATGCTCACCGTGGTAGAGTTCCGCTCCCGCTCCGACGAACCATTGACGATCGTTCGAGTGGCCGCAGTCGTAGTAACCGACATCGGGAAAGATCCACCGGCCGCGCTCCTGAATGTACTCAACCATGCGATAGGTCAGCACGTGCGGCGCCTGCAACTGCTCGCCGGTACGCACGATATAGATGGACAAGGGCCGCTGGGGAGCGGCTTGGTCGGCGAAACTGGCCTGCACGCAGGCAAAAAGAAGCAAAAAGGCAAAAAAACGATTCCACATCAAAAGCGCTTGCACCAACCCGATCTAGCTTAAAATCCCTTTCGATTGTATGTTCTTTGCGCGCAAAAAACATCTTGCATTCAGGATGATCTTGCGCCTCCTGGAACAAATGCGCACGAATACCGCCAATTCAGGACCGCGTCTGCAGATATTCACCCACCGACCAGTGGCTGAAAACACAGACGGATGTGGCACCGGCCAGAACTCCCCCGCGTCACGGCTCGCTACCAGTCCGCCTTCACAAACATCTGGAGGTAGAGAATGCCGAAAGGTGCCTATTCACCATTCTTTACCTCGAAGGGCACAGTCAACTGCGAGCGATCTCCGCTCATGGTGGTAGCCGTTATCGTTACCTTGTAATGTCCTGGAGACGCCACCATCCTGCCTTTCTCAGTGAAAGAATCCGTCGAAATAGTGAGGGTATCCTCTTGGGAAAGGGTGTTGGAGAAGTTCACCACTGGGGTGGCCAGCGCACAGGTCGCGCCTGCCGGAGCGGTGGAACATGCCAGATGCACACGGCCGGCATAGCTGGAAGCGTGCAGAGAGATGGCGCTTGCGGCGGAGGATCCGGCCTTCATCTTTACCGGTTGCCATTCGATACTCGGTGCCTGAACAGTGGGAATCCTGTAGACGCGGACATAGTCGACGAGCAAATCGGCAGGGATTGGAGTGGTGGCATCTGGATCTCCCGCCCAGTCGCCTCCCACCGCAAGTGACGTCATTAAATAGAAGGGATGATCAAATACCCAGGCTCCGCCTTCCGGAAGATCGCTGGCATCGTGGACAAGGTATATGTTTTGCGGATCGTCCACATAAAACTGGATCAGGCCCGGTGACCAGATGATGCCATAGGTATGAAAACTTCCGTCATCCACCCTTGCGCCATTGGGGAGTTTGAAGTCATGCCATAGGCCATTCGAGCCGAAATATCTTGGTCCGTGCAGGGTCGAGCGAATCATGGTTGGCCCAAGGCCGTTTGCGCCTGGCGTGAGCGAGACGTTTTCGACAATATCTACTGAACCGGAAGCTGGCCAGCCAACTGTGTCCTTATCCGCGCCAACCATGATGAAGGAGGGCCACAACCCTTTGCCGACCGGCATCCTCATCCGAGCCTCAATCCGCCCGTATTGAAAGCTCTTCAAGCCTTTGGTGGTGATCCTGACGAGATTCCAAACACCGTTGTCATTTTTTGCGGCACGCAAAACCAGGTGCCCGCTTCCATCCTGAAATGCGTTTAGGTGGTGCGAGTCGCATTCCTTGGAGCGCCCGCCCTGAGCCGAGCAGTAGACTACCCGCACCCCGCTCCCATCCCCTTGATTCTCGAGGTCGTAAGTCCACTTTGAGGAATCGGGCAATTGTTGCGCCGCCCCATCGAACTCGTCACTCCAAACCGGTTCGCCCCATTTGAAGCTCTCAACGGTAGGGCGCGATGGATGATTCTCGCGACGTCCAAATACAAACCCTGCAAAAAAAATCACCGCCATGGCAAGAATGATCGAGGCGAACTTCCAAACCGCCCGGTGCTTCGCACCCGAGGCGAGCAGATCCCTGAAGTTTTTCCGTTTTGCGCTTCCGGCATCTTTGTGCGGGGCGGCGTCAGCATTGTCGCGCAGCGCCGGACCGTCCGGTTGGATCTGCCTGATCGAGGCCGTCTCCGCCGGGATGACCGATTCTGCTCCTGTGCCCGAACGCCGTACAAACTCGGGAATGTAGTGCCCGAGAGGCAGCACGATTTGGAGCCGATGGTCTTGCCCATCGTTCTTATAGAGAGTCTCGAGCCTTTTCCGTAGTGTCCGCGCCGTCACGCGGACGATGGGGTCCACATGGGAATCAAAGTTGGACTGCTTGCGGCCAAGGGCTTCGACTGCAATCACGTGTTCCCGGATGTCCTGAGATTTTCCGTCGAAATGCTTATTGCAGACAAAGGAGAGGAAGCGAACGAGGCTTGCAGAACGGCTGATCTCCGGGTGGGAAAGCACCCACTCCAGTTCCCGCCTCTCTGCCAGAAAAGCCTGGGAGGAGGGAACAACGCGATGCTGTTCAGGAGACACAGAATCCTCTGACGTGTCCTGCCCCCCACCCGACGTATCAAGATGCATTCTCGTCTACCGCGCCATACCGGTGACGTCAAGCACAACGGCTAAAACTTCGGATCAGAGCTGCTGTGCAGTTTTCGACCCTGACGTTGGCGACGTTCGCCCTGAATTTTATGTGCCCGAATCATAGCACTTGGAAGCCACAAAATGAAGCTCGGATACCTCTCCAAGCCGGGAGGCCGATTGATCGGAGCAATCAGCTGTTCGGGTTGTCAGTCTCGCTCCGGACAGAAGGCATTCACACTCTGCGCTCCACTTCTCTCAAATGCCCTGGCAAACAGTGCGCGAGCATCATAGCCTGTTCTCCTGGTCTAATTTAACCGTTTTGTAAACAGCATCATACAAACAAGTTTGCGCGTCTTCTCCGGGGCGCTGATACGGCCCGTGAACTGCCGGCACAAGACTGGTCGTAGCCTATCGCTTTTCCCTAGCATCCTGCTTCAAGCGATAGACGCGCACATAATCGACCAGCATGCTCACGGGAAATGAAGTTGTGGCGTCGGGATTCCCGGGCCAGTATCCACCCACAGCGACATTCAATAAGAGGAAGAATGGATGGTCAAAGTCCCAATGCTTGCCGGAAGGAATGCTGTCGACGGTCTGCGTCTCAAATAGATCGTCGTCGACATAAAAGCGAATTTCACGAGGCGTCCATTCCACCGCGAAGAGATGAAAATCGTGACTGAATCGGGCCTTTCGAGGAAGTGTAAATGTGCCCGTTAAGGGATCGCCTCCGGAGTACCCAGGACCATGCAGGCTTCCGTGGACAGCGGAAGGCTCATTGCCGATGTTCTCCATAATGTCGATCTCACCGCAAGCTGGCCATCCAACCGATTCGAAGTTGCTGCCCATCATCCAGAAGGCCGGCCAGATTCCCTGCCCTCCCGGAAGTTTGATCCGAGCCTCAATTCGGCCATACTTCTGCTGGAACAGGCCCTTCGTCTCGATGCGCGCAGAGGTGTAAGCTCGGGAAACTCCGTCCGGGCCAGTGTAGGGTTCCTTTCTGGCAGTAATGACAAGGTTTCCCTTCTCCAGGTGAATGTTGGCTGGGCGGTCCGTATAGTATTGCTGCTCGGCGTTTCCGAAACCTGAACCTCCCTTGACCACAGCCCATTTCCCAGGGTCGGGCAGGCTCCCATCCGGACCACTGAACTCGTCGCTCCAGACGAGTTCAGCGTTTTTGCTCGCTGAGGCCATTCTCCCCGACCCACTGGCAACAGCAACAGGAAATAAAAGCAAGAATGCAAATGCGAAGACGCGACTGCCGGCGCCGGATTGCAAACGGAACATTAATCTCTCCCTTGATGAACATCCCCCACGATTGAACCGATAGCGCGGGAAACAGTACTCGCGACCCTCACTTGTTGATCCGGTCTGAAAGGACAGCGATGGGGAGTCCCATACTTTCTGCTTTTTAGTGCGGAAGGGATGGGACACCACGGTGCATTCAGGATCAATTCTTCAGTTCGATCTGCACAGTCAAGGGTGTGTTTTCTGAGGAGTCTCCGACGGCAATGACAAAACTACCCGCATCCCAGCGCCAGCAGTTGGCGCCTGCATCCCAGTAGGAGAATGCGCGTTCGTCCAGCGGGATGGTCACCTGTTGCTTTTCACCGGGCGCCAGGCGCACTTTCCTGAAGCCTTTCAGCTCGATCCTGGGGCGCTCGGCCTTCGCGGACGGGTCGCCGACATACACTTGTGCAACCTCGGCGCTCGCCACTTTTCCGGTGTTCGCCACGGTAAAGGACACCTGCGCCGATGGGTGGCCGCCTGTGACTGTAGGCGTAACCTTCAGGTTGGAAAATGCGAAAGTGGTGTAGCTGAGGCCGAATCCAAAGGGAAAGAGAGGCTTCTTGCCGGTCGTTACGAAGGAGCGATAGCCGATAAACACACCCTCTGCATAACGCACATGCGGCGTGACGCCTGCCGCAACTTCGGGGGCGTAGTAGTTGTCATGCGCCGGATTCTCTTCCCAACTATGCGGGAAAGTGATGGGAAGCTTGCCCTCCGGCGAGCGGGCTCCGGAAAGAATCTCAGCAAGCGCGGTCGCGCCTTCCTGGCCCGGATACCATTGATGCAGCAATGCCGGGACCTTGTCGATCCAGCGATGAGTATCGACATCGCCGCCCGCCGTGAGCACAACGATGGTGCGCGGGTTGATAGCCAATGCGACTTCAATCAACTCATCCTGCCCCCAGGGCAACGCATAGGTACGGTCGAATCCTTCGCCTTCCGTTGTGCCATCGAAGCCCGCATCCACAACCACTGTGTCGGCCAGAGCCGCGATCTCGCGCGCCTCTTTGGTGACCAGCTCTTCGATGGGCCGGACAGCCAAGCCCGCCTGTGGGTTGTTGCCGTTGGGCTGATAATCCAACCGGATAGAGACAAGAAGGTTTGCCTTGAGCGGCAATTCTACCCATTGTGGCTCAAGGCCTTCACGCGCCACCTGGTTGATCTGCAGCTTGTCGTCCACATACAGTTTGTAAGAGCCACCGCCACCGGCAGAGGCCAGGAAGATATAGGTGCCATCCTTGGCGGGCCGTAACTCCGCCGAATAGCGGAGCCCCTTGGGTTGAGGGACTTGCGCCGGCTCCACATTCAGGAGGGTATCGACGTGATCGACAAAGCGCGTCAAGACGGGGCTGCCATGAAACTCGGGGTTATCGAACTGCTCCACCATCACACTGTGCCCCTGCGCCGCCGCAAGTTCCGCCGCCGCAATCCGCGCTGGCAACTTGAAGTCAGTCTTGGACAGCATCTCATCCATGGGCGGAACGCCGCGTGCGTAGAGCACCTTGGCTTTTCCGAGATAGTAATCGCTGAGTCCTGTCATAAGACTGGCCGCGGCATACGGTGTGACCTGCGAACTGCCGCCGGCGCCTATCACTGCCGGCCATGCATCGGGCCCCAGCACCGCGATGGTCTTCAGCTTTTTCGAGTCCAAGGGCAGCAGCGCGTGCTCGTTCTTGAGCAGGACAATGCTCTCGCGCGCTTCGTCCAGAGCGACCTTGCGGTTCTCCTGGTTGTAGGTGGGAATTGAAAAATCCTGCTGATCGCGATCGAGGAAGCCAAAGCGGATGGCCGTGCGGAAGATTCTGCGAATCTTGTCGTCAATCACGGACTCCTGCACCTTGCCCTCGCGCACGGCCGGGATCAGCGTCTTGGCATTCATGAAATTCGGATCTGGCATTTCCAAATCGAGTCCGCCGTTGGCCGCCGCAACGCCGTCGTAGGTGGACCACCAGTCCGACATGAGAATCCCTTTGAAACCCCATTCCTTCTTGAGGATGTCGTTATTCAAATGGGAGTTCTGGGAGGTGTGCTCGCCATTGAGCAGGTTGTAAGAATCCATGACCGCGCCAGTATCGGCTTCGCGTACGGCGGCCTCAAAGGCTGGCAGGTAGATCTCTCGCAGGGTGCGCTCATCCATATCGGAGCTGACGCCGTGACGGTCGTACTCCTGGTTGTTGGCCGCAAAATGCTTCACCGTGGCGCTGACGCCCTTGCTCTGCAATCCGCGTATGTAACCAACCACCATGCGCGCAGAGAGGAACGGATCCTCGCCAAAGTATTCAAAGTTCCGGCCTGCCATCGGGGCTCTATAGATATTGACTCCCGGTCCCAGCAGCATATGCACACCGCGTGAACGGGCATCGTCGCCAAGGGCAGCGCCAACCTTCTGGGCCACCTCCGGGTCCCAGGTGGCCGCCATGCCTATGCCCGCCGTATACCCGGTGATCGGCCCCCAGAAGCGCACTCCTACCGGGCCGTCGGACATCTTGATATGAGGAAAATTGACCGCGGGCTCCGCACGGATAAAGACGCTCTCATCCCCAGCCAGAAGGCGAATCTTCTGATCGAGAGTCAGCTTTGAGAGCATCTGGTCGACGCGCTGCTCGATTGCGGGACTATCTGGCACAGGGGCTTGCGCGAATGCGAGCGGCAAATTCGACACGCAGACAAAGCAACTAAAAAGTATGGACAAAGCCATCCACCGGTACTTGCGCATGGTCTTACTCTCCTTGAAAAGAGGAATAGGTTGGCTGCCGGTTTCTGCAGCGCGGTCGTTTCCAGCAATCTTGTCTCTTTCGAATTTCATAGGCCCCTGACAATGACGGTTACTTTGAATTCCAACTGGTGAGGTATGCCTGGATCAGACATGCTGGCCGATTCTCATTGGACAGCCACATGAATTGCATGCCTGGGACTCAGGCCTTCCAAGGCCATGGTGAGCAGGACTGCCGACATGCCAAGATTGGGCACACCCAGCGCGGCTCCGGTTTGCGAGTCGTAGTGTTCGCTGACTCCTACTTTGATGGCGTTGTCGAGCAGGCGGCCGGCCATCTCGCCTACCAGTTTGCGATGTCCGTAGTGCGCCAGGCCGCCGAGCGTCTGGTAGACAGAAGAAGGCCACACATCGCCGCGCCAAAAGCCATCGCTCTTGTATTGCGCATCGAGCCGGTCGACGGATGGAATGGGCACCGGGGTATTCCAGTGAGGGGTGGCAAGAGCCTGGGCCATGCAGGCAGCTTGAGTGTGGGTGGGAATATCTGCGTAGAGAGGCACCATGCCGCCGATGGTGGCCGTGGCGAGCCTGCGCAGACCGTTGCGATGGACAGCGAGAAAGCACCCCTGCTCCTCATCCCACATGTAGCGGCGCATGGCATCGATGCCCTTGTTGAGGATTGCGCGGCGGCGGGCCGCAAGCGCGTGATTACCGCAAGCCTCGGCTAAATGAACAAGGCTCGCCTCGGAGAGCAGAAGATAAGAGGTATTGGCGGGGATATAGATGTCGCCATACCAGAGGCCATTCTGCGGCCCGGCGGGACGTCCCGGATGCGGAGTCAACTGCAGCACATCCAGATCAACCTCGTTATCGTAGGTCTCATAGCGCGCATGTTGCAGCACTCCGTCGTAGACGCCAACCGTGACCAACCCAACCCCGTCCAGATCGCGCTCGCGCCAGTACCAGTCATGAAAAGCCTCAAGGGGCGCAAGCGCCTGGCGAACAAGTTCCAGATCGTGATTGCGTGCATAGACGCGCTCCACGCCCCATGCAAGAAGCGGCGCTTGCGAGTAGGCGGGAAACGTGAGCCAGTCTTTGCCGGTAAATCCTGGTGGGCCACTATCCGGCGCGATGAAGTTGGCGATCATTCCATGCGCGTAGTCGGGCTTGGCCTCATTCCATCGCTGCTGGAACTCCCAGTAGTTGGCATAAATGCCGCGAATGAACTCTCGCTCGCCGGGCAGGATAGCCAGAAGGTCGGTGAGGAACGTAGTGTCCCATATCCACTGGCCCACATAGATGCCTCCGGGAACCAGCCACGGATGCCGCAGCGGTGGCTCAGCCGGTTGCATTCTGCCCAGGATGCAATGCTCGTACACGCCCACCGCGAACTTCCAGAGAGCAGGGTCCTCCGTAATCAGAATTGGCTTCAGCAATTGTTCAATCTGGCTATGCGTCAAGGTGGGCAGCGTACCGGCAACGGCACGCGGCAGCGCCAGCGAAAGCATGGCTGCTCCAAGGCCGCCCAGCACCGCCCGCCGGCTGGGATAAGCGCGGTTTGCGTGCGGCCGGGAAGAGTAACTGTCTGAGACGATGCGGGTCACGATAGGCTCCATCTTTCTTTAAATCCTCACTTGGATGGGTGGGAGGCGGGAACAGCAGCCTTGGCGGAGTTCGGCGGCACAGCAGTTTCCGCCACGTTGCAGGGCTTGGTTCCGCAGAATACCGCGGTAACTCCCTTCCCTTCGGTGATGGTGTAGAAGCGGTCTACCGCGGTCAGATGAAGCGTCTCCGCTGCGCCCGAGGGCCAGCGAATCTGCACGGACTGAATTGCGCCCTCATCGCCCAGGCCAAAGTGGACGCGCTTGTCGCTGGAAGACTGGTAGCTGCCGCCGGTGGTCACGGTTGCCATCTGCTGAGCTTTCGCAGTCACCATCCGAACCTCAGCGCCAATCGCATCGCGATTGCTAGCGCCTCCCACCAACTGCAGCGTCACCCAGTGATGACTGGTTTGGGATTGGTTGTGAAGCACATAGGCGCGTCCGTCGTTGCTGGCAATCACAACGTCGACGAGTCCGTCATTGTCCAAATCGCCGACGGCGACGCCACGTCCGGCCATGGTCATCGACTGCGCATCTCCCAGGCGCGCAGAGATGTCTTCAAATCCGCGGCCGGTGTTACGCAGCAGCATAGGAGGCTCAAGGTAGTGCAACTGCGGATTGTCCTTCTGGATATCCACGTTGACGTGTCCTTGCGCGACGATCAAATCTTTCCAACCATGGTTATCCGCATCCAGCGCCTGCAGCCCCCAGCCGGAGTGCGCCATGGATAGGCGTGTAAGTCCGGCAGAGGCGCTGGAGTAGTCGAAGGTTCCATCGCCGTGGTTCAGAAAGAGAGAATAGACTTGCTGCGCCAAGTCTCCCACCAGAAGGTCAGGGAGGCCGTCGTTGTTAAGGTCCTGGAAGACAACGCCCATGCCTGCAAAGGATCTTCCGTTGTCGTCCGTGGCCACACTGGCGCTCAAACCGACCTCTTCAAAGGTCCCATTTCCCTTGTTGTGGTAGAGAAACTCCGGCATTCCATCGTTGGCAATGAACAGGTCGATCTTTCCGTCGCGATCATAGTCCGCGATCGCAACGCCAAGTTCCCTGCCCGGCTTGGCCAGCCCGAGCTTTTGCGCGACCTCCTCAAAATGGCCCTTGCCGTCGTTGTGATAGACAAGAGGAGCAATGGCTGGAAATGCCTTGGGGTCGCAGTAACTGCGCTTGCCGTCGGGCGTAGGACAATATTTGTCGTCGAAATTCCAGTCGAGATAACGCAGCACGACCAGGTCGAGATACCCGTCCTGATCAAGATCGACCCAGATGGCGCTGGTTGCCCAACCTGCGCTGGCTACACCTGCTTCGCGCGTGACGTCGGTAAACGTCCCGTTGCCGTTATTGTGATAGAGATGACTCTCCGGAAAGCCTGCGACGAACAGATCCTCAAAGCCGTCGTTGTCATAGTCGCCCACGGCCACGCCCATCCCATAGCCTTCGCTGCCAAGCCCGGCCTTTGCGGTAACATCCTCAAACGTGCCGTCAGCCTTCTGATGATAGAGGCGGTTCCAGAATTCAGGGCCGGTCTTGCGGGGAGGCTCCTTGCCGGGATTCGGATCGGGGAAGGAGGCGCCATTCACAAAGAACATGTCGAGGTGTCCATCGTTATCCATATCGAAGAGGGCAACGCCGGACCCCATCACCTCCAATGGATAACTCATCGAAGTGTGATTGGCACGATGATGAAAGTCGATTCCATAGGCCGCTGCCTTCTCGACAAATTGCACCTCCGCAGCCCGGGTGCTGTTTTGCGCCAGCATGATCGACTCTGCGGAGAGGAGTAAACCGGCCGCCATAGCCAGAGCCACAGGGCGCGCCGGTTTGCGCTTCCCTGCGGAGATGGTGCGCCATCCGCTGCTGCATTGAAGCGTCATTGCACACCATTCCCATTCAGAGTCGAGTACCGTTTGAGCTCCGCATCCGCCATTTCTGCTTTGCCCAATGAGCGGTAGATCCTGGCCAGCATCAGATGCAAGCGCGCGCTCTGCGGCTGCAGGCGAATCGCCGTCTCCAATTCATCTGCGGCCATGGCCGGACGTGCGGTTTTGGAGTAGGCGAGACCCAGGACCTCATAAACCTCCGCGGGCGGAGACGGGACCTTTGCAGCCTGTTGCAGCCAGCCAATCGCCTCTTCGGGCTGGTTGTTTGCCATGAGAACACGTCCCAGTCCAAGCAGAGGAACGGCGTCAATCTCGGCGCGCCCGGCCTGCCATTGAATCGCCGTCCGATAGGCGTCTTCCGCGGGGTCGAGGCGGGCCATTCGCTCATTGGCCAGACCGATCATGGACTCCGCCGAGACAGAGCGTGGAGCCAGTTGCAGCGAGTGTTCGAGGGCTTCGATTGCCTGCTCGTAGTGCTGCGCCGCAAAGCGCACATGCCCCAGCGCCTCCCAGGTTGCTGCATCGCGGTCGTCAATTGCAAGCGAACGCAACATCCACTTCTCAGCCTCGGGAAAGTCGGGAATTGCTGCGCAATCCATGGCAAAAATGCGCAGGTCGAATGCGGTCAAGTCTCCCAGTTCGGAAGCCCGCACGTATTCGGCCATCGAAGCGCGCGGCTGCCGGCTTCGGTAGAGAATCAGTCCCAGAAGCGAGTGCGCATCGGACGAGTCGGGATGCTTTTGCAAATAGGTTCTTACCAGGGCAGCAGCTTCTTCCCAACGAGAGGCATCCAGCAGTTTGTGGGCACGATCCAGTTCATCGGGCTCCCTTGCGGCTTTGCTCCTGGCAGGCGCGTCCTGAGTTACCGAGCCGCCCGAAATCGGGGAGATGGCTGCACCGTCCGCACAAACAGCAAGCGCAAGGACCAGGAGACCCGCCAGACACGGACGCCAACAGCTCTGCAGGAAGTAGCCTTGGCGTGAATGAATCGGCATCCGTATCTCCGGAAATGTGTACTTGGTGCTACTGAATTGGACAGCGAGGCTGACCTGCTTCAATTCTGATCCAGGACAGGCACGGGCAACCGAAGATCCGGCTGCCCGTGTCCAGGGTCAAGCTGCCGTTTGCGTTACCATTCGAAGCGCGCGCCGACCTGACCCTGCCGGCTTCCGTTTACGCTGGTGACGTTGCCGAAGTATGTGCCACCGATATTGCCGGTGTTGGGCGAGCCCAGGTGGTGGCGGTTGAACGCGTCAAAGAACTCTGCCCGCAACGTTGCCCGGTAGCGGCTGTCGTGGAAAGCGAACTTCTTCAGGATGCTCAGGTCTTCGTTGTAGTAGGCCCATCCTCTCCAATTGGAGTAGAACGGCTGTTGATTTCCCAAGGTTCCCACGTACCTTCCTGAACCATCGGGCTCATACAGGTCGGTGAAGCTCGACGGACTGACAAACTGGTTGCTTACGTCGTTCAGGTTGCCCAGGTCCAGGTGCTTGAAGTGGTTGGAGAGAGCATGAGGCGTATTGACCACATTGGCGAAGGTGTTGCCCCAGTTGGGATAGCTCCAGAAACTGGGGCGCACCGCGCCCATAGGCTGTCCGGCATGGTAGTCCACCTGCGTCGCAAGGCTCCATCCACCGAGCGCTTGCTTGGTGATCTGATTCCCGCCCGCTAGCCACCGTCCGCCAGCACCGAAGGGCAACGCGTAGGAAACATAGCCCTTCACTTCGTGGCGCACATCGTTGGGCGAGATCAGGTTCTTCATCTTGTCCATGGCGTAGGGATCCTGATAGGGATCGCCTCCGCCCCAGTTCTCGGCGAAGTTGCCGTTGCCGCGATTGGCGTTGCCAGCCTCGTGCGAGAAGGTGTAGCTCAGATCCGTGCTCAGTCCGTTGCTGGAGCGCCGCTTGACTTCGAAGACCATGGCATCGTATTTGCTGCTGCCAATCGCTGAATCGGTGAACAGAATGCCACCCTGGAAAGTTTGCGGATAAGGCAGAAGCGCGGTCGGCGCGTTGTAGCCGCCGTTTCCGTTGGTCATGGTGGTGAGGAACGGATACCAGGTCACCCCGGCATTGGCGGCATCGGTCGCGCTGCTGACCCACTGTCCGGCGCAAGAGGAGTAGCTCGTCGCGCTGCCGCAGTTGCGCTGCAGAAGCGACTGATAGCTGCTCCATGTGGGCGAGTTGCGGGGATCGTTTGAGCCGTCGTGCAAGTGGCCGCCACGGTTACCAACGTAGTTCAAGTCGACAACGGTATTCTTGGCTACTTCATATTCCACGCCAACGTTCCAGTTGTTGGTGTGGCCCAGGGTCAGCTTGTCTGGATCGACTGAGACCGCGCACCAGGGGCAGCTCGTGTTGGCATTGGGATCGCGTGTGGCCGAGGTCGGGTTGCCCGGATAAGTCGAGCCGCCGTCCCACTGATATATGGCGTCCACAGGCGAGGAAGCTGCCGGCATGATGTCCTGACCGGTATAGCCGAACGAAGCTTCTCCGGCAAACGGAGCGCCGCCCCACTGGTTGATGCCCAGCGGAATATAGAACAGTCCATACGAGCCGCGCGCGACCAGCTTCTTTGACACCTGATAGGAAGCGCCAAAGTGGGGCGAGAACAAGTGCCAGTCCTGGTTCTTCTCAAACGACTGGCTGCCGTTGGAAAGGAACTGGAAGGCGCCGGAGAGCGGCGCCCAACTGGTATTGGTCGCACTCAGCACGAAGTCCGACCACTGGCCGTTTACTTCGTGCCAGGGAGTGTTATAGTCCCAGCGCATGCTGGCGTCGATGGTCAGCTTGGGCGTCACTTTGACGGTGTCGTCCACATAGAAGTTCAAGCCCTTGCGGCGCCCGCGCAGGTGTCCGCCCACGGCCTTGGATGCAGCGCCGACTTCGCCCATCTCGAAATTGGCAAAACCGTAACCGACATACGAGGCAATCGGGCTATTGTTCACGGCCAGTGGCTCGCCGGTGTTGGAGTTGAAGGTGTAGTTCAAATAGCCATCGGCCTCGGTGCTGTTGGCGCCGTAAGCAATAAACTCGCCGCCGAGTTTGGCGACCTGGCGTCCATGCACCCAGGACAGTTCATCCTTGTAGTGCCCCTGATAGTAGGGCAGATGGTCGGCCTTGTTCGCGCCCAGCGACGGCTCGCCGTAGTTGTTGTTTCCGCCAAAGCTCATGTTCGGGAAATTGCTGGCCCCGCTGCCGGTGGAAGGGAAATCAAGCGCGCTGTTATTGACCGGATGAGAAGTATCGTCCCAGCGCAACCAGTAGTTATAGGCCGCAGAAGCAAAGTTCACCAGGCTCGGGGAGATCGTGTAGAAGTCCTGCACGCGAATTTCCCACCCCAGCGTTCCCTGGACATAGCTCTGTGTGAAAGGTCCACCATCGCTGCTTCCGTGCTGCCACAAACCGTTGGTTTCAACAGGCGTTTCACGGTAGCGGTTGTAGGAGACGTTGGCGTGATTCCGCTCAGAGAAGTTGTGATCGACCTTGAGATCGAGATGATAGTTGGTGTTGATGGGGAAGTTCCCGAACGTGGCAAAACCCCAGTAGTTTGCGTTCAGATTGGAGTTCTCCGGCGCATAATTCTGCTGGAAGATCTGTATGACTTTTTTCGACTCCGCGCTGATGTTTCCGGAGGGAATGATGTTTCCTTGCAATACGTTACCGGGGCTCAGTGGATTGAAAATTGAACCAAAGTAGATCGGATTTCCCGAAGCATCCGTCTGCCCTGTGGGGCAGGGTGCCGTACAGGCTGCCCCGGTGAGCGGATTGGTGGTCACAGCGCTCAAAAGCTCGCTGAAGTCGCCCGAGAGCATCTTGGTGGTGGGAACCGTGGCGCCATTGGGCGAGTAGGTCATGTTCTGCTTGTTAAAGCGCTCATAGGATCCGAAAACGAAGGTGTGATTCTTCCAGATTGGGCCACCTGCGCTGAAGCCGAGGTCATGATAGCGGTCAAGGGGGCGCTTGTAATTGGCATGACAGGTTGTGTCGCCGGACTTGCATTGCGACAGAAAGTAATTGTTGTCCCATCCGTTGGCGTTCAGAGCTTCGTTGGCCAGAAAACCAAAGGCGCTGCCGTGCAGCGTGTTGGTTCCAGACTTGAGTTCGTACATCAGTTCGCCGCCGCCGGTCTGTGCCGATGCGGCGCTGATGCCGCTGGTCTGCACCTGAAACTGGCCGATGGCATCCATGCCGGGCGCGTTCACAATTCCCATCAGGCCGGCATCGGAGCTGGTTCCGTCCACTGATGTGGATAACGAGACAATCTGGGAACCAGCGACACTGTTGTTGTAGCCCAGTTGCGATCCCGTCACAGTGCTGAAGGTGGCCACGACAGAGCGGGCAAAGTTGCGCGCGTCGCGCCCCCCATCGGCGGTCAACGGCAGTTCAGTCAAGACATCGCCCGTGACCGTGCTGCCCAGCGTGGAGTCCTGGGAGTCCAGCATAGAGGCATCCGAGGTTACGGTCACGCTATCCACCCGGTTGCCCACTTCGAGCTTGGCATTCAGGGTCACATTTTGCGACATCGATACCGTGACTCCGGCACGCTCGTAGGTTTTAAAGCCATCCTTGGTGAATGTCAGCGCGTATTGGCCAACCGGCAGATTCAGAATGCGATAGATGCCGAGTCCGTTGGTTGTGTCTCCTTTGTAGCGGACACCGGTTTGTGTCTCAACAAGAGCCACGTTGACCCCTGGAAGTACAAGTCCCGACGAATCTGTGATCGTACCCGTGATGCTTCCACGATCCACTTGCGCCCACGTGACGGTGGATGCGACGACGAACATCAACAGCGCTTTCCAAAGCCTATCCATAAAGCCCCCCCCAATCTCTTCATTGCGATTCATTCGATGGTCCAAGTGAAAATCGTGGCGCCGAGCGGCCTGGTCGACAGCAAAAGACTGCCAGTACGCCCGATCGGGTCAGTTCCTGGCTGGTTCCCGCCAGGTTCGCATCTGCCATCGAAACCGCGATTGCCGATGGAAACCTCCAGGCCGATCAATGCCCGGTGCAGTTTCGCACGATCAGTTGCGTTGGCGACGATTTGATTCATAGTACCTGTCTTCGCATTCTCCAGGACTCGTAGGGCGAACACCGCTGCCTGCACGGCTCAGCTGACTACAACTACTTCCCAATGAGCCTTGTCGAACTGAGGGAATTTAATGCCTAACTCCATGCATCTGAAATCGTTAGGCGAGGATAAATTTACATATGGATGCAGAACAATGACGTAAACCACTATGAGACAGCGCTTCATGCAACTGCGCAGGGAGCACCCGGCAGCACACCAGATGTAGGAAGTTGCTGAGGCGAAGCGAAGCCCTGAACCGCGCGAGCCGTATTGCAGCTCTGATAGCTGCAACTCACACCACAGCAACGCTCTCCCTTCGACCCCGGTGGCTTCGGGGCGAAGCAAAAGGGGGTCTGTTGCAGCCATTGGACCGTGCCGCAGAAGGGAAACGACCGCCAGACGCTCTTGATTTCAAGGCGTGCATCCTGTAAGGCGAAGCCGGACTGGAAGAGAGGGACGAATCACCCTGATTACATGTAAAGAGGCAATTGTCGCCATCCGATTTACGGTTAAGAGTTGGGGCCTCCGCGGTCTGGAAAGTTCTTCCTGCTCCTGGTTGCCGCGTCGTGATGCCGCAGCTTGCCTTCGCTGGCGGCTAGCCCGTTGGTCTGGATCATCGCTATGACCGGCAGGCTCCTATTGATCCGGAATGAAACGGATACATCGGAGTATCCCACCCTTTCCGCACAAAACGCGAAAAGGATGGGGACCCAGTCGCAGTGCTTTCGTGCCGGATCAATATGCCTCCCCTTTCTACAGGGAGGGGCTGATACCGATCTGTACCGGTCCCAGTTTCTTGAAGCTGGCAGCGGGTTTGCCGTCGATCGGAGCGAAACGGCTGTCGGCATCGCCAGCTGACCTCTGGATACGATACATGGCGCCCGCCTTTGCGGTGAACATCAACACAGGAGCCTTAGAATCATTGACAATCGGCTCCCCGGTTCGGGCAGCGGTCACTTTCACTGCGTTGCCAGGCCATGGGTTTCTGATTTTTATCGGCTGAGCAGTCTTAACCTCAAGGCCAACCGCGGTTGGTGTGCCTTTCCTGACCTGCACCCAAACCTTTGTATTGCCGCGCACCGATACTGCGCCGTCGAAGTCCCAGCCCGGCGGCAAAGCGGGCGCAATACGAATCATGCCGTCATAGTCCTGCACCAGGGCCTCCTGCAGCGCAAGGGCTACGATGGCGGCCTGTTCAACATAAAACTCCCCGCCGTCACCGCCCCACTTTGCAAAGCCATTCACATATCGCTGATTGGCCTCGGTGATCCGGATGAGGGTTTCTCTCACCTCGCTTCCCAGGCCAAGACGCGCAGCCTGCACGGGGTCATAGCTCCAATCGATGCCGGCTCGGTTAGGGCGGGACAGGTAGGTTCGTCGGGCCAGGGGGAAGAGAGGGGACGTATCGCCGATCAGACCGTAAGGCCATACGGGTTCGAGGCCGATGTTTTCCACATTATTAACGCGGGCAGCGGGCTGATAAGAAACGCCAATCACATCCTTGCCTTCCGCATCCGCGGCAGGCGATAACAGGGAGGCAGGTATTCCATCTTCGGTTCGCGGCAGGGGCGGAATCCGCACAATGGCAGCTCGCAGTTGGCGGACCAGCGCAGGTTCCTTGTGGAGCAGCGTGGCGGCTTCGATCGTTGCAGGATAGAGCGTCTGGCGTGCGGACAGGTCCGTTGTGGGATCGATCACGTCCCATTGCGTCTCATGCGCATTGGATGGGGCAGTATGCAGGAGCCCATCGGCGCCCGGCTTCTCGTAAGCCAGAAGGAAGCGTGCGGAGTTCGCCATCACGGGAAAATTCGCAACCAGAAAGGCCTTGTCGCCGGTAGCGAGGTACTGTTGCCATATCCAGAGAGAAACCTCCGCGCCGGTCGAGATCGTGCGTGCATTAAAGTAGGGTCCGGAAGCGGCATCGCAATTCCATCCGCTCACCTGCTTGGTATTCCCACCCCACGTTTCAAACTCGATCCCCTCCCCGTTGAAGCGCATTGTCTCAGGTACGCAGATGCCTGGCGCTCCCCCCATGTGCTCCCTGGTCCACTTCTCCATATTGACCAGGTTCTCCCGGTAAAGTCGAAAGTAGGGTTCGTTTAGCTGAGGCAGGCCAGCGCCAAGATTCGCCGCCACCTGCATGCGCAGATTCCAGTGCCAGAAGGCGGCTGGATCCCATTGATGGTGGTCGCGGACGGCGGAAAAGAGATCGCCAACTCCGGCTTGCGAACCAGGGTAATCCCCTTTGCTTTCCGCTGCGGCGCTGAACAAATACAGTACCCGCAGATTCTCCATGTACTCTCCGGCACCATCCGCCGAGGAGATTTTGATCAGGTCGGCGTGCAACCAGAAATCATGCCACCACGCCCCAAACTTGTGGGCATCCCGGCTCGCGAGCGCCCGCGCGGCGATGCTTTGTGCCGTAGCGTGAGCCTCGTCTCCCGCGTAGTGGGGAGAAGCAACGACAATGCGGAAACTCCCATCCCGCTTTGGCGTAAAGGTGATGCTGACGGTCCTTTCGTCGCGAAGACTGGCCGAAACATTCCTGCCCTCGGCGGTGATGGCGGCCAGCGAACCAAAGCGGCGTCCCGAAGCTCCTGGATTCTGGTTGTCCACCCAACTATGCGCCAGCAAGCCGGTATCTCCATGCGCGACCGCCTCTGTCTGGCGCGGCTCCCAGAGTTTCAGCAAGGCAGTTTGAGGTTTATCCGGATCGGCGCCGGTTACATCCACAATCAACGTGTCTGAATCCGTCTGCACGTAGGCTGTAACCGTCATACCACCGCCGCGCTCGACAAAGGCGCCATTGTAAAGATCAAGCCTTCCCGTGAAATCTTTTGCGGAGGTCAGGACCTTCAGGCCTGGAATCGTCACCTGCCCCGTTGAATAACGGTACGGCAGCGTATCGGCGCGGTTAAGTTGTGCGGTGAAACCATCCGCGGACCAGACGGCAACGCCTAGCCGGCCATTGCCCAACGGCATCGCTTCCATCGCATCTGTATTGGCACGACCGAGCACAATGTCCGACCGGCCGATTACCCCCGCGAGGTTCACGTCGAAGCGTTCGCCGCGCCATGCCGTTGCCTCCCTGGCTTGCAGCGCGCTCGCCAGCAAGCTGCAAGTCAGTAAGATTGAATAAATGGCTAAACGAAGTGCTTTCGACATAGGAAATCCTCTCTGACTCTGTACTACGCCAACCTCTTGCCCTTCCAAAGCGTACTCCCCTACTCGCCCAGGCGAGCCGTTCCACTCTTTCTCTTCATCCATTGCTCTCTGGAAGGGAACAACGAGCTTCAACTCACAGAAAGAGAGCGAAGTAACCAGGTCGAGCATCACTTGTTACCAGCCGGACGCTTCTGCTCATCTGTTAGATCGTCCAGAATAGGCTGCTTGATCCCCTGGATCGTCCTCTGCGGCTCGCCGTTCAGATCGAAAACAATGATCTCATTGGTCCCTGTCTTGAGCCACGGACCAGGCAGAAACAACGTCTTCTGCGGCCCTATATTCCAGAAGCGCCCCAGAGTGCGCCCGTTGACCCATACCACGCCTTTATTCAAGCCGCGTGCATCCAGAAACGTGTCGGCAGGGTTCGCAATCTGAACCTCCGTCCGATAGAAACAAGGTCCGCTGCAAGGCGTGGAGTTGAAAGCCAGGGCCGAAACATTCTTCATCGGCAGCGGAAAGATCGACCACCCAGTCAGCGGCTTGCCCTCGAAGAGAACCTGGTGCGTAATGCCGGCACGTTCGCCGTTGATCGCCTTGCCATAATTCACGCGTCCGGTGTTCTCCACCAGGATATCTAGCTGTACGCTGGCCCCCGTATGGTGAACCGTCAGCTCCGACTGATTCAACCGGCGGTCCAGATTTCCCGCGAGTTTTCCATTCAGGTAGATCTGCGCGTAATCGTGCAGCTCATCGAGCTTGAGCTTGCCGTCGAGCGACCCTTTCACTGTCGTCCGGTAGAGGATGTATCCGTAGGCCTGGTCCACATCCTCCATCGGCAATGGATTCTGCGAGGCAATCGCTGCGGGCAGATCGTCCCACAGCGACCGCGACTGCATTAACCGGACCGCGGGAAACGCGGCAGCCACTCCCGGCGGCAGCGGCTCGGGAAGAGTTTCTCCTGTAACTCCCTTGATGACATTCCGGAACGCGAAGAACTTGGGGCGCAACTCGCCACCTTCTCCAACGGAGACATCGTAGTCATAGCTGGTCACGTCCGGCTGATAGTCCGTGCCGTTGCTGTTGGCGCCATTCATCCATCCGAAGCTCGTGCCACCGTCGAACATATATAGATTGACCGAGTAGCCTTGCGAGAGCATCCACTTCAACTCTTCGGTCTGCTTCGCCGTATCCCCCGTCTCGTGCTTGGCTCCCCAATGGTCGAACCATCCATCCCAATACTCGCCGCACATCATGGGACCATTCGGCCGGAACTTCTTCAGCAGCGCAAACGAACGCTGCGCGTCGCCGGCGCCGAAGTTGATGACCGCAGGCAGTTCGGGCAGCGTTCCCTTTTCCAGCACATCTGCGCCGTCCGCCGTGTAGAGCATGGCCTTTGTGAAGCCGCTATCGAGCAGAAGGTGGCGAATCCGCTCCATGTAGGCATGGTCCTCGCCGTAGGATCCGTATTCGTTCTCCACCTGCACGGCGATGATCGGCCCGCCATTGCCGATCTGGAGCGGCGCGACCTCTTCTCCCAGGCGGTGCAGCCAGCGCGCTGCGGCCTGCATGAAAGCCGGGTTGCTGCTGCGCAGCACAAGTCCATGATCCTTCAGCAGCCATGCCGGGTAGCCGCCGAATTCCCACTCCGCGCAGGCATATGGCCCAGGCCGCAGAATTACATAAAGTCCTTCCTGCTGCGCCTCCCGGATGAATTCGGCAATGTCGTTGTTGCCGCTGAAGTCATACTCCCCAGGACGAGATTCGTGCGCGTTCCAGAAGGCGTAGGTGGTGATGGTATTCAGGCCCATGGCCCGGGCTTGCCGCAGGCGGTTGCGCCAGTACGCGCGGGGAATGCGGGTATAGTGCATGGACCCCGCAATGATCTGAAACGGCTTCCCGCCCAGGGCAAAGTGGTCTCCCTCGACGCCAAAAGCCGGCGCCGCAGTCTGGGCTTGCAGCGATTGCCGCCCTGGAAGGAAGAAGAGCGTGAAAGCAAGCAAATACAAGAGACGCGATCTGGTGCGCATGGAATTCCTCATACTTTGAAGTTGTTCGATCTCTGCCCACTTATTGTTGCACTCATGCTGGGCACCCGCACTCCCCGCGCCCTGAAGGCAAAAAAAACGGCCATGCCCCCGTCGCAGAAGCGACAGAGGCATGGCCGAAAGATACAGGTTAAAAGGTGTATTTTCCTGCAAACTGAATTTGGCGCGCTGGCGAGCGAACATCCGTGATCTGGCCAAAGGTCGATCCGCTGTTGTAGTAGCTGTTCGGGTTGCCATAGCTGGTGATGTTGAAAGCATTGAAGAAATCCGCACGGAAGGTAAGCTTGTGCTCCTTGAAGAGCGAGAAGTCCTTGTATGCGGAAAAGTCATACTGCTGGTAGCCGGGAGCGCGTTCTGTTCCCGGACGAGCCGAGCCAAAGGTGCCATACGCCGTGTTGCCATAAGCGCAAACGCCGTTGTCCACACCGTGATCCGTGCAGGAGGTGACAGAGGGACCGATACCAAACCAATGATCGATGGAGCGATCCGTGACCTTGATCTTACGGTACTGGTTGGCACGTGCAGCATGTGCGCCGGTGAGCGAGTTATCGTCACCGTAGATGGTGACCGGGAAGCCCGAATAGACAACCGCCGTCATGGCAACCTTCCAACCACCGACCGCTTCGTCGAGCGTGCGATTGAGGTTGGCGCCGTACTGCTTGCCGCGCCCGAGAGGCAACGCATACACAGCCGTACCATTGAGGTTGTGGCGCACGTCCTGTCCTGCCGGACCATACTCAGAATGGTTGTCGTAGGCATTCTGTGCATAGGCGCTGGAACCATTGATGTCAGGCACGCCATAGAAGCCGGTGCTGGTGGTCATCGCATGACCATAGGTGTAGTTGATGGTGTATTCCAGCCCGCGAACCGCACGCTGGCGCAGACTAGCCTGCAAGGCGTTGTAGTTCATCATGCCTTCGCTGGCGGTAATGACGACGCTGCCATTCTGGCCAACCAGGGCTTTGAACGGAGCCGGATCGACGGCTGCGCAAGCATCGGAAGAAGGTACTGAACTTGTACCATTCACCGTGCAAGGGGTCGTCAACTGGTTGCCGGCAACAGCCTGAATCAGGTGCTGGCCGGATTCGCCCACATAAGCAAGAGTGAGGTTGGTTTTCGCCGCCAACGCATACTCCGTCGCAAGGCTCCACTCGTTGATCACGGAGGGCTTTACATTATGCCAAGCGCGATAAGTGCTTCCAGCCAGGCTCGGTGAGCTTCCAGAAGCAAAGCCATTCTCTGCCTTGAAGAAGATACCTGAAGTCGTCGAGGTCGGCGAAACACTGGTTCCATCTACCTCGTTCCAGTACGGAGGATTATAGGTCAAGCGCAGGTTTTGCCCCGTGCCTTCCAGGTAAGTAGTGATGCCAAAGCCACCGCGGACGACCGTCTTGCCGTTCGGCTGATAGTTGAAGCCGACGCGAGGCATGAAGTTGGAGTAAGTGGCGTCGTAGAGAGCCCGGCTGGCGCCGCTCTTCCCTGCATACTCGATGGTCTTGGTGTCGAAATTGATGTTGGCTTGCTTGTTGTTGACTTCGAAGATGGGCTGATCGAACTCATACCGCGCGCCCAAGTTGAAGGTGAGATTGGGACGGAACTTCCAGTCATCCTGGAAGAAGTAGCCCTCACGCCACTGGCGCTGGCCGGTACCGCCACTCACTTTTCCATTCTGATCCAGGCCGCCCTGGCCCATGGCACCTGCGGCGTCCAGTTCGAAGTCCGCCAGTGCATAGCCGGGCGCGCTGGTCGCCGGATTCATGGTGTACGTCGGATAGTACTGGAAGTAGCCATCCGCGCCGTCGCCGCCAGGGTAATAGCTGTTCTGCTGGTAGCGCGTAAAGTTCACGCCCATCTTAAAGTTGTTGTGGCCATGCAACCATGTCAGGTTGTCGGAGTACTGGAAGGTGTTATCGGTAAGCAGAGAACTGCCCGCACGATTGCCAATGTTGGTCGGGTTGTTGTATCCAGAGCAGGTTGATCCGTTGCCGCAGGCGTTGTACTCGATCGAGGCAAAGCCAGGATACGGCTGCGTCGCGTTAATGCCCAGCAGCGAGTCACCCTTGAGGCCAAAAACGCCCGTCGAGTCGGCAGGAAATCCCTGGATCCAGCGAATGCGCGTATAGCCGGCGCGGAATTCATTCACCAGTGCCGAGGAGAATGCGTGTGTTTCGTTGATGGCAATGCCCTTGTCCGGGTAGGAGCTAACAGAGGGGAAGGTGATCGGAAGCACAGCCTTAAGCGTGCCATCCGATGCCTCGCCCTGCAACCAGCGGACATAGAAGGTGTCCATATCCGAGAGCTTTCCGTCGATGCGGATGTCACCCTGATCGTTGCGCTGGAACGACTTCTTGGTTCCCAGGTAGTTGTTGACGATCGGGTCGGAGCCCGTGGCAGTTACGTTCGCATGGGGATAGATCTCAGGATGCGCAAACAAGTAGGTCGCAACCGGGTTCAGTACTGTGATTTGGTTCTGGTTGAAAGGTGTCGACCCAGTCGCTGCATTGTTGGCGTTGTTGTACAACTGGCCAGCGGTAGCGCCATAGGTCGAATAGAGGGACCTGAAGTTGCCTTCCCGCATCTCATCCGTAGCGACGTTAGCTGTTCCCTGCCCTGCGCTGGGTTTACGCGCGGCTTCATAGTCCATGAAGAAGAAGAGCCTGTTTTTGAAGATCGGTCCGCCCAGCGTACCGCCCCACATCGGCTGCGTGTAGTGAGTAATCTTGGCTCCCTGGTGCTTGTTGCCCCAGGTGTTTGCGTCCAGCTTCCAGTTTTCCAGGAAGCCGAAGGCGCTGCCATGCCATTTGTTGGTTCCAGTCTTGGTCATGGCGATCACATCCCCGCCGTTGACGTTGCCATACTCTGCAGGGGCATTGGCCGAGATCACCTGAACTTCATCCAGCGCATCTGGACTCGGGTTATAACCGATCAGGTTGTTCATGGTCTCGTTGATTTCAATGCCATCCAAATAGTAGTTGTTGGTCTGATTGCGGTTGCCATTGACAGACGTCTGGCCATTGGAACCGGTGTTGCGCTCGGTGCCATTGGCACCGCTCATGCCGGCCGGCTGTGTCGATACAGCGCCGGGCAAGAACAGAGTGAGGGTAGAAAAATTGCGACCGTTCAGCGCCACGTTCTCAATGACGTTCGAATCGAGGATTGTTGCAATGGTGTTGTTTTCGGTGTTCTGCATGGGCACAAAGTTCGCCGTTACTTCTATGTTCGCGGTTGCCGAGCCGACCTTCAACTTGGCGTCCACTTTGGCGTCCTGGCCAATTTCCAGCGCGAAGGGTCCAAAAGCTTCTGTACCAAAACCCGCTGCCGAAATTTCGACTTTGTAGTTGCCGATGGGAAGGAAACGAAGGTTATAGGCTCCCGCGTCGTTGGTTGTGGCGACAGACTCCGCACCGGTTGCGGCCTGCGTGGCCTTGACCGTGGCGTTGGGAACAACGGCACCCGTTGCGTCGGTGACGGTGCCACCGATATTGCCGGTGACGGTTTGGGCGGTACCTGTCAAGGAACAGAGCATGAGGAACACTGCGCAAAGCAGTGTGCCTATGCCTAAACCGTGCAGGCGCTTCATAGCATTAATCATGGCACTCCTTAAGAATGAAATTGCCTCGGTTGCAGTTGCTGCTGATCGAAATCGCTTAATAGAATTAGCCTCATGATTGGTTCTACTCGATATAGGCAAAATTCGATGCGATGACAATATCACACGAGAGCATCATTTGTCAGGTCTAAATGAACTATTCGTGCAGATATGATCAGTTCTTCGATCACTTGACGTGATATATGCGAAAAACAAGGGTCGAAATGGCCCTTTTGTTGCCTTAATTATAGACGAGATGTATGCGTTTACATCGGGCTGTCTTCACCCAGCCAAAAAACGGCCGTAACCTCCCGATTCTGGCCGTTTTTGGGCTCACTGCTGCAGGTTTGGGGTGGGCCGAGGCGATGGCCCGTTGCCAAACAGCACATCGGAATGACTGCCAAGATGGTAGCCCGAGCTCCAGTCCTGGTCGTCGTCGTAGGTATTCGGGCTCAACTGCACCATCCCGGACGGAACCGCAGCGCCGGGATGCGTGCGCTCTTCCTTGAGGCTATTGCTAAATTCCTCTTTCTGAGCCCAATCGGTCTCAGTGCGCTTTGCTGCCGTCGATCTTTGCCTGCGCCGCCGGCAGCCCGAGCTCCGCAGCAGAAGGCAACTCCTTGTTCTTTTCAAAATCCCTGGTCACCGCGGCAAAGCGCTCGGCGCGCCTCTGCCATTGCTGAATCCGCAAGTCATACCGGACGGTCACATTGTCCAGCCAGTAGGGCCGGTTCTCGCTCAACCACACCTGGCTGTATTCGTTCTTCGTAGCCGAGTAGGCGTCGCGCAAGTCCTGGCAACGGCCAAACATGCTGCTGATTTCGTCGAGCATATTGCGCGTCGCCGTGCTGTGGGCCCGGTCGTGTTGGCGCACCAGCACCTCTGCATAGGTTTCCACAATCTCCTGGGCCAGTTCAAACTTTAACCCGATCAGATCCAGCCGCCGTGCGCCCATATCCATGGCCGTCAGCGCATCCGCTTCCTTCAGCCGCGGATTCGCCGCACGCGCCTGCGCAATCAGCACAATCGCGCGTTCGGCGTGGGTGCGCAGGTCCACCGCAATGGGCAGAATCTGCGCCGTCGCCTGCTGCCCTTCGGCGTCCCATGGGTCCATCCAGAAGAGCAGGTCGCTGTTGATCCCGGTGTGCGCTTTTCCCAGTGCTTCGTGCGCGGCCATCAGCTCCTTTTCCGCTGCATCGACCTTGCCACTCGCATCGCCATGAAAGAGCTGTCCATAGGCATCCTGATAGTCGGAAATCGAACTTTCGCCCGGCTGCCAGGCCGCCACCGCGCCAAACACTACTCCGTACCAGTCGAGGTTGAAGAGTCCTTCGCCGTCGTCGTTCCACACGGTTGTCAGAGCGCCGGTGGAACCCATCCGCTGCCCGTCGCGAATGAACCCCTGAATATTGCCGAAAGCGCCCTTCGTATACGGAAAGACTTCGTTCCAGTTGGCGTCTCCGGGGGCGACCCAGGTTTCGACTCCGGCCTTGGCGAACGGCTCGATCATCTTGTCGAAGCCCTTGGTTTCCCAGTAATTCCAGGGAACAGCGATCATATCCTTGGGCAGACCGGCTACGGCCGCCGGATCGGAGCCGCCAATGTCTCCCCAAAACAGCAGCCGGCGGTGCAGCGGCGCCAGATCGTCGTGAATCTGCTTCAGGAACTCGACGTAGACCGGCCCGTAGCCCTTCGCCTCCACTTGAGGATGCGTCCTGCCTACACCCAGGTCGAACGTCTCATCGGCCCCGATATGAATAAAGGGCGACGGAAACTCCTGAGCAAGCTGCGTGAACCAGTCGTGGATCAGCGGCAGAGTCCCCGGTTGGCCGGGAGCCAGGACGTGGCCGTGCTGCGTCTCTGCCAAGTCCTGATACAAGTCGTACTTCAGTACGTGGTGAAGATGCCCAAAGGCTTCCTGCTCGGGCACGATCATGACGTGGTACTGCCGCGCATAGGCCACGAGCTCCGCCACTTCAGCCGGAGTGAGGGCGCTGCCCGGAGGCACCGCCAACGGCTGGTTGGGATAGAGGAGCGTGTGCTCGATGTAGGGCGAATAGATATTGACCTTATAGGAGGCAAGCACCCGGATCTGGTGTTTCTGAAACGCCAGCGTGGGAAACGGTCCGCGGGAAAGGTCGTCGTCGATGCCGCGGTATTTCATTGCCGGCAAGTCGCGCACCGTGCCGGTGGGCAGAACCTGCTTGGCGCCCGCAAGCGGTAACAATTGTTTGAGCGTCTGCACTCCATAGAAGATGCCGGAGGCGGAGGCAGCCACCACGAAGGCCTGTTGCGGCTCGATGGCAAGCACATAGCCTTCCTCCTGCATCGCCGCATCGAGGGCCAGTCCCTGCCTGGCCAGCACGGTCTTTGCTTCCGCCGAGCCGCTCCTCAGCAGCGTCACACGGTAGACGGCCTTTGCTTCTTTCAGGTCGCGCAGCCCAGCGTCCTTTACCGCTTCTTCCAAGTCGCGGGCCGCAAACTCGTCCTCAGCATCCCGTCCCGGCACGCTCACCGTGATCGCTGCCGGCAGAGCGGTTTCGCCAGCAAAATGGGCTTCGCGCGGGGCGGGCAGAAGCCGCACATGGGCCACAGCCAGGGTGGGAAGTACAAACAGAAGAGCGAATGTTCCCCAGTGCAACGGCATTGACTTCACTCGACGACAAATCCACATCCAGGCACTCCTCGGATCAGTTTTTTCAAGCCGCCATTCTGATCGTTTCGCTTTAATACGATCATTGTATACTGGTCGCACATCGAATCTGCCGGCGCGGCATCGCGTAATTTTGCCCTTCGCAGCGGGCCTCGTGCGGGAGGGTTCGAGGCCGGTCTGAAACGCACTCCGCTTACACTCGGAAGCTGCCTTCACGGTCGCCTGCTGCGACGTTTTGTCTTTCTTGTTGCCGGAGAACGAAGGACACTTTTGAAGACAACGTCATTTCGCGTGAAGCATCTTATCTGCTCTCTTGCGGCCGCACTTCTTCTGCTGCCTGCCTGCTTCGCCGCAACCCAGGTCCTCGATTGCTCGCATGCCACGGTGGTCGTCGCCTCCCAGCTCTCCACGCCCCAGGCCGCCGCTATCGAGATGCTCTTGGACGAGTCCGCCAAGCGCACCGGCCACCGCTGGGAGACGGCGCACCAGTTTCCCAGCCGACCTGCTGCATGCACGATCGTTGCCGACACCATCGGCCAGATGCCTCAACTGCTGCCACAGGGCCTGATCCGCATGGCTTTCGCCCCCCCACCC
>Ga0224528_1000352_pt1 | contig 36730 bp, 38 predicted proteins | sample CBST25metaG_2_FD_179888 | JGI IMG/M metagenome (GOLD analysis project Ga0224528, IMG submission 179888) | Peat soil microbial communities from Stordalen Mire, Sweden - C.B.S.T25 | ecosystem: Environmental > Terrestrial > Soil > Wetlands > Peat | place: Sweden: Norrbotten County, Stordalen Mire...
ACACTTAAATAGGAGTATATGACTATAAATAAACGACTTACAAAACACTACCATTAACTGAAAAGTAAACAAATCTCGCCGATTTTGCCCCTTTTTCTGGCGTTTTTGGAACTTTTTTAGTCAAAAATGGCGCAATTCGAGGCAAAAATGCCTCGGCCCTCGCCGCTCCGGTGCGCTCTCCGAGCAGGACTATTCACCTTCGGAGTACATCCATTCCGGCCTGGCGCGAATGGACAGAAAAATGCGGCAGATAGATCGCCAAGTCACTACTTGGCGATCTATCTGCCGCTTGTTCAGAATCCAAAAGTCTTATGCTGCTATCTCAGATAGTCGAGCAGGGTCTTCGACGTCACCTTGCCAGCGGCAGCCAGCACCGCCTCGTTGTCTAGCTCGGCTTGCGTCAAGTTAGTCGCCGACGTAGCAGTGGAGATTCCAACCAGTGCCGTCTGCTGCGAAGTCAGCGTAATTGTTTCCTGGCTCAGATAGCTTTCCTGGGAGTCCAACTGGGTGATGGTGTTATCCAGAGGGACGCGCTGTTCGTCTAGATTACTCGCGGCTGTGGAAATGGCGTTGGTTGCCGTACTTATATCAGTGGACGTTCCGCTCTGCAGGGCGGTGACTAGTTTGCTGAGCGAACCGATCACGTTGGTTCCAGAGGTAAACAACGTGCTGCCCGGCACGTTGGTGGCCACACTCAAGGAATCGCCCACCTGCACGCTGTTGACGGCGGTGTTTCCGACATATGCGTAGGCGTTCGCCACCGAAGTGCCCGTGGTAGCGCTCATCGACCCCAGCGACTTATCGTCGGAAGTGACAGCGATGCCTTTGGCGGTGTCACCCGTGGTGATCGACAGTTGGCCGGTACTGGCGCTTGCAGTGATGTTGGAGGAGATCTTTCCAGAAGAGGCTGCACCGTTAATCGCTGTCACCAAGTCTGCAACAGTATTACTGGCGCCCGCCGTATAACTCCACGTTTGCCCCGTAGTGGCGTCGCCGATGGTGGTCACCGATCCGGGCGTGAGCGTGGTCGCTGTTGAGTTCGTTGTTGAGTCCAATGTGGTGCTCGCCGAGGTGTAAGTCGTTGAGGCGGCGACAAAGGGAGGAGAACTGGACTCCGAACCGCCAAAGATATAAGCGCCCGCATAGGTAGCGTTGGCTTGCGCAACTACGGTGGTGAGAATGCTCGCCACCTGGGTGGCAAGACCCTGCCGTTGCGCGGCTGTGTCGGTTCCGCTGGCGCCTGCGGTGCCGTCTGTGATGGCGGAGTTCAATTCGGTGACGACGGAGCTGATGGCCGCATCCGCCGTCTGCATTTGAGGCACCAAGGTACTGACATTCTTCGTGTACTGGTCGACGTTTGCCGATTCTGCCTGGGATTTCACCATATTGGCCGAGGCGGAAGGATCGTCGGACGGCTGGTTAACGCGCAAGCCGGTTGAAACCTGTTGCAGCGCGGTGGAGAGATTTTGCTGGCTCTGCTGCATGTCGTATTGTATTTCGGGAAGCATTGTGGTAACGCGCATGTTGACCTTCTTGCGCAGCGGTCTGCCGCGCCTCTCATCGTTTATGAGGCTGCATTGGTGCCCATCGTGATGAGCGTCGAGAACAGCGATTGAATGGTAGAGACAACTCGAGCGGCAGCCTCGTAGGCTGTTTGATACGTGATCAGGTTAGCGGATTCCTCGTCGATCGATACCCCGGAAACAGAGCTGAGCTGAGTGTTGAGCTGCTTTAGACTGGCAGTGGTGGCAGTCGATTCGGAGTTGGCGTTGGAGGTGAGGCTGCCCACCTGGTAGACCAGGCTCGCATACGCATCGCCGGGAGTTTCATTCAGAGACGCAGCAGGCTGCACAGTGGACGACGCAGTGGACGACCCAAGCAGAGATGTCTGCACTGCACTCAGTTTGGCCAGGTTGCCGGTGCCGCCCGTACTGCCATCCGAACTGGCAGCGATCGCCGCAGGATCTGTGGTCGCCATTGTGATGTTGGCAGCTGTGATAGCGCCGCCAGACGTTCCAGAATTGTAGAGGGCCGCTCCCTTTGCGCCGTTTTGATCCGTGCCGCTTTCCTGAGCAGTATTGATCGCGCCCGCAAACTGATTGGCGAGCGCGTTCAACTTCGCCGAAAGCGCGGGAATTGTCGTGTCGCGCGTCTTAATGGTTCCGCCCAGATCGCCGCTGGTAAGGTTCGTTGTAATGTCAGCGCCGGTCTGGTCCACAACATCCACGCTAGTCGTGCCATCGGTTCCTGTGACCGACTTCGTCGACAAGGAGTAGGTGTGGGACCCTTGAACCAGCGTAGTTCCGCTTCCCGTAGTCACCGTCATGCCGGTCTTCGTCTGAGTTACGGAAACGTTGGTCAGCGCCGAAAGCTTGGTAACAAGCGCACTCTGCTGGTCCTCAAGGTTTCCGCCATCTTGTCCGCTCGCCTTCAGCACGGCGATCTGCGGATTCAACGCGGCAATCTGAGAGCTCAACTCGTTAATCTGATCCACATCCTGAGAGACCTGGGTGTTGAGCCCGGACTGCTGCGTGGTCAGCGTATTGGATGCCGTATTGAAGGCAGTGGACAGATTCTGCGCGGCGGTGAGCACTGCCTGGCGCGAGGTGGAATTCGTGGCATCGGTTGAAAGGCTGGAGAGTTTTGAGAACACTGCCGACATCTCCGTCCCGATGTCGTTGGTCGAAGTCGTGAAGGTAGGCTGAATCGAATTCAATGAGGACAGTTGAGCATTTGCGCTGCTCTGACTCGTGGTTTCATCATTGATCTGCGTTTGCAGCAGCTCATCCCGGACGCTCTGATACCCCGTCAGTTCGACGCCGTTCCCTGGGCTGATGGTGCCGTCGGCAGTTGGCGCCACCTCTTGAAGGACGGCCACCTGCCGGGTATACCCCGTGGTATTCGCATTGGCGATATTGTTGTTCGTTACCTGGAGTTCGCCAGACGCGGCAGAGAGAGATTGTACAGCGATGGAAAGCGATGTGCTTAGAGACATTTGATCACATCTCGCAGGACCAAGTCTGATGCTTCGACCTGGGTCCACGAGCCTCCTGGAGTCTTCCTGATTGGCTTCTGCACAACAAAGCGAGTAGAGCAACGGTTTTTCCGGAATGCTTAAGAAGTGCCGCGTACTGCTGATTCAACTCGCGGATAGCTCCGCTGGCTGCTTTGATCTTGAGCTCCACTTCGGAGTCAAGGCCAGAGAGCGCGTGTTGTTCGGAGGAGCGAAACCCTTCGCTCACGGTATTTGCCATCGATGCCAAGCTGGCACAAAGCATCTCTTGCCTGGCCACGCTCTCTTGAAACATCGGCAATCTGTTGCCGGCAATGGCATCCATGGCAACTGTGATCTCAAACGCCAGTTCCTGCATCTCTTGCAGGTACGTGGCGGCGATCTGATCGCGCTGCTGGAGCACTCCGTCGTTCACTATGAAGCCCCTCTGGAGAATCCTCATCCCAAGGCGCTGAACGCACTCTGTTGCCGTTCATGCCTGTCTACTCGCCGTTGCTGCCTAGAATTGCACCGGCAATTTTGGTTGCGTCAAGCTGGTATGTACCGCTGTTCACGGACTGGCTGAGTGTATCCACCTTGTCCTGACGGACCTCAGGGGAACTCATCGCTTGACTGGTCAGAGACTCGACCGAGAGGCTGTCGGAGTGAAACGTCGTCCGATCCTGCGCAGCACTCTGGGCAGCAGTCGTGCTGCCGGTCGAAGCCTGCTTCACGCTCCGCTCAGTTGGCAGCGTAGTCGCGGACGGACTGTTCAATTCAACTTTCATCGCACTTTCTCCTGTCTCAACGGTACAGCTATCGGCGTTTCCAGACAAAGGTTTCAGTCCCTCCGTCGAAGTTGCCCAAAAAACAGGAAAACTTTGGTGCTCAGCCCGTCATTTGTTAGGTACCGGGCTGGTTTTTGCCGCCAGGTCCACGCGCGCGTCCTCGGCCTTGTGAAGACTCTTGGCAATCATCTTGGCGATGCCGATGCCTCCGGACGAGGTCAAAGAGGCTCCTAGCGACTGCATCGCAATGCCCTGGAACTGCTCCTTGCCGGTGTCGGAGTCCTCGGCGTCTTCGCCAGGCAGCGATCCAAAGCTCTGCTCCGCCTGTTGCAGCCAGCTACCGAGAAGAATGGACTCGAAGTCTTTCGAGGATTTATCGATCTTGCTGTTCTCAGTAGCCTTTGAGGCGACTTGGCGAAGCAGTTTGTCCGCATTCGTGGTGAGCGGTCCAAGCGCGACTCCGGGGTTGCTGCCAAACGATGAAATACCAGCCACTTAGATCACCTCCAAGTCTGCCTGCAATCCACCAGCCGCCTTGATTGCCTGCAGGATTGATATGACGTCGCGGGACGTAGCGCCGATCGCATGAAGCCCCTTGATCAGTTCGTCCACGTTCGCCCCCTCTTCCAATTGAATCGATTGCGCCGGCGCATCGTTCACTGCCACTCTTGTCTCTGTCAGGACCTCCGGCTTGGCATTCACTCCTGGGGGAGGCTCCACCACCAGGTGCGAGGTCACTACGTCAATCGTCAAACTTCCGTGGATCACGGAAACTGGCGAAAGCCGCACGTCGCCTCCCATTACAATCGTGCCGGTACGCTCATTGACCACCACCTTGGCTGGCGAATGGACGCCGATGGAGAGGTTTTGCACACGTGAAATAAGCACTGGCACCGATGCCATGCCACTCGCGGCTACATCTACGTCGATACGCCGACTGTCCAGCGCAGAGGCTACCGTCTTCCCAAATTCCCTGTTGATCACGTCCGCAACGTCACGCGCCGCAGTGAAGTCCGGGTTTTGCAGCAACAGCGAGACCGTTCGAAAGTGGCTCAGATCGACGGCAGCATCGCGCTCGACCACTCCGCCTTCTGCAATCCTCCCCACGGTCATGTGGTTGACGCTCTTCGTGGTCCCGTTTCCGCCTTCAGAGTATCCGCCGATCACGAGCGGCCCCTGCGCTACGGCGTAGACCAGGCCATTCGGGGCACGCAAGGCCGTCAGCAGCAGCACTCCGCCGGAAAGGCTCTTGGCATCCCCCACCGCTGAAGCGGTGACATCGATCTTCATTCCAGGCCGCGAAAACGGCGGTAGCGTTGCCGTAACAAAAACGGCGGCAACATCCTTGACTACCACCGTACTAGGTGAAATCTGCACCCCCATCCGCGCCAACGAATTGGCCAGCGTTTGGACGGTAAAGTAGGTCTGCTGCGTATCGCCGGTACGATTCAGGCCAACCACCAGGCCATACCCGACCAGTTGATTGTCGCGCACGCCTTCAATCTGCGTTATATCGCGAACCATGACCTTTCGATTGATTTCGGCCCCAAACAGCGGAAGCACGACCATAAACCACGCCGCGGCAAAGATGGTGAGCCGCGCCTGCCCGGCGTGACAGTTCCTCAACTTCGCCGGCCCCCGTCTGCGCGTTAAAAGTTCAATAGCCATAACACCGCCCTGGTGATGGGATTCAGAGGACGCACACCGTCCGAGATGATTCCCTTCCCCTTCATTTCGATCTCCAGATTGCTTAGAGCCGTCGACGATACCGTGTTGCTGGAACCAATATCGCCCGGCCGAATCATGCCGCGCACGATAATGTCTTCGTGCTGATTGTTCATGAAGATCTTGCGCTCGGCTTCCACCACCAGATTGCCATTCTGGAGCACGGCAATCACAACGCCGGTAAGGGAGGTTGAGAATTTCGTATTGGATGCCGTCGATCCTTGTCCCTTGAGCGTCTGTGACGAATTAGCTGCCATCAAAGGATTGGTGGATGCGGGACTCCTGCCCATTACTCCGGTAATGGCAGAAGTGGTCGAAAAGCTTCGCTCACTATCGGACGAGCCAGACTGCGCAGCAGTTGTTTGAACCGCGACTTCAATGGTGATGGTGTCGTTCAGGTGGCGCGCCTTGTAATCGACCGAGAAGTCGCCCAGAGGACTTTCGGGCGACCATAGACTACCAACCGTGTGCTCGTCTGCCACCGAAATCGACTTCTGCTGCAACCGCGCAAGGTACGCCGCTCGAAGGTTTTCCGGCGACTTCGGGTTATCCTTCTTGGCAGACGCGCAGAGTGCGAAAGTCGAGAGCGTTCCAAGCAGCGCAAGAACAGCGGCTCGTCTGAGGGTGGTCTGTCTCGTCCGCATCTTAGAAACTCCTTTTCAGCAGATTCGCGCCGAGCACTTCGGCGACATAGATCTGTTTGTGGTCTGGACTCGCAACGCGAATCTTATGGCCGGTAATGCCGTTCTCAAGACTGATGACCGCAACCTGAATATGCGACCGGCCGTCGTCCATCACCATTGTCGCGCGCGTGCCGGCCCGCATCGTGATCAGACCGCCCGGCTTCAAAAACTCGCTCCCGAATGCCGCCGCAGAGCCAGAAGCACTGGCCCCGCGTTCGGCAGTTCCTTCAGAAAACCGCACGACCACAAAGAAAGGAAGGCATGTGCCAGGCTGATGGCAAGCCATCTTCACCCTGGTCCGAGCTTCGGGATACTTCGCGGCTAACTGAACATCCAGGGGCTCAACCGACAGGATGTCCAGTGCCGGATCAGGATCGGTGGCGACCACTCTCGCAAGCAAAGATACCTGCTCCTCTGAGATCTGGATTCCGCTGTTGGAGAGAGTCCGAGCCACCTGATGCGCAGTGAGCGCGAAGCCCCTCTGTGCATGGATCTCTCCCCAACCGGTCAAACTTGTAACCGCCATCAGCCCAGCCGCTATCCATCTAACTGTCATTTTCGCCCTCTGCCGCCTTCTCGTCCCGCTCTTCCAGATTCCTACTGGGCTAGCTGGTTGAGCTGTTGCAGCATTTCGTCCGCGGCTTTTACCACACGCGAGTTGGATTCATACGAACGCTGCGCCAGAATCATCGCGACAAATTGGTTCACCACGCTCACGTTCGACTCCTCCAGCATGCCCTGCTGTATAGTCCCCAATCCATCCGAACCGCCGGGGGTCCCAACCACCGGTTGACCAGAAGCGGTAGTCGGCAGATAGATATTGTTGCCCACGCTGTTCAAGCCACCGGGGTTGACGAACAACGCGGTCTGAATGCTGCCTATCTGGGATGCCGCCGTCTGGCCTGGCTGGGTCACGCTGACCGTCCCATCGCTGCCGACGGTTACGCTGAGCGCATCCGATGGAATCGTAATTGCGGGTTGCAGCGAGTCGCCCTCGGCGGTTACCAGTTGGCCCTGAGAATCCGGGTGGAAGGAACCATCGCGGGTATAACCAGTTTGTCCATTGGGCATCAGAATCTGGAAGAATCCCGCACCCTCAATCGCCAGATCCAGAGGATTGTTGGTCGTCGAAAAGTCCCCCTGCGTCTGGATAATCTCGGTTGCTGTGGGCCGGGTGCCGAGACCCACTTGCAGACCGGCCGCCACGGTCGTCTGCTGAGTCGCTGCCGCGCCCGGCATGATTGTGCTCTGGTACAGAAGATCAGTGAAATTCACCTGGCGCTGCTGGAAGCCGGTGGTGCTCGAGTTGGCGAGATTGTTGGCGATGTTGTCCAGGTTCATCTGTTGCGCCGTCATGCCGCTGGCGGCCGTATAAAGGGCACGAAACATATCAGGTTCCTTTCAAACTGTTCGGTTTGAACTTAATATCGAATTAACTGATGCGTGGCAGGTCCTGAGCAGCCGTCTTGTCCATCTCGGTACTAAACATGCTCAGCACCCGGCGCATGGTTTCTACCTCGCGCTGTGCGGAAATCAGCTCTATCGCACTGGTCACAGGATTGACGTTCGAGCTCTCTAGCATTCCCTGCCGCACCTGAGACTTGGTGGCCACAGTGGCGGCGCCCGCGGGCGCCGTATAGTAACTCCCGCCCGCGCTCTGCATTTGCACCGTGGGTGCGAACTCCACAACTTTCATTCGTCCGGCGATTGCGCCATCTACCGAAATCGTTCCATCCGTGCTGATCGATACCGGCTCTCCGACGATCGTGATCGGGCCATTCTCGCCCTGTACGAGATCGCCCGAATCCGTAACCAGCTGTCCTTTAGGCGAGACGCGGAAGTTCCCTCCCCGCGTGTAGGCAAAACCGGAAGCGGTCTGAACTGCAAAATAGCCCGGGCCTTCCAGGGCAAGATCGAGATCGTTGCTCGTCCTGGTCAGTGCACCTTGTGAGCTATCCAGTTGCGTGCCGCTCAGAATGCCGTAGTCGTTCGCGTCCTGGTTGAGAACTGAAAGCTGGGAGTCGCCCGTGGTGGCCAGCATAGAACTGAAAACATTGTGGCTCGCTCGAAAACCGACCGTACTTACGTTCGCCACATTGTTGGCGATCGTATCGAGCGCTTGGGTGCGGCTCATGAGCCCTGTACAGGCTGCATAGTATCCACTGCTCATTTTGTGCCCTCGGCAGATAATCTGCACGCCGATGGCCATTTTGGACGGGACCCGATTTATCTCGGGTTTCACTTCATTTGGGCACAAAACAGAAAGAACTCAGCGATCAAGGTCGATTTCGAATGAGGAATCGATGAGAGTCCCATGAGATGAGCCATTCCTCCGTGCCTTGGTTCAGGAATCCCTCGCGTCTCGCACCTTGAGTCACAACGCTCCAAGCCACATGGCCTGAAGACTAGTGAGTACGAATCGCCAATGAAGTCGAGCCACTAGAGGAAGACGGTTCAAACTCTGCCCGGACGCCAGACAGTTCGTGCGCTGAATTGAGGATGAATCCCCAGGGCGACGAGTCGGAAGAGTCACTCGTGCCACGTATGGCATTCAGGACGAAAGGCGGAAGAGTTCCTTCCATCTCAAGCAAGGCGCTTTGATCTCTTCTTCCTCGATCGCCATAGGGCCATCCCATAGCCACGGGAATATCTCCGATTCCATGAAGCAATCCAACCATGTACGCATCTTCAGGGGAAATGCCTTCCAGGGACTCGGCTACCAACTGAGCGTACTGAGCCACCAGGCGGGAATGCTTCCAGACCGCGGTCGTGGCCGAATGTCTCCGATCACTCACAAAGGTCCGTGCAGAGATGGCCCCGAACCAGGAATTCACGTCCAGGCTCGCGATACAGTCAACCATTCGGGTGGGGCGCTCGGCAACCGTCTCGTATTCAATGGCGATCATCTGCAGAATCTTTAGGGTGGCACCGACATCGCTCAGGACGAGATCGGAAACCATCCGCAAGTCGACGCAATGTTCCTGCAGGAGCATGTCCAGGCCCAGCACTGTTGCCGACATGGCCGGCAACAGCTCCAGAAAATTCGCCTGCTTCGACGGAATTGCCTTCTCTTCCGAAAAATCAAAACTTGGCCATTTCGGCGGCAAAACCCTGCCCAAATCGGCACCCGAATCAAACACTTGGTTGAACACTGTTAGCTCCTGCTGCTTCTCTATCGGCCGCCCTGGGAGATCCATACAAACAAATCATAGTATTCCGCCATTACCTGTGAATCTCTCGCAAAACCTTGAAGCACGACGGAAGCCAGGGAAAGCGCTGGACAGAAGAGCAACTCACCCCGCCTTGAAAAGCAAGTCCACATCTCTGGGGCCGCACTTCAAACGCGCCCACAGATACTCCTTGCACTTTTCGAGAATGGCCTCATCCGCCTCCAGGTGCGCTCCATAGTTACTGAGAATTCGGGCCATTTCGGCGGAAGAATGGATGCTTTCGAACTCCAACTCGTTCGCTGTTGAATCGCCGCTTCTTTCCTTGGCCTGCTCAATCTCCTGCATCTGGGTCTCAAAGTCGCTGGGCGTCACAAAACAAGGTTGTGTCTTGCATCCGGTCATCATCTCGATGGCGTAAAGCAACCCGTACTCGACGTTATGCACGAAGCCCACCAGCAATAGATTCGTCGCCGCCACATAGTGCAGGGGAATCATGGAATAAAGCCGCATAAACGTCGATGGAATATTGATCTTGGACTGCATCGGAGACCGCTGCGCTGCAAATACAGGGCAGCCCCATTGGGTGGCGCGAACTGCAGTAATTTGCTTCTCGCTTACCGATCCGCGTCGCACCAGAAGCTCGCCGATTTCCACTCCAGCTTCTTTCTGTTCGCCCATCGCTTCCTTGAATTCTGTACTGCTCAACAAGCCTCGGCTGACCAGCATCAATCCCAACGGCATTCGCTCCAAGCGATTGACCGGTTCCGGTCCCCATGCGGCCAACTCCGAGAGCTTCTTCTCCACCGCCGATGCAAAACAGGAGGAGCTGCAATACCAGTGACCGTGCATCCGGATTCCGGCCTTGCGGGCGGAAAAATGCCGCAGCGTCATGGACCTGTCGCAGACTTCACATCGGGCGTTGATCGCCCTGAACCCGGCAGACCAAGCCTGCGTTGTGAAGGTTTCAATTAGCCTCATTTGTCCCCTTGCTCCTCTCTTAGTATATCGCCCACTTAGTCCTGTGTTTCGGCACTCAACGGAGTGTCAGAGAGGAAACGGGCTGCGTGACCTCGGTCACGCGCAAGCCATAATTGCCATCAATCACAACTGCTTCGCCGCGGGCGATTACTGTGCCATTGAGAAGAAGCTCGACTGGCTCCTCCACCTGGCGGTCAAGCTCGACGACCGATCCACTGGTTAGATCCATTACTTCGCGTAAGGTGAGCTGCCGCTGGCCGAAGCGTAGCGTGACGTTGAGTTCAACGTCCATCACCAGATCCAGGTTCACTGGCTCCATAATCACATTCCCCGCTACAACCTTCGTCGCTGTCCGCGCACCTGCGGCCGAACCGGCCGCCCGCGACCGCAGCAAAAGCGATTGTGTCAACTCCGTATCGCAGTGCATCGCAACCGTCACGCGGTTCGCGCCGCCATCGCCAGCAGTGATCTGGACCGCACTCGCGCGGCCCGCCAAAGGCTCGGAAGCAAAGGCAGCCTCCATCGTGAAGGTTCCATACTCAGGCTCCAATGCGGAGTGGAACTTTCCCTTGGCCGCTTCCACCACTTTCTGCAGCGCTGCGCTCTCTTCCGCTCCGAATTCATCCGCTGCCCGTTGAAGCATCTTCGCCGCCAACGCCACGGCTTCGGCACGACGGAACTCCAGTAGAAATGCTCCGCGGAGCGTCCCGCCGAGCACACACCGCATCCGCACTGGCTCAGACCCATCCGGAATCGAGTCCTCGCCGGGCACGGCCGCAATCGCCCATGGGGAGCCGCTGCTCACGGCCATGGCTCCCACCAGAGCGCCCAGGAAAGCATCACAAAAAGCTTGAGTATTCTTGTCGGCTGCTTGATCGCTGCTCATATTACCCCTTTGTCCCTTCCGGTTCCTGTAATCGCGCGGTCAGCTGCGCGGCCTTCCGCACACCGTTGCGAACCGGCAATGCCTCAAAGATGTCCACGCCTTCCACAGTGAGCCGTCCGGGCCTTTTCACCTGCCCGCTCATCTTCAGGACCATTCCCGGCTTGAGATCGACCAGGTCCTTCACAAGAACACGCATCTGGGGTATATCCGCCGACACCACAAAGTCACAATCCAGAATCCGCTCGCGAAGGCTGGGGCCGTGGAGGGGACGAAGAGTCGATGTCTTCTTGGACTGCGCGGCTACCAAATGCCTCAGCAGGAAGCCAACGAACGAAGTTGGAAGCACCATGGTGACGCACCCATTTGCGGTCCCCAGGGTCATCTCGAAGATCAAGAGCACCAGCTTTTCGGTGGCAGTGAACACCTGCTGAATCGCGACTGGTTTAATACAGCGGCCTTGCGTCAGCGTCAGGTTCAGGGACTGCCACGAGCGTTCCAGCTCCTTTACAATGACAACCGTAACACTCTGCAAAATCTCTTCGTCGATTTCCGTAAGCTCGCGTACCTCTTCCGACGCTGTTCCCGCTCCGCCAAGCAGAAGGTCAATAATCGGGAAGATCAGATCGTGGTCCATCTCCAGCAGAATATTGGTTTCCATCACACTCAACGAGCAGGGCACCAGATAACTGTCGATAGCTGCCCTGCCGGAGTATTCGGTGCTAACCACCTGCTCGAGGGCGGCCAGCTTCAAGCGCAGATTTGCACCCAGGAACAGTCCCATGGAATTGGCGACGTTGAAGGCAAACTTCTCATGCAGGGTGGTCAAGGCACGCACATTCTCATTTGAGAGTCTGCCCGCGGAACGGAAGTTGCAGGATTGAATATTGCGCGCCTTCGCGTCCTGCCCACTACCCTTTCCGGCCTTGGCTGTTTTCTCCGCTCCGGGCGCAGCGATCACAGCTGCCTCCCAGGTTGGCGACCTTCCGCGCGCTGCAAGACCGGCTTCAGAAAGCTCTTCCGTGCCTTCGCCTTGGTATTCAGATGACTGAGCGAGCCCCGCAGTTTCACCATCGCAGCAGCATGGATTTGCGAGACCCGCGACACCACGATGCCAACTACCTGAGAGATTTCCTTCATGGTCAGCTCTTCTTTGTAATACAAGGAGAGAATCAGTTGCTCACGCTCCGACATCTTTGACACCGCCTCGGCAAGCTGCTCTTTTCTCTCGCCTTGCAGGCACAAGTCAAATGGATTGTCCTCGTCCGGTCCCGGTGCGGATTCGATCAGGTCATAGGATTCTGAACGGTCGTGCGAAGGATCGGATCGCTGCCCAACTAGGTAGAGCCCATCCAACTGCATCATGGTGCTCTGCAATTCTTCCAACCCAATTCTCATCTCGGCCGCGATCTCGTCTTCCTGCGGCTGTCTGCCCAGTTCGGCTTCCAGTTTGGCAATCGATGAACCGATCTCGCGGCCTTTCTTGCGCAGCGTACGCGATCCCCAATCCAGCATACGCAAGCTGTCCAGGATGGAACCGCGAATGCGGAACTTCGCAAAGGTTGAGAATTGCGCATCCTTTGAACTGTCGTAGTTGCGGCAGGCATCGATCAGGCCAATCACGCCCGCCTGCACCAGATCTTCCATATCCACATTTTTGGGCAACCGCTCGCGGATTCTCGCGGCGACATAGTAGACCTGCGGGAGCTCGCGCATCACGAGATCATTACGTTCCTCCATGCAATCGCCACTCTCACGGTAAGCCAATTCTGCTGTTGTCATTGCGTCACTCCCTTTGTGAGGAACTCACATTTGCTGCGATCTTCTGGCCCCTGTCTTCTGTTTCCTGCGCCTTGCCTGCCTATCCCCGACTTCCTTCGTAGCCGCTTCAATGAATCACCCCCACAGACTGCACCGGCGTCAATGGCGGAATCTCTCCCGGAGAGATCACCACGATCTTGGGAATGAACGGCTCCAGCAGTCGGCGAAGGTAATAGCGACCGGGAGACGAGCACAACAGGACAGGCGGAGCGGTTTGCATGTCCCTTCCAAATTCTGTACGTAAACCATCAAGCACGCGACGTGCCAATGAGACCTGTTGCGGTGTCGAAATGCTCTGGTTCGCCGGCAGGTTCGATCCCCGCAGGCATTCGTCTTCGATCGCGGTGTCCAGAGTCACCACCTTGAGCTGGCCCTGATCGTTCAGCAACGGCCGGATCAGCGCCCTTCCCTGCGTATGGCGAACGGCTTCCACCAATGCAATCGGGTTCTTGTTGTACGAAGCGGTATCTACAAGTGTCTCCAGAATGGTCCCGAGATCGCGAATCGATACCTGTTCGCGCAATAGTTGTTGAAGTACCTTCTGCACTTCGCCCAGGCTCATCAGCTTTGGAATCAGCTCATCGGCCAGTTTGGGATGAGAATCGCTCAGCCGGTCGATGAGCCTTCTGGTTTCGTGCCGCGACAGCAGTTCATGCGCGTTGCGCTTGATGACCTCGGCCAAATGAGCAGCCAGCACCGATGTCGAGTCCACGACCGCATAGCCGGCCGCAATGGCCTGCCCCTGCGTCTGCGGCGCGATCCACTTAGCAGGCACGTCGAAGGCCGGTTCGCGGGTGTCCTGTCCGGGCAGATTGGCCGCGTCGGGATTGGAACTGATCGCCAACAGGCAGTCCCGGCGCAGTTCCCAACGCGCAACCTCAATTCCTCTCAGGTAAATCACATATTCGCGCTCCCGCAGCGAGAGGTTGTCCGTAATGTGGATCGACGGAACCAGAAAGCCAAGCTGCTGGGCAAGATTCTTGCGCATGGACTTCACCCGAGCCAGTAGCTGCCCGCCCTTTTGCGCGTCGACCAGCGGCACCAGGCCCACACCGACTTCCAGCATGAGCTCATCGAGCTTGAGGATCGCATCCATGGGATCCACTGCCGGGGCTACGGCTCCGGCTCCGCCCGCCGGCGCGGCTTTTCCGGCCGCTTCCAGCTCTTCCGCTTCATCCTTTATGATCTGCGGCTTGATCTTCCACGCCAAGAACATCAGCAACGCGGCCAGGCTGAAGAAGGAGAACTTCGGAAGGCCTGGAATGAGCCCCAGGGCCGCCAGCGAGCCGCCAGCAATCCACAGCAGCCGCGGACTGTTGAAGAGTTGCTTGTTGATGTTGATGCCCAGAGTTTCTTTTGAAGCGGCCCTGGTGACCACGATGCCGGCGGCCACCGAGACAAGCAGCGAAGGCAGAATCGAAACCAGTCCGTCGCCCACCGTCAGAATCGTGTAGGTCTTCAGCGCTTCCTGGAAGGGCACGCCCTGTTGAAAGACGCCGATGAGAAACCCGGCGACGATGTTGATGGCCACCACCAGGATGGTGGCCAGCGAATCACGTTGGCTGAAGCGCGCCGCGCCGTCCATGGCTCCGCAGAACTCCGCCTCGCGCGCCACCCGCTCGCGCCGCAGCCGCGCCTGCTGCTCATTGATAATGCCGGCGTTCAGATCCGCATCGATGGCCATCTGCTTGCCCGGCATGGCGTCCAGGGTAAAGCGCGCCGTAACCTCTGCCGTGCGTACCGTGCCGTGACTGATGACAAGAAACTGAATGGCGATCAACGCCAGAAAGAGGACGAAGCCAACAATGTAGTTGCCTCCCACCACAAACTGGCCGAAGGCCTCGATCACCTTGCCTGCTGCCCCTGTGCCTTCATTGCCATGCAACAGAATCCGCCGCGAACTGGCCAGATCGAGCGACAACCGAAGCAGCGTGAGCATCAGGATAAGGCTCGGGAAAACCGAGAATTGCAGCGGGCGCAGAATCTGGATCGCGGTGAGCAACACCAGAATGGATAAAGTGATGCTCATGGTCAGAAACAAATCCAAAACAAAGCTGGGCAACGGCACCAGCATCACAAAAACCACCGTCACCGCGGAAATTGGCGCAATCCACTCGCTGCTCTTCCGCAGAATCGCCATCATTCGTTTCATCATTTCTTGTCCCCCGGCCGCGGTGCGGATGAAGTAGTTCGGTTCTCTGTCTTCTGACCAGAGGCATTTCTGGACCGCCGTTCCGCATCGCTCCGGCGTACTTCCGCCTGAGCGCGGAAGACGATGGCCAGTATCTCGGCAACCGCCTGGTACAACTTCGATGGAATGGCGTCTCCAACTTCCACACTCTTGTACAGCGCCTGCGCCAAGGGCCGGTTCTCCACCAGCATGATCCCGTTGTCGCGCGCCAGCTGCTTGATCTTTTCCGCCAGCAAGTTCTTCCCTTTAGCCACCACCAGGGGGGCGGGCATATCTGTTTCATAGCGCAGCGCCACAGCGAAGTGCGTCGGGTTGGTCACGATGACGGTAGCCGTCGCTGCAGCCTGCAGAGACTTCCTCCTGCGCATGGCCCTCTGCAACTGGCGGATGCGCGACTTGATCGCAGGATTGCCGTCGGTCTCCTTGTATTCCTCGCGCACCTCCTGCTTGCTCATCTTCATGTCGCCCTCGATCTTCTTCCAGGTGAGCAAATAATCCACTCCCGACCACGCCACCAAAACAAGCCCGGCCTTCCATGTCAACTCGAAAACCATCGATCCGACGAACGTGGCGAATAGCCGCATCCCCAGGTTGGAGGCATGCACCATCGATTCCCAGTGCTCCTCCACCACGCTCACCGTGATCCACAAGATGGCGGAAAACGGCAATAGCGACTTCAGCAAATTGCTCAACCCCGTGATCGAGAAGATCTGCCCCAACTTGCTGGCGGGGTTGAATCGATCGAACTTCAGCGACAAGGCCTCGGGCGCAAAATTCACTCCGCCCTGCGCCAGGCCCGCGAAGAGCGAGACCACCACCCCAGCCATCAGGATGGGAACAATCCACCTCATCACTTCGACAGCGCTCCAGAAGAGCACAGGTCCGTTGGTTTCAATATCCCCCGAGGCCGCGGCATAGAGCGTGTTGCGGTAAAACACCGTCCAGTGCGTGACAGCCGTCGGCGCCATCGCCGTCATCACCGCCAGCACAGCGCCGAGAGCCAGAGTGCCGGGGAGTTCGCGCGATCGCGCAATACTTCCCTGTTCCCGCGCCTTATCCCGCCGCTTCGGTGTTGCCGCTTCGGTTTTGCTACTGTCTGCCATGCGTTCCTAGTTTGACTGCGTCGATCTGGCCAAGTGCAGTAAATGATCGCCCTGCGCCATCGAGTTGAGAAATAGATGTTCAAACAGACCCGGCCAATACTTAAGAGCCGAGATAAGAATGAGCAGCCCGAGTATGCTCTTCACCGCTGGCCCCAACAGCATCAGCGGCAGTTGCGGGCTCGCCTTGCCCAGCAGTCCAAGGGCGATGTCGGCAAGCAGCGTAGCAGACAGTACCGGCGCGGCAATCTGGATGCCGATGGCAAACACGCTGGCGCCCGCTTCCACTGCCGCCGAGGTGAACGCCGCTCCAAAATGCCCCGAGGAGGGCGGCAAGTAGTCGAAGCTGCGCGCCAGTGCTCCCAGTATCCAGAAGTGCACGTTGAGGCGAAGGAAGATCAGCATCGCTATGGTCTGATGAAACGTAGCCATTACCGTGGATTCCACTTGCGTCTGCGGATCCATAATATTCACCAGCGAATAGCCCATCTGCACGCTCAGTATGCTCCCGGCCATCTGCACGCCATCGAAAACAATATTGGTGGCGATTCCCAGTGCGACTCCGATCAGGAGTTCGCCGAAGACTATGGTGGGCCACTGGCTGATGGTTATGGGCGGTATCTTGGCCGAGATCATCGGATAGAGCAGGGCAGTCAGGGCCATCACCAGCACCGCCTTCACGCGCGCGGGAATCACCACGCTGCCGAAGAAAGGCGCAAAAAGCATGATGCCTGTGAGCCGGACGCCGATCGTCAGGAATGCTCCGAAGATCTGAACCAGAGAAATGCTCATTGCAGAACCGAGTGAAAGTCAGTGAGGAGGTTCAAGGTATAGTGCGCCAGATGCCGCCACATCCACGGCATCATCAGGAAAAGGGCTCCGCCCGTCACCAACAGGCGAGGCACTTGCGAAAGAGTCTGGTCCTGCAGCGAAGTGAGTACCTGCAGGACATTGACCACCAGACTGACCATGATCGCCGCAAGCAAAATCGGCGCGACCAGGATGACAACCTCCTGCAGCATCAAACGAGCTAAGAGAACCACTTGATCGACGCCCATCAGTTAAAACTCCTCATCAAAGCGCCGATAAGAAGGTGCCAGCCATCCACCATGAGGAACAGCAGCAACTTGAGCGGCGTAGAAATTACAACTGGCGGCAACTGCATCATGCCGACAGAGGTGGTAATCGACGCAACCACCATGTCGACCACCAGAAAAGGCAGAAAAAGCACGGCTCCGATCTGAAACCCGGCCTTCAACTCCGACAGAATGTAAGCCGGCAACAGCACGCGAAACGAAAGATCGTTGATGTTCGCGGGACGAGGCTCCTTGGCCATCTCCAGGAACAGTGCCGCATCCTTCTCGCGCACGTAATGGGACATGAACTGGCGCATCGGCGCGCCGGCCCGCACCACCGCATCCATGGCGGTGATCTTGCCCGCCTGCAGTGGCAACACCGAGTCGCGATACATGACCACGCCCACCGGTTGCATGATGAAGAACGTCATAATCACCGACAAGCCAATGAGAGTCTGGTTGGATGGCGTTGTCTGAAGCCCCAGCGCCTGCCGCAGAAAATGGAAGACAATCAGCAGCCGCGCGAACGGCGTCATACATATAAGGATCGAAGGGACGATGGTGAGGACCGTCAAAAGAACAAAAATCGTCCATTGCGCTGAACTGCCGCCCAGCCCGGTAATTCGCAATTCATTTGGATCCGGCACCGCAGTCCTCGACGGAACAGGCACCGAAGTGCTCGGCGGGACAGGTGCCGCAGAACTCGGCGGGACAGAAAGCGCCGGACTGGGCGGCATGACCGCCTGCGCCAGCAGCATGGGCGCCGACGGCCAATACGCCAGCATCTCTTCGGCTCCAGTGCCTGCATTCACAGGCCTCGGCAATGCCTTTGCGGATGTCGCTGCCAGCGACAGCAAAAGACAGAGCAAAACTGGAAGGATCGGCTTGGTTCTCACGCCTCTTCTCCCGCCTGCTCCACTGCCGCAACCATCTTCTTCTCCAACCGCTTCGCCGGTTGTTTCCTGACCACGGCCTCACCGTCAGGCGCCATTGTCTTGGTCAGCAACCCCTTGAAGGATTTCTTCGCATCCAGCTGCGCGAGCAGCGCGACATTCGTAGCCCCGCCGCCTACCAGGAACTCCCGGCCGTCCACCTTAATCACCGCGACGAACCGCTTCTCGCCGAGAGAAACTGTTGCGGCCACTTGCAACCGCTTGGAGCCGGAGCGAGCAATCTGCTGCGCCCGAAGGCTCTTCCAGGAACGCACAATCTGCTTTTTCGCGCCCTTTTCTGCGCAAGAGACGAGCTGCGCTGCCTTTTTCCAGGCGTTCAATAGATGTTGCGCGGCATTTCTCCACGCACCCGAGACCCGCGTATTGGCTTTCTCGATAGGCTTCAAAGGTGCTTCGCCGGGAAAAACCAGAAGCGGCCGCGCGGAATTCCGAATCGGGGCTGAAATTGCCCGCTGTACCTCAGCCTGTGCTCTTGAGCGCTGTGTCTTCATGAGAGGTCCGTCAGTCGTACGGCAAGGCGTTCGCCAACGACCTCAAATTCTGTCCATCCAACCAGTTGTCCATTCACACGCAGCGGCAGATCGCTGCTTTGGTGATACGCGGTCTCGACCACGCAACCCTTTGTCAGGTTCAGCAGATCGCCAACTGTGAATTTCACCACCGGAATGTCCAGCACCAGCGTGCAGGGGATCCAAGGCAGAAGCTCCGATGGGTCCCGCTCCGGGCTCTTCTCCACCAGTGTGGGGCCTTGTATCGCTCTTGTTTCCGTCGCTGGCATCGCGCTGCTCATTGCCGTGTTCATTGATCTCTATCCCCCGGCTATCCTGTTTCCACAGCATCCCCGCCTGGCGGACGCCCCGCCCCTTGCGAATCATGCAGATGGATTTGCTCATTGTGGGCCAGGCAGATCGGCCCTTCGATAGGGTGAATGCAATCGAGAGGCCGTTGTTAGGGGAGGAAGAGACGTGGCGCCTGTCAGGCATAGGAAAAGCGCCTCAAATGGCCGCTCTGCAAGGAGAAGAAGAGCATCAAGGCGCGGCGCCACAGCTTCGACGGAGCCAGTATTGGCCCGGAACTGCAACGTATTGGTGAGGCGGATATGAGAAGGGCTTGTCGAAACCAGGGCCATCCGCCCGGCGAACTCGCCGAACGGATGGCTCCTCATGCAAAGCTAAGAATCAGGAGTACAGAGACTCACTGAATCATTGCGAGTGTAGCCTGTGAGACAGAATTGAGTGTGGTGATCGATTTTGCATTTGCCGAGTAGGCTTGCTGCGCCACGATCAGCTTGGCAAATTCTTTGGCGATATCCACGTTGGACCCCTCAACGTCGCCTCCGATCACCGTGCCCGCGCCGTTGGTTCCAGGCACCCCGGTAACCGCAGCACCAGAGCTCTTGGTTGCCTGGTAATTGTTGCCGCCAACGTCGACAAGCCCCTGAACGTTCGCAAAGTTGGCGACGGCGACTTGTCCCAGCACCGTCGTATTTCCGTTTGCAAAAGTACCTGTGATCTTGCCATCCGTGGCTACAGAATAGGTTGAGATCTTTTCGGCCAACGCACCATCCGTGGTGGCAGTGGCGGAGCTCACCGCCGAAGACTGGGTAATGGTGGGACTGGAGACAGTTCCAAAGGAAATATCAACCGTTTGCGGAGAGGTCGCACCTGCAGCAGGGCTGGTGAAAGTGATGGGAGTAGAAGTCGTCGCGCTCATCGCACCTGTAGAACTGAACGTCACAGTGCCTGATCCCCCTGTCGCGCCAGCCAGAGTAGTTGAATAATTCCAGACGTTTGAGCCTGCCCCGGTTTCAGTAAAGGCAACGGAGCCTGTATAGGCATTCCCCAAGGAGTCGTAAACTGTGATGTTGCTGGTACCTGCGCCGGCGACGGTAGCAGTGCCGGAATTGAGATTGCCTGAAATATCGACTGTTGTGCTCGCCGCAGGCGCAGTACCAACCTGCAACGGCTGCAAGGCCGACCCACTGCTCACTACTCCGTTGACCGCGGGATATCCCAACACCAATCCTCCTGCCGGCGAAGTGATCTCTCCGGCGCCGTTGGTGGTAAAGTCGCCGGTGCGTGTGTAAGCAACCTGCGAACCATCCTGAACCACAAAGAACCCATTTCCAGAGATGGCCATATTTGACGAGACACTCGTCGAGCTCAGAGTTCCTTCGGTAAAATCCGCGTCCGTAGCGGAGACTGCGACGCCCGATCCCGTCTGGACGGGGTCGCCCGCCCCATTCCTGGCGCCGGTCTGTGCAAAGACATCGCTGAAGGTTAAAGTTTGGTCCTTATAGCCATCCGTGTCGATATTGGCCAAGTTATTGGAAACCGATTGCAGCTGTTTCGAAGCGGCCGTGAGTCCTGACAGTGGTGTTGAAAAAGCGCCCATTACTTGCCTCCTGAAGTGTTGTTGTTGTTGGTGCCGGAAAAGTTCATGCTCGTGGCGTTGAGCGACGAGTTGATCGCGGCCGACACTGCGGCGGAATTTGCAGAGCCGACTGGCATCATCGTGTTGGGATCGAACGGTAGCTGGGTGGTGGCAGCAGCCGCGGCGGTAGGTGAAAGCATCGAGGTAGCTCCCCCGCTGGCGGCTGTGACATCATTCGCCGCTGCTGACGCGCCCTTCACCGCGCTTGTGCTGGATGTCGAGGTGCTGGTAAGGTCCTGATTGATGCTGATCAATTGCTCCAACTGGTTCAGTGAGATCATCTGCCCCACCATCGCCGTCGGATCGACGGGTGCGGTGGGATCTTGATTCTGCAGTTCCTGCGACAAAAGGCTCAGGAAGGTAGTGCTCAGGTTAGTTGAACCGCTGCTCGAGGTAGCGGCAGCTTTCGCCTTCGTGCTCGCGGATTTTGCGGTTCCGCTGCTGGCAGCCGGCTTTAGCGTGTCCAGAACCGTTGGCATCGTATAGTTTGCTGATACACTTTGCATGATCGTTCCTCCCCAGAATGCGTTGTTGTTCCTGGTCCCTGCTTAAACTCTGATGTCGAGACGGGCATCGATACTGCCGTATCCCGTCGTTGCTGCCGATGCGGCCGAAGACGCCTGCCGTTCGACGACACTGTTGCTTGCGTAGCTCGAAGCTGCGTTGTTCGATTGCTGTCTGCCACCGCGCGATTCGTCGGCCGAACCGTTCGACGTGCTGCCGGACGTTCCTGTCCCTTGTCCAGCCATTCCCCCGTTCGTATCGATGCGCACATTCGCGGCCTGATCGCCGCCCAGCCTGGCCTGTATTTCCGGCAGATGCGCCGCCAACTCCTTGGCCAGTTCGCCGTGATCGAGTGAGATTTGCGTTGAAATCGAGTCCCGCGTCGTCGAAGTGCTGATCGAGATATTGCCGAACTCGCTCGACCTCATGCCCACGCGCATCTCGCTCTGGCCCACGCTCTGGATCAGCTTCGCAGAGTTGATAACCGGCTGAGCCTGTGGCGTGGCGCTGGCTGTAGTAGCCGCGCTATCCGTCGCCTTCATCGCAGAACCGGTGACACCCGCATGTGTCTGCGCACTCACCGCCGCAGAAGCGACAGCCGCGCTCTGTTGAGGAACTGCCGCTGCCACCGTGTGGACGGTGAAGTCCGCTTGCACCGGCACAGTGGCCTGTCCCTGCGAAGAGGCTCCGCTTTGGCTCTGATCCCCCGATGTTGTGGAAGATTGAGAACCTGTCTGGTCCGAAGCCGACTGGGTATGTTGCTTGACTCCCGTGGCGTCGCTAACTGCATCCTTGCCGGTGGCCGCGGAGTTGGCCGACGACTTCGTTCCGGACACCGCGCTCAAGCTCGATGCCCCGGCCTTCATCTTTCCAGCCAATTGGCCACCCACCTGATTTGCCCCGGCAAGCTGACTGACTATGCCACTCTGGGAACTGGCATCCGTTCCGGCAACATTCTGATGCGTCGCATAAGTCTGCGGCACTGCCTGGTCTGGCGATGTGCCATTCGATGCGGCAGGTGCGACTGTCTTGACAGGTGCGCTTGGAACTGCATGTCCGGCCGTTACCGGCGCAGCGCTCACAGGAGTGTTCAAGGCTGCATTCAGAACCGCACCGGGAATTGAATTCTGAACCGAGTTCGCAACCGTGCTTTGCGCAGAACTCGAAGTGGTGTCGGTGGAAGTCTTCGCGGCTGTATTCGGCACAGCATCTGTGCTCTGCATTCCAGCATCCGGCAGCGTTGCGGCAGTCTGCGAAGATCCGTTCCCCGCCTGATTGATGGTCGACTGAGCAGTTGCTCTTGAGCCGCCCAACGCGCTTGCTGCCACAGCGGTGTTGGAAATTGCATTCAGATCCGTGTTCGAAATCGGATTCTGGGCTTGCGCGGCTGAGTCGCCCTGCACAGGACTCGAAACTCGACTTGCGTCCGTGAGTGCGGCAACTCCTGCGCCTGCGCTTGAGGCACGATTTCCTGCCTGCGATGAACCGCTCTCCATCTGGAAGACACCAGATTGCGCGCTAGTCGTCTGGCTGCCCGCCGCGGGAGTGCTCTGGACCGCATCCAGAACAGGAGCTGCTTCGACCGTCGCGGGCGTCTTCGACACCGTATTCCAGACAGCCGCTGGAATTGAATTCTGCGCGGTGTTGCCAACCACGCTCACGTTCGACGCTGCACTAGGCGAAGCCTGCACTCCACTCGCTTCTGAGCTTGAGGTCTGATTCCCTGCCTGCGATGTGCCGCCATCCATTTGGAAGACGCCAGATTGCGTCGTGGGCGTCTGGCTGACCGCCGCGGGAGCGTTCTGGGCCGCATTGAGGACCGGTGCCGCTTCGACGGTCGCGGGCATCTTTGAGACTGTATTCCAGGCGGCCGCTGGAACTGAGTTCTGTACTGTGTTGGCAGCCGCGCTTTGCGCCTGAGTCAAAGTCGTGTCAACACCTGTGTAGGCTGTAGCCTTCGCAGTTGCATCCGTCGCAGATTGTGAGGTTGCAATCGGCATTGCATCGGCGCTTGCGAAAACTGCGCTATTGCCTGCCTGCAGAGAACTGCTCGCAGGCTGAGCGATATTCGACTGCCCCCCGGTCGGTTGCCCATCGACCGCACTCGAAGCGGACTGAAGCGCATCCGCTGCAACAAAGTTCCCCTCCGAAGAGGTGTTGCTTAAATTGCTCGCTTGCACCTGCTGCAGCGGCACGGTCTGTTGTAGCTGAGCCGTCTGCTGTGAGTCAGTCTGCGACAGGACGCCGCTGGTCCCTGAATCCGCACCCGATGCTTGCTCATCTTCAGGCTTCTTCCGCCGCGTGTTCCCGGTACTGCCGTCGCTCGAACTGTCGGCCTGAGACGAGCCCTTCGTGACCGCCAGCAATGTCTCGCTGAATGCCTGCTCGACTCCGCCCGAACTTTGCGAAGCCGTTGCGCCATTGGCGCTCCATTTTGCGGAAGAAGTCGATTCGATATTTGCCAGAGCGATCACGCATAGTCTATGGCACTTAACGGGCCAAACAAACCGCGCCGATTACCGGCGAACTTTACCTTCCATGTTCAATGGAATCAATGGGCTGCTCATTTCGTTGGCACCGCTCGCAGCGTCCTCGGAGCATACCCGGCAAGTTTTGCCGGAGCACGGGTCGGCAAAACTTGCCGGGTCGAGGCTGTTGGAGAGGATGCGATTGGGCGCTCGGGTGACGCACCTCAGCAGAACTGTCCGCGCAAGGCGCACAGTTCTGCCCAAAACGTTGGCATTGAGCAGCAGAATGCTGGGTGTCGAACTGGGCAGGACAGGGGTGGAAGGAATTGAGAATCGCAGGGCTGCAATCACTAGGAGAGCAAGGGACGCAAACGTCCCATTGTCAAAACATGAGCTACTCAAAACAATCGGTCATTGTTGAATCCGCTCTGGGTTAGTTGCGCCCGCGCCTGGAAATAAAAACATCGTCGAGAGTCTTCTGCTCGATATGGGCAATCTCCGTATCGTACTCACTGCGTTTCTCTTCGCGCATGTCGGTGATCATCTCGCGATTGCGGTGCGCCTTTTCGTAAATCTTCAGCTGCTGGTCACGCAGGACTTCGAGCTTCCCAATCTTCTCTTGCAGGTCCTTCTTATTCTGCTTGAGTTCTTCTATCTCTCCATAGGAGGCATGAAGAGTAAGTCCGATGACGGGTTTGAAGACCTCGTCGCGACGCGCTGCATTCGCCGCCTCATAGGCCGACTCCGTGGCCGCGAGAGCCTCGCGGGTCTGCGCGATCTCAAACAGGATTCTCTGCAACATGCGCTCTTCCTGCTCTTCGAGAATTGCGCGCACCCGAAGCACCGTGGCAAGTGAAAACTGAAAACCCATATCAGCTCGCTATCTCCAGAAGGGATTTGACGACGGTAGGAAACGGGAAAATCTCGTTGGGACGCTGGTGCAGGAAGGCGTTGAGCTGCGGCAATACCTCCACGGCTCGATCAAGCGTCGGATCGGCGCCCTTCTGGTAAGCGCCAATGCGAATCAGATCTTCCGAGCGCTTATAAGAGGCCATCAACAAGCGCAGCGCCTTGGCCTTTTGCATGTGCTCTTCCGATGTGACATTGGGCATCAGGCGGCTCAAGCTCTCCAGAATCGAAATTGGCGGATAATGATTTCTCATGGCGAGATTTCTATCCAGGATGATGTGCCCGTCAAGCAATGACCGCACCGTATCCGCAACCGGATCCTGCTGATCGTCGCCTTCCATCAAAACCGTGTAGAAAGCCGTGATGCTGCCCCCCTTGAAGCAGCCTGCCCGTTCCACTAACCGGGCAAGCATATTCAACACCGAGGGCGTATATCCCTTTGCTGTTGGAGGTTCGCCTGCCGACAGGCCGATCTCCCGTTGCGCCATTGCGAATCGAGTAAGGGAGTCGACCACCAGCAACACATTCTTTCCTGTGCTGGCGAAATACTCGGCGATCGCGGTTGCCGACAAGGCTGCCCGCATCCGCAAAAGGGGGGATTGATCTGAGGTGGAAACCACCACGACGGAGCGCTTTCTCCCCTCATCGCCGATCACCTCAAGAAACTCTCCAACCTCGCGGCCGCGCTCGCCAACCAGCGCCAGCACCGTCATATCGGCACTGGTTCCGCGCGCCATCATGCCCAGCAGCGTGCTCTTTCCCACGCCGCTGCCTCCAAAAATTCCCAGCCGCTGACCGCGTCCGCAGGTCACAAACGCGTCAAGCGCGCGAATGCCGCAACCGAGCGCCTGGCGAATAGGAACGCGATCCAGCGGCAACGGCGCCGACCCGTCCACCCACACCGTCCGCTCTCCCCGATATTCACCTTTCGAATCGATGGGGGCGCCGGTCGCGTCGATCACTCTGCCCAGCATGTCGCTGCCAACCCGGATCGATGGCCGCGTTCCCCAGGCCACGATCCGGTCTCCGAAGCGGATCCCCTGCGGATTCTCAACCGCCATGGACAGCAACGTCGAACCGCGAAAACCAATTACTTCGCCAGAATACTTTTCTCCGCGCGCGTTGGTGATCTCACAAGACTCACCAATGGAACAGAAGGGTCCTTCCGACTCCACCAGGTTCCCGACCACCTGCAAAACCCGTCCACGCCAGCGCAGCGTCGAACCGCGATCGAGGCGATCGAAGTAAGGAGCGAGTGGGCGCGCGGCGGTCACTTGACTTGCGGCCTGTGCGCAAGCAGGTCGAAGAACCCCTGCTCCACCTCTTTTAACTGTGCATCGATACTGAAGTCCGCCGATCCCAGATCGGTTTCAAGGGTACAGTCGTCGGGCCCCAGATGTGCATCCTCTACGACTGTGACGGTTGCACTATTCTGCGGACTCGCCAGGTACTCGCGCCACTTATCCGCTTTCTGCGGCGATACGCGTACCGATACGGTCGAGCCATCGTGGAGTTTCTCAATGGCCACGCGGACCAGCGCTGCAAGCAACATCGGATCCACCTGGGCTTCACGATGCAGAATCTTGGCTGAAATGGCCAGGGCAAGTTGAACCACGTCGGACTCTACACGGGAAAAGTAATCCTTCCGCTCGGTCACAAAGCGATCCAGCATTTCACGAATTTTGGCCGCCTCTGCCGCGACTCTCGCTTCGCATTCCAGGCGCAGGCGCTTCTCCGTCTCGGCCGCCGCCTCGGTACGAGCGCGATTCACCAGGATATTGACCTCTTCCGCCGAATGACCCGGAGCCGCTTGTGGGGGCGGTGGCTGCCCCGTCCCAGCCGCTTGCGGCGGCCTCGCTTCCTCAAATCGCGTGACGGCCTGCTCATCCATATCCCGGTACCGGAAAGTGGTAATCGGGTCCGGAAATGCAGCATCGCTCACTTCGCTAAACAAGGAATTCGTCATTGGCCTCGCCCTTCAATACAATTCTTCCCTCGCCCTCGAGCTGGCGCGCAATCGCAACGATCTCGGTCTGTGCCTTGATCACGTCCCTGCTCCGCACCGGGCCAAGCAAATCCACATCTTCCTTGAGCATTTCCACGGCGCGGCTCGACATGGTCCGGAAGAAGTGATTCTTCAGCTCATCGCCGGTCCCCTTCAGGGCCGTTGCCAGCGTCTTCTTGTCAACCGCCGCCATCAGTTCGCGTATGTGCGCTTCGCCCACCTGGAGAAGATCTTCAAACGTGAACATCAGATCGCGAATGCTGATTGCTAGCGTCGGCTCCTCGCTCTCTATACTCTCCAGAATCTCCTGCGCAACTGTCGTGTCAATGCAGTTCATGATGTCGGCTACGCTTTGGAAGCCTGAATACGTGCGCTTGCCCTGTTCTCCGACTGTCTTCAGCCGCTGACTGATCAGCGACGAGACCTTCTCTGCCATCAACGGCGAGAAGCGCCGAAGATTCGCCAGTCTCTTCACCGCTTCGGCACGAACCTCGGGGGGCAGATTCATCAGCAGCGCCGATGCCTGCCGATCGCCCAATTGCCCGAGAATCAGGGCGATCGCCTGCGGATGCTCGCCCTCCAGAAATCTTGCCAGTTTTTGCGGATCGGCCCGTTGCAGCGATTCCACGGGTTTGAGTTCGCGAGCCTTGGTCAGCCTCTGCAATATTGTTTCCGCTTCGACCTCGCCAAAGGCCTTGACCAGCAGCCGCCGAGCCACATCGTATCCGCCCTGGACCAGGTAATCGTGCCCCTGCGCGATCCGCTGGTACTCTTCGATCACCGCGATCGACAGTTCCACCGTTATGGTCCCAAGACCCGCGACTTCGTCCGCCACACACTGAAGTTCCTGTTCGTTCAGATCCCGGAAGACCGTTGCGGCAGACTCTTCATCCAGAATCGTGAGCAGGATTGCTGCCTTTCGCGGACCGGTGAGTTTGACTTTATCCATCGCGATTGTCATTGGGCATCTTCCCGCAGCCACGCCCGCACCGCGGTTGTGCTGCTTTCGGGCTCGGCTCGAACAAACTCGGTGAGTTGCTTCTTCAAAGTCGCGGAGCGCTGAGCAAGACTGGCCGCCGCATCAGGGACTGTTGCCTCCCCCGGTTCCGGAAGCGCAGTAGTCTTGATCTTGGCCAATTCAGGAATCTTGGTTGCGAGAACGCGCTTTTGCAGCGGCCGGACCATCAGCAGATAGACAAGAACGAACAGCGCCAGCAGCGCCGAATAGCGAATGGCCGACGAGTAATCGTTCAAGCCCTTCCGCACGCGATCCGGTAGAGTGAGGGGCCCCAGGTCATCCGCCTCGGGACGGTCGAAGGTGAGGTTTTGCACGCTGATCGCGTCGCCGCGAGCACTGTCGAACCCGATGGCCGCCTGCGCCAGTTCGCCAATCATCCGGATTTCGTCAGGGGTCCGCCGATGACGAGTCTCAACCCACTTGCCATTCTGCTGGTGCCGCTCCACCGCGTCGTCAAGCACCACCGCGGCCGTGAGCCGGCGAATGCTTCCCGCAGGTTCAATCACGTGGCGCGTGGTCTTGTTCACACCGTAGGTGTTGTTATCCGTCCGTGAAGACTGGCCCATATCTTTGACCGCGGTTTTGGTCGCACCCTTCTTGGCGCTGGCTACATTGCTTGAGGTTCCCGGTACGCCGCCCGACCCCACACCTGAGCCGGAGAACTCCTCCGAATGCTGCATGGTGAGCGTGGCGCTAACCGTGGGATCGTATTTCTCGTCGCTCTGTTCGCTGCTCGCGGTCTCATACTCCACGTTGACCGTCGCATGAACCCGGTCCGCTCCCACCACAGGCACAAGGGTCGCCATCAGCCTCCGCGTCAACTCCTGATCGATGCCGTCGCCGCCGTTGGCAGGGTCGCCGCTCTGCCCAAGCGACTGGTTTGAATCCGCATCCACAATTACAACGTCCGACGGCTTCAGTTCGTCAACCGCCCCGGAGACCAGACGCGAGATGGATGACGCGTCTTCCCTGGATAGAGTTCCGCGCTTGAGCCGCAGCGTCACCGACGCTTTTGCGCCCCGCTCTCTGTCCAGAAAAACCGAGTCGCTCGCCATCACCAGGTGCACGCGGGCGCTCTTCACATTGCTCATGGTCTGAATCGTCCGCTCCAGTTCGCCTTCCATCGCGCGCTGGTAGTTCACCTTCTCATCGAACTCTGTCTGTCCCCATGATACCTTGTCAAATATTTCAAAACCGATGCGCCCGCTATGCGTGGAATCGTGCGACGCGACTTCCAGTCGTGCTGCGTCAAGCTGATCTTTGGGAACGCTGATCGACTTGCCGTCCGGACCCACAACATAGGGAATCTTCTTGGCCGCCAGTTGCGCGGAGATGGCCTGGGTATCGGCGCTCTCAAGCCCCGTCATCAACGTCTTATAGTCGGGAGACATGATCATCTTTACGAAGATAATTGCCGCGGCCAGGGTAATCCCCAGTCCCACGCCAAGGTAGATTCGTTGCTGCGGGCGAAGTCCTGCCCAAAACGCCTTGGCACGATCCATCACTGGACCGGCACTGGCAGTCTGCTTCGTGGCCGCTATTTGAGTTTTCCCCGCCATACGTTCCCAATCTCACTGCGTTATTTGAGTCGCCTGCGCAGAACTGCATTCCTGGAGCTATATTCCTGCGGCCATAGCCTCAGAGACTGCACTCCGCCTAGAACTGCATCTTCTCGATTTCCTGGTAAGCACTCACGATCTTGTTGCGGACCTGCATCATCAGCTGGAAGGCAACATCAGCCTTCTCGACTGCAATCATCACCGTACTGATGTCGGTGTTGCCGCCGCTCAGCATGGTGCCGATCTGCTGAGTAGCACCATCGTTCAGCTGGTTCACTTGTTGCATTGCATTGGTGAGAACTCCGCTGAAACTCCCGTCCGCTTGCGAGGTGTCCAGCGGCGCAAGTTTAGGGAGAGAACCAATTGAACCAATGGCGCCAAGGCCTGAAATTGAACTGCTCATTGTTTAACTCCCTGCCTAGCTTTTGAGAATGTCGATCGATTGTTGGATCATTTGCTTGGCAGCGCCTACTGCCGAAGCATTTAGTTGATAGGAACGTACGGAACTCATCAGATCCACCATCTCCATAGCCGGGTTGATTGCCGGATAGGCGACGTAGCCATCCTGGTTCGCATCCGGATGGCCCGGTTCATAGCGCATGACGGGAGGCGTAGGATCGTCTACCACTTCGGAGATCTGCACTCCACCTGTGACCGGCCCGTTGGAACCGGTTGTCTTGGCCAATGCAAACCGGAAAGTCGCGTTTCCTGGAGACTGGAAGACGACCTCCCTCCGCTTGTACGGGCCGCCAGCCTCGGTGTGCGTGGTCTCTGCGTTTGCCATGTTGGCTGCGATAATCTCGGAGCGCTGCCGTTCCGCTGCCAGCGCCGATCCGCTAATCGCCAGTGAGTTGAAAAGATTCATGATTGGCCTCCGCCGGAGATGGCGCTAAGAATTTGGTGAAACTGGTGTTTTACCAGCTGAACGCCGATTTGATATTGCAGTTGCGTCTCGGCCATCAGCATTCCCTCTCGGTCGATGTTCACGTTGTTACCGTCCGGGCGCTCCATCAGTCCCTTGACCTCCTGTACCACGGGGTTCATCTGCGCAGTTTCCGAGCTGTACTCGGAATCGCTCAGAACGCCGTTCATGGCCCTCTTCAGTTCGCCTTGAAAATCGATGTCCCGCGTGCGGTAGCCGGGGGTATCGACGTTCGCCATATTCGCTGAAATCGCCTGTTCGCGGCTATTGGTCAACCTAAGAAAGGTTTCCAGCGTAGGAAGCAATGGTGTTGTCGATGTCATGCGTATCTCCTTGGGGGAAGCCCATACTCCCGGATTTTATTGCGCATCGTGCGCAGACTGATCCCCAGCATTACAGCTGCGTGCGTCCGGTTCCCATGGGCCAGGGCCAACGTGTTTTCAAGGTGTATCTTCTCTAGCACTGAGATAGGCATTCCTGGGACCGGCATCGCCGGCGCAACCAGTTGTGGCCTGCCCAATGGCTGAAACTCCCTGTCAAAGCAGGACGCGTCGATCACCGCGCCCTGGTGCAGCGAGAGCACTCGCCGCATGAAGTTTGCCAGCTCCCTTACGTTGCCCGGCCAGTTATACCCCTGAAGCTTCTCGATGAAACTCGGATCGATCTCCGGCACTGCACAATCGAGCTCGGTGGCAAAATTCTCTGCAAAATACTTGGCCAGCGCCGGAATATCTTCCTGCCGCTCGCGAAGGCCGGGAATTGAAAGCGGAATAACATTCAGTCGATAGTACAAATCGTTACGGAAGCGGCCCTGTTCCACCATCGAAGCAAGGGAGGCGTTGGTCGTCGCAATGACACGGATGTTGAGGTGGATCGACCGGGTCTCGCCGAGCCTCTCGAACTCGCGCTCCTGAAGAATCCGCAGCAGCTTGGGTTGCAGATTCAGCGGCATCTCGCCAATCTCGTCCAGCAGCAGTGTGCCGCCGTCCGCCAGTTCAAACTTGCCGATCTTGGCTGCATTGGCCCCGGTGAACGCGCCCTTGCCGTGCCCGAAGAGTTCGCTCTCCAGCAGGTGTTCCGGCACCGCCGCGCAGTTGACTGCAACAAATGGCTTGCCTCGCCGATTGCTGTTCTGGTGGATGAACTTCGCCAGTAGTTCCTTGCCGGTTCCGCTCTCCGCTTCGATCAACACGTCGGCGTCTGTGCTTGCCGCGGCCCGCGCACGTTGCAGCGTTTGTACCAGCACCGGCGAGCGGCCCACGATTCCACAATTGGCTACGCCCTGGTCCGCAATCTTCTTGACTTGCTTGTTGGCGGCCGGCGCTTCGTTCATCCGCTGAATCACGCGCGCAGCAGCCACCTGAAGCTGCTCGAACGAAACCGGCTTGGTCAGATAATCGAAAGCCCCGCTGCGCATCGACTCCACCGCTTGCGGAACGCTCCCAAACGCCGTCAGCAGAATCACCGCCGTGGTAGGCGAGGTCTTCTGCACCGAGCACATCACCTCGAAGCCATCGCCATCCCGCATGTGAATGTCGCTCACCACCAGGTCGTAGCTCTTCAGTTCACAGGCCCGCTCTGCATCGCGGACGCCGCTGGCTGTTTCCACGCGCCAGCCGTGACGCAGGAAATTCGCCTGCAACGCGGTGCGCATGCCGGGTTCGTCGTCAACCACCAGTACCGACGAGTTGCTGCCGTCAGAAGGATTGCTGTTCATGCCGTGGCCAATTCCAATTCGAGTGATGGGAAATAGAGCGTGAAGGAAGCGCCTGCATCGACGCCGTTCGTGGCCGAGATCCGACCGCCATGCTGTTTCATGATCTGCTTGCAAACCGCCAGGCCCAGCCCGGTAGTGTCGCCACTCCCGCTGAAGCCCGGTTCGAAAATATGCTCAATCTGCTCCGGCTGAATGCCGCAGCCCGTATCGGAAAACTCAACCATGACCTCGTCGCGGCTTTCGCCGCCCAACTTGTTCTTTTCCACCCGAAGAGTCGCGGTAACGCTTCCTCCCGCGGGCGTGTGGCGAATGGCATTCGAAACCACGTTCAATACCACTTGCTGCAGCGCGCTCTGGTTGGCCATCACGCGTGCCTGGTCGTCCTCGACCACAAACTCCAACGAAACTTCCGCCTGGTCCGCGAGCGGCCGTACAAACCGGATCGCGCCATCGATCAAGGTGGCCAGTGAAACCGGCTCCAGCGCCATCGGCCCGGAACCATGAAAGCTCAGAACGTTGTTCACCGTTCCGGAAAGTGAGCGTATCCCAGCACGCAAATTAGAAATCCACTCATCGCGCCGCTCATCGTCTTGCTCAATTAGTTCGGCGAACAGCTCCAGGCTGGCTAATGGGTTTCTAATCTCATGAGCAAGAATCGAGCTGATCTCGGCAATCGCCATCGCCTTGCGTCCGGCCTCGCGCTCTTCTTCCGCGCGCTTCTGGGCCGTTATGTCGCGCAGAATCAGGATGCTCTTGTCCGGCGCACCACTCGCATCCGACGTGTTGAACAGCTTCCGGTTGCGCACCGCAATCCAGCGCTTCCCCTCGACGCCGCGAACACAGAACTCCTGTTCGCCCTCGACCCTCGATACGTCTTCGTAGGCGGATTCGAGATTCACTCCGCTCTGCATCGAGATTTGCCGCAGGGTCGCCTTCGACGCATCGCCTGAAACCGCTTGGTCCAGCCCCAGCAACCGCTTACTCTCGGGATTGATCATCGAGATCTGCCCGTCGCGCTCCAGTACCAGCACGCCGCAGGGCATCGAGTCCACAATTTGCTCGAGCGCCAGCCGCATCCGCTCGATCTCTGCCAGGCTGGTATTAAGGGCAGCATTCCGCTCCGACAACTCCAGCCCAAGCTCGCTCACTTCCTGTTGCAGCTTGCGGTATGAATTCTCCAGCCGCGCCGCCGCCGCGATGAATTCCGAGAACTCGCTAGCCAGCAGCGCCGCGCCCCGCGCCTGCATCTGCGATTCGTTCTTCTCGCCCTCTGACCAATCAGGGCTGGCGACGATTTCCATCGCATCGACTCCCGTGAGGAACAGGCCGTCTCTCTGGCAAACAGCCAGCGGGAGATTTATTGGCTCGAGATGAGAACTAGGCAGCATCTGCCTATCTAATTAGCACGATGATGGCCAACTTGATTGGCACCTGTGGAAGGAATCGCACTCGCAGGCGCAAGCCCCTTCCCTATCCATATATAGGGCGGACAGAACTGGAGTATCCCGCCAAAGTGTCTAAATCTAAATGAGAATATGCTCGGCCAGGATCTCCCGCCCGCCGCCAGCCACAATGCTCGATCTCTCGATGACGTTGCGCAGCTCGCGCACATTCCCAGGCCAGTCGTGTCTCAACAAAACGTCGAGCGCGCGCGGGCTCAGGGTCACGCCGGGAGAGAACTTCGTCAGGAATGCTTCGGAGAGCTTTTCCACATCTTCAAGGCGCTCGCGCAAGGGGGGCAGATTGATCGGGAAAATCGCGAGGCGATAATATAGATCCTCACGAAACAGGTTCTGCTTTACCAGTTTCTTGAGATCGGCGTTGGTCGCAGCCACTACCCGGACATCCACCTTCAGGTTGTCGTTGGCGCCAATGCGCTGCACTTCGCCCTGCTCAAGAAAACGCAGGATCTTGCTTTGCAGCGAGAGCGGCATATCGCCAATCTCGTCCAAGAACAGCGTGCCCCCGTGTGCGGCGTGGATGCGTCCAATCCGCGATTGGACTGCACCCGTGAATGCTCCCTTTGCATAGCCAAACAGTTCCGCTTCGAGAAGCGACTCGGGGATCGCAGCGCAGTTAATCACCACCAGAGGCTGCTTCTGGCGCGCGCTGATGAGGTGGATTGCCTGCGCGATCAGGTCTTTACCTGTGCCGCTCTCTCCGGTCACCAGAACGGTTGTGTTGCGCCTGGCCACCATGTGGGTCAGCTCGTAGACCCGTTGCATCGCTGGCGAGTCTCCGATCATGCCGCGAATGCCCACGCGCCCGTCGCTACGCGCCCGCATCTGCTGCAACTGCTCCGGGGACATGGCGTTGGGCGGCGCCGTGACCCCGCGATAGAGCATCTCCATCAGCTGAGACGACAGGATGGTGGGCGATGAAGTGCCCAGAACGAGTTGTCCGGTGTGCGAATTCACCGAGAGAATCTGCACATTGGGAAACTGCTCGCCCACCATGGCGCAGAATTCGTTGGACTCGAGATCCGGAAGCAATGGATCCAGCAACAGAATTTCGCTGGGGCTCTCGTGCAGACACTCCAGCGCTTCAGCGCCGCTTGCCGCCTCTGAAAGCTTCCAACGCGCCTGGTGAAGTTTCTCATGAAGCTCGTGGCGGAGGCTGCTGTTTGGACTCACCAGCAACACACCGATGGTGGAGCTTTCGTCCAAACGAAACTTCGGGATAGAGGGGGCGCTCATCAATCCACCTTTAGGCAGTACCATCGCTTTAATTGCTTCCGAGGGATGCCGGAATTTCAATATCGTTTCTATTGTTCGGGCTACGTACTCTTCAACTCAATCTCCACGTTGAATGGATCCAGACTCCAGGTAAAAGTCCCTTGCTGGCTCCGAATGTTCGCCTCGGCAAGGGCCAGGCTCAGACTCTGCTCCGAGTTGATTGCAGTGAAGTGAGAGTGCAGATTTCGCACCACGACCCGAACCACATCCGGAGCGGAATTCGAGGCGATCAGTTCCACCGTCTCCTGCGCAACGGATACCGCATGGGCAATCAACAGCACACCCGACAACGCCTCCAGAGTTCGCGTGCGATCCATCTGGACCGGCGGACAGGTATCCGGCACCATCGAATGCAGGAATATCCCGTCTTCATCAAACAGGAGCTTGACGCCATCGACCACGTACGCAAGCAGGGGCGGGATCGGCGCCACAGACAGATGCGGTTCAATGCTTCCAACGCGCACCAACTGCTGCAGGCAACTGAAGAGTGCGCAGACACGCTCGACCTCCAGAGCCGAGCTTGCGGCCAACTCCCGCATCTCCTCCGCGCTCATCCGATCCATATAGGTATTGCCAAAGCTCGCCCGAAGAATGGCAAGGGGCTGTGCGACCGCGTGCATGCCTTGCGACAGACTCTTGAAAAGCGCTTCCGATGCGGATCTCGACACCGACGATTCCCTTGTCTCGCCTTTGCTAATCATTGCTCAAAACATACCCCACGCCACGCACGGTCCGAATCAATTTCACTTCTTCACTGGAGTCGATCTTGTCCCGCAAATATTTCATATACACGTCGACAATGTTCGATGTGGAATCGATCGCGATGTTCCACACTTCTCTCATCAGCGTGGCGCGCGATACAGGCTTGCCCACGTTGTTCATCAAATACTCAAGCAGGGTGAACTCCCGTGCCGTCAGGTCGATGCGCCGCTCGCCACGCATCACCCAGTGTTCATCCCGGTTGATGGTCAAATTGCCCACCTTCGATGCGTTTACCACCGTTGCGGAAGTGGAATTACGCCTCAGAAGACATCGCACACGCGCCAACAGTTCCAGGAACGAGAACGGCTTGATCAGGCAATCGTCGGCACCCTGTTCCAGAGCCGAGACCATATCTTCCGTGCGATTGCGGGCCGTCAACACCAGTATCGGAAGGCGAGGATGGCTGGGGCGAATCTGCTTGATCACCGCCATCCCGCTCATTTTAGGCAGGTTCAAATCGAGAATAACGAGATCGCAGTTGGATTGCTCGATATTGGCGCAAGCCGCCTCGCCATCATGGCGCACTTCAACCGAAAAATGCCTGCGCTTCAGTTCGCGGGTAAGAAACTTGCCTAGCGGAATGTCGTCGTCGACAACCAGTATCTTCTGCCCGGCCGGCACCTTCAATTGATCGTGAGCGGGCTCCTCGGCTGGCCACAATCCCGACGGGTCGCCAAGGCGCGCAACACTATTTGATGCCTTCGGCAAGTCAAACGGTAAACTCATTCAGTGGCCCTTTTCTCTAATGATACAACAATGTTCGGTAATTCCTATTTTCAGATCTGCTTCATGACTTATGTTGATTCCAAAGGGAATGCACGGCCTTCAGCATGAGTCCACCCTCTTTGGCCCCGGTCTGATCGGATTACAGAAGCAAATCCTTCTTATTCTTCTCCCTCCGATCCCGGTCAACACACGAGTTTCCTGATGGCTTTCCCCCCGCTCCGCCAGCGGCTTGGCGCAAGAACTGGTATTTACTTCACTTTGCTCAAGAGTTCATCATGGTTTGTGGTTGAGGTACGAGATACGGCAATTTGCCAATTGTGGACTTAATTTACTGAATCAGTCCCAGCCCCGGACAAGGAAAACAGCAGGAATAAATTCTACTGAATTTATTGCCCTTATCGGCACGACGGAAGTCCCGCCCAATTACAAGAGCTCTCGATTTGCTGGTCTTCGAACATAATGCAACAACTGGTTGTGGTGACCCGCTTCGGCGCTAAGGAAGACCGAGCCAGTTGTACTTGGGAGAAGTGCTCCAGGTCAGGAACAGGATTCGTAGAGGTAGGGATATATAGAGCATCATCCCGCACCGCAGGTGCGGTTGGGTTTGGCTTT